>Ga0256839_1003337_pt1 | contig 16667 bp, 18 predicted proteins | sample 354166metaG_FD_185968 | JGI IMG/M metagenome (GOLD analysis project Ga0256839, IMG submission 185968) | Hydrothermal vent microbial communities from Mid Atlantic Ridge, Atlantic Ocean - 354-166 | ecosystem: Environmental > Aquatic > Marine > Hydrothermal vents | place: Atlantic Ocean: Mid... | reverse complement strand
AAGGGTTTTGAATCGCAATGGAATAATGCCAACACCAATCCGCGCCCATGGCTGCCTTATAACCCGGATAAAGATGTGCCCGGCGGTCAGCCCAAGCGCGAGGCTCCACCGCAAGCGTCCGCTGCATTGTGGCAGGAGGCGGCTGTTGCTCAGGATGATATGAAAGCAACAACCGGAATTTATGATGCGTCATTGGGTGCAAAGTCTAACGAAACCAGCGGTGTTGCGATCAGTGCTCGGCAACGAGAGGGTGATGTTGGCTCATATCATTATTTTGACAATTTCAAATTTTCGATAAAACGCGCGGGAGAGATACTGTTAGACCTGATACCAAAGATTTATGACACCGACCGGGTTATAAAAATCATTGGCGCCGAGGAAAAGGATAAATTCGTTAATATCAATCAACAGGTGAGCGGTGTTGATGGGTTTGGCGTGATCGATGAGGTCTTAAACGATTTGAGCGTTGGCCGGTTTGATGTCCGCGTGTCATCTGGTCCGGCATTTTCAACTATGCGCCAGGAGGCTCAGGCGGGCATGTTGGATGCTGCTAAAGCAAACCCCGCCTTGTGGCAGGTTGCCGGTGATCTAATGATTGAAGCTATGGACTGGCCTAAGGCCAAAGAAATTTCGGAGCGCTTGCGCAAGACTATCCCGCCTGAATTGCTCGATGGCGATGATCAGGACCAGGAGCAACAGGCACCACAGCCGCCTGACCCGATGCAACAGCAAGCCATTCAGATGCAATTATCAAAAGCCGAGGCGGAAATTCGCAAAACCAATGCCCAGGCAGAAGAATCAGAAATGAAAGCCGAAAGCACTGCCATCGAAAATGAGGTTAAGGTGCAATTTATGGAAAGTGTATCCAGCACCCCAGGCTAGATATCATCGCACAATAACGTGCTGATGCGAGCCGCCTTTTGCAGGGCGGTTTTTTTATGGAGAAACCACAAATGCAAGATGAAAACAAGCCAGAGGCGGAAGCCCCTGCCGTCACCGATCAAGAGGTTGACGTTACAATAGAAGAAAATTCCGAACAGCAACACGATGCATCGCAACAAGATGTTAATGTTGATGCTTCGGAAGAAGAAAACAAAGAAGAATCCAGCGAACAGGATGCTGAGGCCAGCGGTCATAAGAAAAACCGCATTAGCCGAAAAGACCGTATCGGACAGCTCACCCGGCAAAAACACGAGGCTAACAATCGTGCGGATGAGGCCGAAAAAAAGCTGAAGGAAGCAAATGCTCGGTTGAAGGCATACAGTGAAATAAAACCGCCTAATATCGATGATTTTACCTCAGAACAAGAATTTGAAACAGCGCAGCGCCGCCACGATGTTGCAGAACGACGCCGTATCGATGCTGAGATGGATAAAGAAGAAGCGCAGCGAGTAATTCAGGACACTCAAGCTGAGTTAGGATTAGAGCGGGAAGCCGTCTGGTCTGCTCGGGCAAGGGTATTCAGTGAGACTGCGAAAGATTTCGACCAGGTCGTATCTGTTATTGGAACCGGGTTAGATGAAGATAAAGCGGCTTTAATCAAGGGCATCGAAAACGGCCCAGCCGTTGCCTACGCCATCGCCTCAAATCCAGAACATGCTTCAGAGTTCATTCACGCAACACCCTTGCAAGCTGCCCGACTTATTGGCCGCGTTGAAAGCGCATTGCGCCAAAAGCCGGGTAAAAAAATTAGCAAAGCACCGCCGCCAGTTCAAACAGTCGCAGGATCTTCAGGATCGGGTTCCCCCGATTATGATCGCATGTCTATGGCAGAATACGAAAAGGCGCGGGGCTTCACATAATAGGATAAAACACAATGGCTAACGCCTTAATCACTCCTAGCATTATTGTTAAGGAATCCCTGGTGCAGTTGAAAAATTCGACTGTCATGGGTCGCAATGTTCACCGCGAATACAAGAAGGATTTCGTCAAGGTTGGCGATACCGTCAGCATTCGCAAACCCGTTAAATTCTACACAGCCGATGGCGCAACCCGCGTTAATCAGGATGTGGAAGAAGGCAACACATCCATCACTATTGATCAGCGTAAGCATGTGTCGTGGAAGTTCTCGACACAGGATTTGACATTGAGTGTTGAGGAATATTCAGAGCGGTATATTAAGCCCGCAATGATTACCCTTGCTCAATCAATCGATTCAAAAGGTTTTGATCTTTACAAGAATGTCTGGAACCACGTTGGAACTCCTGGCACGACTCCAAACACCTTCGCAAGGGTATCACCTGCCGCGCAGCGACTTGATGAAATGTCAGTTGCAAATGATATGCGGCTTTTGATGCTCAACCCGGCCGCGCATTACGGAATTGCTGGTGATCTTGTAGGGCTGCAACAGCAGAAAATGGTTGAGTCCGCGTATAAGTCCGCGCAGATTGGCAATATCGCCGGGTTGAATGCTATGGCGTCCAACAACATCAAGAACCATACTGTTGGCGCACATGGCGGCACCCCTGTTATTAACGGTGCTTCTCAGGAAGTGACTTACGCGGCCAGCAAGACCACGAACACGCAATCCCTGATTACCGATGGTTGGACCAACAGCACAACCGGCATCCTCAAGGAAGGTGATGTGATCACGATTGATGGTGTGTATGCTGTCAATCCTGTTCCAGGAGAAGGCACAACGGGCAAAACTGTTCTGCCATTCTTGCAGGAATTTGTGATTCGTGCAGATGCAAATTCTGGTGCCACAACCGGGCCCGCGACACTGACGATTGCTCCTGCAATTATCACTAGTGGGCCTTACCAGACCGTAAGCGCATCTCCCGCAGATGGTGCGTCTATTACGGTTAAGACCGGCACAGCATCAACTGCGTACCCGCAAAACATGGCATTCCATCGCAATGCGTTTGCTTTGGTTACATGCCCACTTGAAATGCCTGATGGAGTGGCATTTAAGGCTCAGGAGAGTTTTGATGGATACTCAATTCGTGTGGTAAAATCATATGATATCGCAACGGATGAGGACATCATCAGGCTTGATATGTTGTATGGCTGGGAAGCGATTTACCCGGACCTTGCAACCCGCCTTGTCGGTTGATCAACACAATAACAGCGCCCTACATTCGTGTGGGGCGCTTGCAAACAAAGGAATATTGCCATGAAAATATTAGCCCATGTTTCAATTTATGGAGAACCGGACGCAAAAACCAAAACAGAGATGGAATCTACCTTAAACAAAACGATGAATGACAGGTATCCATCAGAATCTTATGATCTGAATTGGAAGTCCGGGGACTGTGATGGAAAAACATTTACCATGGTTAGTGCTTGTAGAAAACCATAGGGGGTGATTGCCAGTAATGACCACAGCCAGAAAAGTTATAGAGATTGCCCTAAGACGGTCCGGGATAATTGACCCGAGTGAGGCGGTTGAGGCACTGGAAATTCAAAACGGCCTCACTGACTTGACGGCAATGTTGAATGATTGGGTTCTGGATGGTGTGATTAAATCGTTTCCAACACTAACCGAACTAACTGAGGTAGTGTTGACATTTTACGACGACACGACATTGCAAGACACGACTACGGTTGCCTTGTCAACAAATCTAGCGATCAGGATTTCAGGAGAAGCCGGGGTATCGGTCGGCCAAGATGTCTTGTTTGATGCCAAAAATGGGTTGAATGCTATATTGCGCAAGCAATCTAACTCGCAATTACTCGCTAGTTCGTATGAAACCACATTGTCGAACATGCCGTCACAACGGTTGCGCAGGGTATGACTGCAATTAACTTCGGCATAGCCTCAAACCCGGCACGAGATGGCTCTGTATCAGCAGCAAGGATTATAAACGGGTTTGTAGAAGCGGCAGGAGCCGAGAGTAAAACACCTTATCCGGTTTATTCATCGCCCGGATATAAGCGCTTTGGCACAATTGATATAGCCGCAGGTGAGCGCGGCATGATTGTTGTTGGTGACACTATTTATGCTGTTATTGGCACGCAGGTTCTTAAAATAGGCGTAGATGGTTCTTTCACTGTACTTGGTGGATTGACTGGCACCGGTCCTGTTTTTATGGCCAGAAACAACCGCACTATTCCGCAAGTTGGGGTTGTGGCAAATGGCCAATATTTCATTATTGAAGGCACGTCATTTAGCCAGGTTACTGACCCGGATGTTGGTGTGCCAAACGGAATTGCCAGTATAGATGGATATTTCGTTTTAACGCAGGCAACCGGAAAATTCGTCTGGACGGCATTGAATGATGGCAACACTATTGCCGCACTTGATTTTGCAAATGCTGAATCTGATCCAGATGGATTGTCACGGCCATTCAAATATGGGTCTGATTTGGCGCTGTTTGGCACTGAAACAATAGAGATTTGGCGCAACACAGGTAACGTGAACGGGATATTCGAACCGCTGCAAGGTGTGAACATCACCAAAGGCACTGTGTCGCCACATAGTGTGGTTGAGATTGATAACGCTCTCATATTCGTTGATCACCTGGGCGTGGTTCGCCGGATGCGCGGGGATTACAACCCTGTCAAAATTTCACCTGTTGGCCTCGATCTGGCAATAAGTGGCCTTTCTGAAGGTGAAAAACAGGGTTTAAAGGCTCATTCATACAGCGTTCAGGGCCATGAATTTTACAGCCTGTCATCATCAACATTCACTTGGGAATTTGATGCATCAACCGGGCAGTGGCATGAGCGTGAGAGCTACCAGGTTAAGCGTTGGAACATATCTAACAGCGTTTTTTTAGGTGGCAAGGTAATATTCGGCCATTACAATATTGGCAGGCTTTACGAACTTGATACTGATATGGGTGACGAGGACGGAGCACACATTATTTTCGATGTCAGGTCGCCAATCATGCACGCTTTCCCATATAGAACAGTTATTGATCGTCTCAGTCTTGATCTTGTTGTTGGCCGGGGCAAGACATCTACTGATACGCTTAAATCTGACCCTAAGATAACCCTCAGATATTCAGATGATGGCGGGCATTCGTGGTCTGTTGGCCGCGACAAGTCGATTGGCAAGATCGGTGATTTTATACAATCTGTGACGTTTCGTTCGCTTGGAATGACCAAGCGCGGCGGGCGAATTTGGCGCATAACATCCGCTTCACCGGTTTTGCGCGGTATAAACAGTGCTGATGTGATTGCCAGGCGATCTCGCATATGAAATCTCCACTTTTACCCCGGTTCGGGGCGTTCATTGAGCCTGCTACCGGAGAAATTACCAGAACATTTTACCAATACCTGAATGACATTGGCAAACAGGCGGAGCCGGTTGCTGATTTACCAGCAGGCACACCAACAAATGACGACTTGAAAGCGAAACTAAACGAATTGCTGGCCTCACTTCGGGCGGCTGGAAGGCTTAAAGGGTGATCAGGCGGGCAACGCTCGATGACATTGATTTAATCGAACCCATGGGCGCAAAGTTTTTTGCTGATGCCTATTATTCAAAATTCTCAACATATGACGGCGATAGTTTCATTTATTATCTGACTGGCGTTATTCGGTCCGAAAATTCCGAATTATTTATCCTCAAGGACGGCACCGGCTTTGCTTCTGCAACAGTTTTTGAAAGCCCGTTCAATCTTGATCAGCTTATTGGTGTCGAGCACCTTATTTACACGGAAAAACCCGGACCCGGAGTTAGGATACTCACCCACATGGAAAACTGGGCAAGGAGCAGGGGTGCAATCTTCTTTGAATCCAGTTTCGAAGGGCGTGACGTATCGAAAATATACGAACGCCTTGGCTATTTGAAAAGCGGCCTAAACTACACGAAAAGGTTATAAAATGGGCAAAATAATAGGCGCAATCACCGGCGCAAACGCTGCCAAGAGAGCTGGCAAAGTTCAGGCTGATGCCGCACGTCAAGGCACAGCAGAAACCAGACGACAATTTGATTTAACCCGGCAGGACTTTGCACCTTTTCGGGAATCAGGGGTAAATTCTCTTGCTATGTTGTCAAATGCGCTTGGTGTCAATGGTGCCGATCCACAGAACGACTTTGTAAATAATTTCCAGAACGACCCCGGCTTTCAGGATCAGGTTGATTTCGGCTTGCGGGGTGTTGAAAACTCACTTGCTGCACGAGGCTTGGGCAACTCAGGGCGGGCATTGCGTGAATTGCAGAGTTTTGGTCAGTTGCAACGAAGAAATGCCTTTAACGACCGCCTGAATCGGCTTTCCTCACTGGCTGGTATGGGCCAGAATACAACGGTACAAGGTGCGAATATTGGCGCTGGATTGAGTAATAACATTGTTAACGGCATCCAGAATGCGGGCAATGCGCGGGCCAGCGGGTTTCAAAATGCTTCTAATGCGAATATCGGCTTTGCAAATAATCTGTTGAAAATAGGTTCATTTGCAGCGGGCGGAGGGTTTGGATAATGCAACAGAGAATACTCGGCGATGGCGTTGTAAACGCATTCGCGCAAGGCCAGCAGAATAGCCGACAGCAGCAAAACTTTGACGCCCTTCAGGGTGAGCGTACAGCAAAAGCAATTCAGGACGGGGTGAGGGCCGCAGATACGCCCGAAAAGTGGCAGGTATTGGTCGGCCAACTATCCAACAGATACGGTGCTGATGCCGTTGCCCCATTTGCAGATTTTAGCACACGCGGGCAGGCACTTGCCGAACTCGAACAATCCCTTCCAGAGCGCCAATTTAACGCGCTACAGGAGCAACGGGCAACTTCCAACAGGAATACCCTCGCAAGCATAGCACAGCGCCAGAGCAATGCTGACAGGGCTTTTGAGTTAAACCAGCGCAAACAGACGTTCATTGAGAGCAATATCAATCCTCTCACAAATCTGGGAAAAATAAACCTGGATGAACAGAGGAATAAGATAACCCAAAAACAAGCGGAGGGGTTAAGGGAAAAAGCGATTGGCGGCAAGACCACATCAATTCAGAACAAGATTGCGACTCTGGTTGCCTCTGGCTTGACACTACAACAGGCTCAAGCAGTTGCCGGTGGGCGTTTTTCGGTTTCAGTTAACCCAACCACAGGTAATAGGGTTTTGGTTGATAAGGGTGCAAGAGAGATCATCCCATTATCTCAGCCGACACAAGCAGAAAGTCCACAATTGCAGCAATCCAATGATAACTTGACCAAGAATCCAACATTGACCCAAGCGACAGATGATGCAACAGGGGTTATCAATAATTTACAGGCTCTAGCGGCACAAATTCCACTTGGAATTGGCAATGCTCTACTGCAAAACTTCCCCGGAGCGCAAGATGCTGTTCGGGCTAAACAGGTTTTTAAGGTTGCACAAAATGAATTGATTAGATCTTTTTCACTAAATCCCAGGTTCCCTGTTGCGGAGCAAAATCGTATCCTTTCATTACTGCCAAGCACCGGGGTTTTCAGCAGTGATCAAGACGCAAAAATAAAGTTAGAAGTTCTTTCTAATAATTTAAAAAGTGCCATTGATACAAATATGGCTATCGCTAGAAGTCGTGCGCCAATTAGTGAGAGAAATGCGGCATTGGCGTCAGCAGCAGCTATGCAAAAGTTCATAGATGTTATTGGTGTTGGGACAGAAATTCCAACCGTCTCATCTGTTGAAGAAGCAAGGCGACTACCAAAAGGCACACGGTTTAAAGATCCTCAAGGCAATGTCAGGATTAGATAGGTATGGGTGATTTTTCTGAATTTGCAATAGCGCCAGTGGATAGCAAAAGCAACGACTTTGAAGAGTTTGCTTTGGCTGAACCGGATCAAGGCGGCATAGGTGATGCAACGACTGATTTTCTTCGTCAGTTTGGTGAAGGGTTCAACCAAGGTATAGCTGGCGCCATGGCCGCACCATCGCAGATTACAAATCTGGCATCACAGGGAATAAATGCCGTAACGGACGCAGTTGGACTTGGTGAACCGCTGGGTATGATACCTGACCCGAGGCAAGCAACAGCGGTTGGCAGGTTCCTTTCCGAAGATACAGACCCCAGAGGTTTTTCAGGACGTGCCGGCCAATCAATAGGTGAGTTTGTTGGTGGTGATCTACCTTTAGCAGCGACAGCCATTGCAGCGGCACCGGCGGCATCTGGCATCAAGATTGCTCAGAACACTGGATTAATCAAACGTGGTGTTCAAGCGGCAGGACAAGCCATATCCAACACACCTGGAAGAGCAGCGTTTGGAGAACTGGCGGCATCCACGGGTGCCGGTATTGGGGGGCAAGTAGCAGAAGAAATTGCGCCAGGGTCAAAAGGCGCACGAATGACAGGTGAACTAATAGGAGCCTTTTCACCGGCTGCAACCGCCTTCTTGCCATCTGCATTAGCATTTAAGGCTATTAATGCTTCAAAAAAAAGGTTTTCATCAAAAGCAAGGGCTGAAAGAGCGCGAAAAACCGTTTCAGACGCATTAAAAGATGAATTAACACCGCAACGCCTCGTTGAAATGCAGAAAAACCTTGATCTTCAGGATACTATACCGGGAACGAATTTCACTCTTGCGGAGCTTATTGACACCCCGTCATTAAAACGTAGCCAAGAAGTTATCGGCACAGGTTTTCGTGGTGAACGCCTTGACCAGGAAATAGCCCGCAGAGAAAATAACATTGCAGCAATTGATGCAGAGCGCAAAGCATCGGAACCAAAGGGGAGTACTGACCCAGATATCATTGTTGAAGATGTGGCGACACGTATATCAAGAGCGCGAGAAACAGCAACACGCGGCCTTAAAGCGATTGATCTTAGAGAACGAAACATTGCAGATAATTTGCCATCTGGTATTAATGCCCGCACCCAAGGCAAGGCATTACGTGACGAACTTATTGATCGCCGTAGTGAAACAAAATCTGAAATGCGAAGGTTGGCAGAAGATAGTGGTCTAAATGATCCGACTGTTGAAGTGGATTTTTCAAAAATGCGTTCGCATTTATCAAAAGCAATACCAAAGGTATCTGATTTCACCGACAAAGCGGCATTGCCTGATGTGCTTTCGAGCATTAAAAAAGCCGATGATACCCAACCTTTTCCGGCATTGATGGAGTTAAGATCACGTATTACAGATGATATATCAGATGCCTTGCGCGGAATACCAAAAAGAAAGCTAGTTGCCAACCTTGAGGCCATAAAATCAAAGCTGGATGAATCAATCGATGCGGCAGTAGAAAACACCAATGATCCAGAACTTGCACAACGATATCGTAATTTTAGAGATGTTTATCGTCGCGAACTTATTGAACCATTTGAAACAGGTGCATCCTTTAGGGTATTGCAAAAGGACGGCACGAGGGCATATAAAGTACGCGATGAAGTTGTTGCAAGAGAGTTCTTTGCTGATGGTGATGAGCAAGCAGCTTTAAGTTTCAAAAAGGTATTTGGTGATAGCCCGCAAGCAAATGACACTATGGCGGCGGCTACTTTTGATAGCCTTAGCGATTTTGCGGTGCGTGACGGCATAATTAATCCTTCATTGTTAAAAACATGGATTCGCAAGCACAAATCAATTCTTGATGAGTTTCCAAACATCAAATCACAGGTCAATTTTATCGAGAACGCAACTTTGGCTATTGGTGAGCGTAAAGCCCTGTTTCGTGAGCGGGCAAGGGAAATTGAAAACAATGTTCTTACCAAAGAAATAAAGAAGATTGATGCCGGTACAAAGGAGCCAGCAACTTTTATAAAGGATGCAATCACTCAGCCGGGTAGAATGAGCCGAATATTAAGCGCTGTACGCTCAAAATCTGCACGAGATGCAATCGCCCGCATAAGTTTTGACAGCGTTCTGGATTCCCCAAATCCACAGGCATTCATGGATAAAAACAAAGATTCACTAATTCCTGCATTGGGCAAAGCAGGATTTAACAATCTAAAGCGCATAATCAAGGCAACAAGCATTTCTAATCGTGTCAGAAGCCCTGCTGGTGATGCTACTGACTTGGGTGTTGGTGCATTACATGATGTAGAGAGCGCTTTGGGTACAGGGCTTAATCAATTATCATCAAGGATATTTGCGGTTAAATCGGGCAGAACAAGTTCCCGGTTTGTGACGATTGATGTTTTGGGTAGGGCTTTGCGTAAATTTTCTAAAGATCAATCGCGCAAGGTTTTGGAAGAGGCGTTATTTAACCCAGAACTAGGGCGTGAACTAGCCTTATACACTTCTATCAAATCCAACGCGCAAAAAACACTTGTTGCCAAGCGATTATATACATTTCTGATCGGTATTGGTTTGGGGCCAGACCAACCAGAAGATCAATAACAACGAGTGTTTGTAGTATTCCCGTATGTGTTCGATGTGCAGTTGAGATTTCTGTTTGTTGTCATTGGTCTGACAGGCGGGAACTTATAGGGTTTTATAGCTGGAAAAAGTGTTGATTTTCTTTGGGTATATGTCTGCCTGTCTATAACAGCCCTATTTGCTATCGCATTGTACTGATTTGAAACGCATTGTGGAAACTTGCTACTTTTATAGGCTATACCGAAAGCAACGCAATTACTTTTGGCAACCTTGATAATTTCATCTCTAGTTTGTGACGCACTGAGGGTGTTGTTAAAAGAACACCCTGAAAGCACGATAACAGCCGAGATTGTCAACATTGTTTTGTAATTCATCCCCGCAATATGGCAACTTTAGAGTCATAAATCAACCACAGCCCAACACAGCCCTTGGGCAAGGCTGCACACGCTCGTCGCGATGACGACCAATTCCCACAGAAGGACGCCCAAATATGGCGCAACTTTTCCACTTATCCGGTGATCGGATAATTGACGCAAGCGGCAACCCGGTTTCCGGTGCCAGGCTGTATTTTTATGATGCCGGAACACTCAATGCCCGCACGGTTTATCAGGATTCAGATTTAACCGTTCCCCATGAACAATACATCGAATCATCCACTGGCGGGTTGTCCGACGGTCTTGTGCCTGCCATATGGTTGCCAACCGGTCGTTATCGCTATCGAGTGGAGGATTCATCTGGCGTTCTGGTGCCGTCTTATGATCTGGATAATGTTGAGGGCGCTCCAGATACATCGCAGTCAAACTCTGCAAGACCGGAAACCCCGGCAACGGTTATCACAGCCTCACATACGGTAGTTTCGTCTGAAATTGGCGGTGTGCTTCTTGTTGATACCACAACGGGAGATATCCCAATCACATTACCACTAGCCTCAACCCTGTCAAACGGTCAGAGGATCGGGGTTAAAAAATCAGGCGGTAGCAATGTTGTTACGGTATTCCCGTCTGGATCGGACACGATAGGCGGGTCAGCTACGCGGCTATTGTTTGATGACGGGCATGTGGAATGGTATTTTGTTGATGGTGCCGACTGGCATATTGGCTCAGACTTCGGTGATCTGGAGACATCTGCTTATACGGTAAAGTCAGCGGTTGCAACGGCGCCGCCTGGGTCGTCTGTTGCTGGTAACAAATACATAGTTGCGGCAACAGCCACAACCCCATGGACAGGGCAGGAAAAAAACATTGCCATTGATAACGGGCAATCAGGCTGGATTTACATAACCCCGACCGAGGGCATGTTTGCATTCGACGAGGCAACTCAAAAATTATTGCAATATCGCTCAAGCGCATGGGTTACACTGAACACGGATGATCCGGTTTCGTCAGATATTAAAAGTCTTGAGATTTCTTATAAGGTTGCAAACAACACCGGTGGTGGCGCTACCGTAGCTGGCGCGTGGACTAATTTGACGTTTAACACGATAATCAGGAATGATATTACGGGCGCGACTTTTACGCCAACGAGCTCGACAATCACATTGCCTGCAAATGGTGTTTTTCTTGTGTTTGGTAGCTGCCATTTTGCAGCAACACTAAATGGCAGGATAAGATTTTTTAGCTCTGGTATTGCAAACCTTGAGGCGGCGCAGGTAGTGACTGCATCAAGCGTTGGCGCATTGTCAACGCTATCTGGAATCATTAGCGTTGGCTCAAGCGCAACGTCATACGATGTGCAGTATATTTCTAAACTGGCGAGTTCCACAGGACTCGGGGATTCACAAGGCGGGACTCCCGGTGAAAATGAAATTTGGCGCACATTTACGATTTACGACATTACCAGTCTGCAAGGCCAAACAGGTCCACAAGGCCCACAAGGAGCGGCTGGAGCAACTGGTGCGGCGGGAACCACTGGAGGCATACCCTACGCATTCAACACGACAACAACTGTGGGCGATCCTGGTATTGGAAAGTTAGGGTTTAACAACGCAACGCTGGCTAATGTCACAGCGATATACATTGATAATGCTGATGCTGATGGCGGCGATCCTTCCGCCTATATTGACACATGGGATAATTCAACCAGCACAATCAAATCAAACCTGCTTGTGAGAAGTCTTGACAATGTTTCAAAGCTGGCAATATTTGATCTGACATCCGTCGTTGACAGTACCGGATATAGGACTTTGACGGTTTCCCATGTTTCTGGAACCACGGCTTTTACAGCAAGTGAAAATCTCGTTGTTTATACGAGCGACACGGGCGATAAGGGCGATACTGGTGCAACAGGTCCAGCCGGGGCAACTGGTCCAGCCGGGGCAACTGGTCCAACTGGTCCAACTGGTCCAACTGGTGCTACCGGGTCCAGTACCGGGTTCAATTACACATTCTCAACAACAACCGCGGCGGCTGACCCAGGAGCGGGAACAATCAGGTTTAACAGCGCAACACCTGCCTCTGTTACGGCTGTTTATATCGACAACAGCGATGCCGATGGCACTGACATTTCCGCATATATTGACACATGGGATGATAGTGACAGCACTGTAAAATCAACCCTTGTTCTGCGGAGCCTGGATAATGTTGACAGGGCAATAGTCTTTGACGTCACCGCTGTTGTTGACAGTACCGGATACAGGACTTTAACGGTTGCGCATGTTTCTGGAACAACGCTGTTTGCCGATACGGGAAATCTTGTTCTGGACAATCTTCGTTCAGGAGACAAGGGCGCTGCGGGTACCGGTTCGGGTGATCTTATTGCTGCAAACAATCTTAGTGACGTTGCGAGCGCACCAACATCACGAGCTAACCTTGGTTTAGCCATCGGCACGAATGTTCAGGCATATTCTTCAGCACTTGATGCGGTTACAGGCACCAATACCGGCGATGAACCGGCGGCATCTACTACCGTTGCGGGAATTGTGGAACTGGCAACGGTGACAGAAACCAACACCGGTACAGATACAACCAGGGCTGTGACCCCCGTTGCTTTTGCTGGCAGCACAGCTATAACAGAGCAGGCCGATAGTGTTTGGCAGGCCGGAACCGGCACAACGCCCTCTATTGTTGCGCCAGATGCGATTGCAGCGGCGATTTCTGCGCAAGCTTTAGCGTCTGTACCTTTGGCCAAAGTTGGAAAAACAGCCGTACAATCTATCGCCAATTCCACAGTCACAACCCTAACATGGGATAGTGAGGATTGGGACACCGACACCATGCATGACAACGTAACAAACAATTCACGTTTGACTGCAACAACGGCGGGAAAGTATCTGGTTGTTGCTGAAATAATTTTTGCCAGTAATAACACCGGTGGCCGACAGGTGATGTTTTATAAAAATGGCACTCAAGTTTCAACACTATTCTTTGCAAACAGTAATGGCGGTCAGGATCAGGTTACTTCAACCTCTGTTGTTGAATGTTCGGCAACGGATTATGTTGAAGTCAAAGTCTGGCAAGGATCAGGCGGCAATCTCAATATTGAAACAAGCAGCAAATTCTCAATGTCAAAATTAGGAGACTGATGGTATGGATATAACACAAGCAATCAATCACCTTTACCCAGACGCAGAATTTTGGGATGATTTTGAAGTGTCGGACGATGCCAACGGCAACGGGCCTTATATTTCTGTTTGGAATGTTAAAAATTCAGATGGAACAGACGCACCCAAGCCGTCCGTTGCGGAATTACAGGCTGCTTGGGATGTTTTGCAAGCAACTCCAGCGCCTGCTGCCAGATTGCCAAAAATATTGGTGATTGACAGGCTGGAGACAGCGGGGAAGTTCACCGCCGCATTGGCAGCCCTTCAGGCCAATGCTCTAACGTATGAGCGTTGGTCAGCTTCATCCAGTGTTGACCCGCTTAATCCAGAGGTTATAGCGTTGCTGGATGCTATTGGTGCGGACAAAACAGTAATACTTGCGCCTGAATAATGCCGGACTATCAATGCACGTTATGGCTTGACGGTATCCCTGTCTGGCTTGGCGGCACCGGCCGCGAGTGGTTACATTGCTGCATACAGCACGATCTGCAACAGGTGACAGGCTGGGGCTTGGCGCAATGCGTCGCCGAGGCAGGATATCCGATCATGGGAGCAATCATGCTCGCCGGGCTTGCGTTGTTTGGCGGGATTTACCGCAAACTGAAAAAAAGGAAAAGGCACAATGATTAAGCTCGTTCTCACCGCCCTTGTGGCGGTTTTTTTGTATGCGTCCCCGGCTTATGCAAATTACGGCATGATGTGTGCGCCACGAGATAAATATGTTGACCTTCTCACCAAGAAATATGGTGAATCTGTTCGTGTCACCGGCATGTTGAAGGGCAATAAGGGTATCATGGAGGTGTGGCAGGGCAAAACCGGAAGCTGGTCTATCCTTATGACGTTGCCCAGTGGTCAATCCTGCATGGTTGCCGCCGGGGATGATCTTGAAGTTTTGAAACCACCTTTATCGGGTAGCCCGTCCTGACATAACAGGCGAGCTATATCAGAAACCACACCACATTTTGAACTGACAGCCGCCTTCGGGCGGTTTTTTTTATTGGAGGTATGGATGAATGAAAAAGGTCTAGCCCTTATTAAGAGGTTCGAGGGCAAGCGGCTCAAGGCCTATATTGATCCGGTTGGCATCTGGACCATTGGATACGGCCACACAAGCGCCGCTGGCGGGCCTAAAGTCACTAGGGGACTCACGATCACCGACAATGATGCAGAAGTTATTCTCATGCGCGACTTACAGCAATATGAGGCGGCTGTTGACAGGCTTGTCACTGTACCATTGAACGAAAACCAGCGATCTGCCCTAACCTCATTCACTTACAATGTCGGCATTGGCGGGTTAAAAAAGTCTTCTGCCCTGCGTGAACTGAACAAGGGTAATTATGCTGATGTGCCGCGCCGCTTGGCGTTGTGGAGCAAAGGCCGGGTAAACGGCAAATTGACAGTTCTCAAAGGACTGGAACGCAGACGTAAAGCTGAGGGCGATTTGTTTATGGAGCCTGTTGCATCCACAAGCCCAAAACAAGACGCCCCAGCGCGGCGAGTAAGCAAACCGCTCGCTGGTGCCATAATAGGCGGTACGGCGCTTGTGGCGGGCTTCTGGGATTGGATTGCAAGTTTTATTGAAAGGATTTTCTCATGGATTTTCTAACGTGGCGATTGAAGGGTTGGAGAACATGGATAGCCAACAGCCTTATGGCGATCATGCCAATTCTGCAATTGTCTGAGGTAACGGCTGTCATGCCGCCAGCGTGGTTGCCGTGGTACGCGCTAGTAATAGTGCTGGTCAATATGTGGCTCAGGAAGATCACAACCTCACCGTTGGGTAAAAAGTTCTAATGTTCACCGCCATATTTAAGTTTCTCACCGGTGATATTATCGGGCGGGCCTTCGATGTCATTGACAAGAAGATTGACAGCGATACCGACCGCGAGAAGATGAAAGCCAATGTGGTCAAAGTGTGGTTGCAGAACCGCGTCACAATGCCGTGGTACGTGGACTTTTGCTTTATCGGCCCGCTGGCGCTCTGGTGGGGTTCCATCATCATATACAGCATGCTGTTCCATGCTAACGGACTATGGCCGCAGACATGGGATATAGCAGCCTTGCCGCCGCCACTTGATCAATGGGCTGGGTGGATAATCTTATCGCGATTTGGTGCTGGTGTAATACAAAACTATGTGAGCAGAAAATAATGGAATGGGAAACGTTCAAAGGCCTCTGGCCGGTTGCAGCTGTCGGGATCGCCCAAGTTGTGACGGTCAAGATCGGGCAGGCACTTAACCGCAAGGATATCGCCCACATGAGAATGGATATGAATCAGGTGAAGGAGCAGGCCAAAGAGGATAAAAAAGGGTTACACGCCCGCATAGATCGGCACGAACAATCAACAGAAACCACACTGACAGAAATACGCAACGACATTAAAGAGCTTCTTCGCCGAGCACCGTAGGGGTTATACTTTCAAGGCCGTATGGTCAACTTTTTTCTGGAGCGGAATTATCAACCTAAATAATGGTGCAAACAATTTGAACAATTCTCTCATCATTCACTCCTTCTTGTCTTCTTTCATCCATCCTGTTGGAACTATGAAAAGCACCCCAGATGTCGTCTTTGCAACAAGTTTGTCTTTCTTAATATACAAATCCTCAACATCTCCAAGGGCTTTCGGAAGTTCACACAGAGAATGAAAACCTGTAACAATAGGCACGTCGTTCTTCTCCATAATTCATTCCTTTGAGTGTATGAAAGCAGGAACATATCATGTTCGTGCTGTGTCAGATTTGTGTCAATTTATTTACGTGTTCTTGACCCGTTCTGCAAGAAGCCTGCATGAACCTGCAAGGTAAGTATAAGAAGTTCTTGCAGTTTCCAGCGGTTTTCTATACATACCGCAGTGGGCCACCGCTCCCCTTGTGGGGGAGGGCAACTTTTCTTATTTTTCCCTTTGTTTATATAGTCTTACGCTGTTTGCCGTTTCGCTTTGTGTCATATTTG
>Ga0256839_1003336_pt1 | contig 16673 bp, 15 predicted proteins | sample 354166metaG_FD_185968 | JGI IMG/M metagenome (GOLD analysis project Ga0256839, IMG submission 185968) | Hydrothermal vent microbial communities from Mid Atlantic Ridge, Atlantic Ocean - 354-166 | ecosystem: Environmental > Aquatic > Marine > Hydrothermal vents | place: Atlantic Ocean: Mid... | reverse complement strand
ATGTTCGCCACGGTGGCGAATAGGGCGAAAATCGTGTACATTAGTGCAATCTTTGTCTTATTACCGACGACCACTTTACTACCTTACGAGGTTAATTAATTTTTAGCATGAATTCTAACACTTCTCCCCCGCCATCTATAGGTAATAAATCGGTATTGTTGGGGCTGTTTAAGTTATCGCGTCCGAGGCAGTGGCTTAAAAATGGCTTTATTTTTGCCCCCCTCCTGTTTACAGGGCTGTTTTTAGACCTTATGGCGATTAGCCAGACCCTTTGGGCGTTTGTGCTATTCTGTTTGGCCGCATCTGCCACTTACATTGTCAACGATTTAAAAGATATTGAAGAGGATAAAAAACATCCCGTTAAGTCGTTAAAAAGACCGCTGGCAACGGGCGAGGTATCACCTTTTCAAGCCAAAATACTGTTAGTCATCTTATATGGCATATTGTTGGTTGGTTTTGTATTTCAACCACAAGTTATGCTGATTATTGTGGCGTACTTGTTGTTAAATGTCGCGTACAGTTTTTATCTGAAGCATCAACCGGTATTGGATATTTTTACCATCGCTTTTGGTTTTGTCTTACGGGTCTATGCGGGTGCAACCGCGATTTCGGTACCGGTCTCTTCATGGATGTTTGTCACGACCCTATGTTTGGCGCTGTTTTTAGCGGCGATGAAACGTCGTCAAGAGTTGGTGCAAACGTCGCAAGAGGGGCGAAAGGTCTTGGCCTCTTATACCGTGCCGTTGATTGACCGTTACGCTGAGATGGCGGCGACAGGGGCGTTACTATTTTATAGCCTGTTTGTGATGAGCGCGCGACCTGAGATGGTGTTTACCATTCCGTTTGTGTTGTTTGGCCTGTTTCGTTACTGGTACATCAGTGAAATGCTGGGAGAGGGTGAATCACCAACCGATGCACTGTTAGCCGACAAGCAACTGTTCTTTACGGTATTAGGCTGGATTGGCGTCTGTTTGTGGGCGCTATGGCCAGCGGGGGCGGTGTAAGTGGAGCTCTCTTATCTGTTGATGCCGTTTATTGCATGGCTGGTCGCGGGTTGTACTAAGTTTGCTGTCAACAGCATTCGTGCTAAGCAGTTGGCGTTTGGACTGATTGGTTATGGTGGTTTTCCTAGTAATCACAGTGCCATCGTAAGCAGTATGGCGGCACTCATCGCCTTTCAAGAGGGCATTGAGCATCCTGCATTTGGGGTGGCATTGGCGTTATCGTTTATTGTGTTATTGGATGCCAATAGTTTACGCCGTCAAATTGGCAAGCAAGCGGAGGCGATTAATCGATTGCAACAAGATTCGGATATCCCACCTTTAAGAGAGCGTATTGGGCATACTAAAGTGGAGCTGTTAGGCGGAATTGTGGTCGGTATTGTGACCGCTTATGCGGTTAGCATTGCCTTGTAATGTTCATTTAAAAAATTATTCCCCCCCCCCTATTTTTACTTTCTGAGTCATTATGAATACAAATAAGTTTTCTTTTTTAACCGCATTACACGTTTTCTGGAATACCCGTTCAAGGCATGAGCAGTGGTTATTGTTTGTGTTTATGCTGTTAAAACTGGGGTTGCTGTTTCAAGTGCCGTTAACGGGAGACGAAGCCTATTTTATTGTCTGGGGGCAGTCGCTTGAGTTAGGGTATTACGATCATCCGCCGATGGTGGGTTGGGTTCTGTATGTTCTAAATGGGTTTGGAACGGGGCTGGGCGATCACTTATTGGTTTACCGTTCGTTTGCCTTTATGGCGGCGATTGTGATTGCGTATCTGCTCTATCAAGCGTTGCAGTTTTATCCAAAGATAGATTCCAATATCGCCTTTTATGTGGCGTTTGCTTTTTTGGTTTCACCAATCTCATTGATGTTCGTAGTCACCGCGAACGATACCGTTTTAGTCTTTTTTGCCGTGGTGGCGTTCTATTTTTACGCCAAAACCTTCGCACAACCAACGCTGTGGAACGCCTTGTTGGCAGGACTGTTTTTAGGCTTGGCATTTCTGTCCAAATATTTTGCCGCCTTTATGCTGATTGGTTTATTGTTGTATGCGCTGATTTATGTTCGCCAAATAGGCTGGAAGCTACTGCTGGTGATGAGCAGTGTGGTGCTGCTGTTTGTGGCTGAAAACCTCTATTTTAATGCGACCCACTGTTGGAACAATATTCTGTTTAACTTCTTTTCAAGAACCACAGAGAGTGCGTTCTCAATCGGGAATGTACTCACTTACAGTGTGATGATTGTCGCGCTATTGTCGCCATTGGGGGTATTTTATTGGCTAAAATCATTTAAAGAAAAAAATCTTCCCCCCCTATTAAAACAAGTGCTGTTTGCCACACTGCCTCTATTATCTGTTTTGTTATTGGTGAGCTTTACCAATCCCGTTGGATTGCATTGGCCGTTACTGTCCGTGACCTTGCTCTATCTTCTGTATGTGCGTTTGTCGCCTGAGCAACTACGAAAGCTGGTTCTGTTTAATGGTTACAGTTCGTTGGTATTGGGGTTGGTTTTATTGGTGGCATTGTCGTTGGTTAATCAGCTGATTCCAGACTCTCAAAAACACCATGTCGCGGTTTACACCCAACCTGAAAAAGTGTGCGCCCAACTGCCAAAAGGGAAGCTGTTTACCTTAGGGTACAGTTCGCAGTCGGTGCTATCGTATCACTGCCAAAATGATGATATTCATGTCTTTATGAGTACCTCAAAATATGGTCGGGAAGACGATAAAAAAACGAATTTTAAGGCGATGGATGGTCAAACCTTAACCATTTTTGTACCGCATGAAAAAGCGCTAAAAAAATTACAGCCATTCTTTACCTCCCTAGAGGTTCAACCGTTTGAGATCGGACAGGGTATCACCTACTATGTGGTGACGGGTAAAGAATTTGACTATGACGTTTATCGCCAAAAAATCTTAACCGTCGTGAACGAACAGTTTTATACCGCGCCGGAGTGGTTTCCAAAGGTTGCCGACTGGCTAGGCGTTGAGGGATGCGGGTTCAAAACACGGTACGGCTTTGAACCGTAAGTAGGGGGGGAATTAATTGGAGTCTTTTTTAAGGAGACCTTTGCACGAGAGGGGCGCGAGAGAAAAAAGAGATGAAATTTGGCTGATTGAGGCGAAAATCGCAGGGAATACCTAGGTATTCGCAAGGTTTTCAACGAAAATCAGGCGTATTTCAGCCTTTTTTATCCGTGCATCCTTTCGTGCAAAGGTCTCTTAAGAAAGGTATCCAAAAAGAACTGTATTGGCTTAGGCTTGCTGTAGTGATAGCCTTGATGGTGATGCACCCCAATCTCATTTAACTTATCAATAGTCGCTTGATTTTCAACATACTCTGCGACCGTTTCTAAATCCATTAAATTGGCAATGTTCTGCATGGACTTGACCATCTCGAACTTAATGGGGTCTTCGGTAATATCTTTAATAAAGCTGCCATCAATTTTTAGCGTATTCAACGGTAAGGCGTACAAGTATTCAAACGATGCCATGCCCGTACCAAAATCATCCAAAGAGAAGAGGCAACCTTTTTGAGAGAGGGTATCAATAAATACTTTGGCCTCTTTTAGATTAGAGACCGCCGTGGTTTCGGTAATTTCAAAGCAAAACTTATGAAAGGGCAGTTGTGAGGCTTCAATGATCTCAATAATACGCTCTGCGGCATCGGGAATGGTTAGGGTGGTGCCTGATAGATTGATAGAGATATGGTTTACGGTATTTAAAAACTCAGGATGTTCACTAAGGTGAGTGACGACCTCTTGTACCATATAAAAATCGATTTCAGGCATCATGTGAAATCGTTCGAGCGTAGGAATGAATGCAAAGGGAGGAATAATTTCACTGCCCTCTTGCAGTCGAATTAAGGACTCATAAGAGGGCTTTTTATTGAGTATGGTTTGGCTTTGAATGATCGGTTGTAAATAGACCAGTAATTGACGGTTGCTGATCGCATTACGAATGCGTTGTACCCAGTTGATGAGTTCTTTTTCAATTTGCAGTTCTGGACTGTTGAGCCAAAAAATAGAGAGCGTATTGCCGCCTTTGTTTTTGGCATGATAACAAGCCGTATCAGCCGCTGAAAAAAGGGTGTGAATACTGTCGCAAGGGGTAGAAAATAGAATGGCACCAATACTCACGCCAACGGAGAGCTTTTGACCTTGGTAGTCGAGCCTAAACTCTTGAATGAGTGTATTGAGTGCTTTTAATATCTGTAACAGCTGTTGTTCATCGGTGTCCTGTACGATTAGAACAAACTCATCGCCCCCAATTCGTGCCACTTGGGTTTGAGGCAAGGTGTTAATGAATTGTTCAATATGTGCGGCAAGTTTAATCAGGAGTTGATCCCCGACGGGATGCCCAAAACTATCATTAATAATTTTAAATTTATCTAAATCAAAATAGCACAGTGCATGTGTTTTTTTACTCCGATCTTCCGCAATGAGATTTTTTAAGGCGGCAGTGATGTAAAGGCGGTTATATAGTCCCGTTAAGGTGTCGTGGTTGGCTTGAAACTGTAGTAGCTGCTCTTGTGTTGCTTGCTTGCTGAGCAATTGTTCGGTATTTTCAACCAGTTGATTGAAGTTTTGATAGGCTTTACCGATCTCATCGGTGTGTTTTTCGGGCAGTCGAATGCTGTAATCCTGCTGGTTTGAGGTGGCTTCTAACGCCCTGTTGAGATGAGAAATACGCTTACTAAAGAAGCGGTCGAGGTAGAGAGCAAAGAGAAGGGTGAGTGCTAAACCAACGGCAAAAATTTGCATTAAAAACAGCGTTAAACTTTCAGCGGCCTCATCATAGCTGTCTTTGGTAAAAAAGAGTTCAATATGCCCTAACGTTGACCCTGAAAAAGAGAGAGGGAGCTGTTTTCTGATCAGGTCTGTTTTATTAAGGTAATCTGGATTTTCGATGGTTAAAATATTTTGCCCCTTCGCGTTGTAAATATCGGTTTTTGAGAGTGTTTTTATCGTGCTTAACTTGGTTGAAATGTCGGTGGCATGGTTAGGTGTGTTGAGCAGAATGAGCTGAATCGCATCTTTGGCAATTAATGTACTAATCGCTTCGGCTTGAATCTCAATATTGTCTGAAATAATCGCCTTCTGTTTTTCACTTAAAAAATAGGCCAAGCTTCCATTGGTTAACAGTAGAATTGTCATCAGCAATAGGTTCAGCTTTACTCTTAAGATCATTCAAGCAATTCCATTTGATAGGTTTGGGGAGGAAAGTTTTTTGGGGGTTGGTTAAGGGCGATCGGAAGCGTCTCGTCGGCACTCCACTCAAGCCAAGAGCCATCATAAATAGAGACCTCTTGATTCATTTGTCGAAAAGAAAAATAGAGTGCGCTGGCTTCTGAACCCGCATTGCAGTAAAGAATAATCTGAGATTTTTGGGGCAGTTTGGCGAGCAATTTTTTAAACTGTTCGGTATCAATAAAGGTTGAAATGTTCGTGCTTGAAGTCGGGTATTTAGAGGTAGTAAAGAGTTTTGAAAAATCAAGATTGACGGCATTTGGTATGTGTCCTGATCGTTCACCTCTTGTTGTAAAACCATAAAAATCAGATTGAGGGCGAGCATCAATAATCAGTGTGTTTGTAGATTGTGTTGCGACCAGCGTTTTAAACTTTGAAGCGAGGCGTTTAGGGTTAATTTTAACCGTGTATTGAGAAGGCGGGCGTTGATTGATCTTTTTTTCAACAGGAAGCGTTTCCCACTCCCAAGCAGGAAAACCACCATCTAAAATACGATTTACAGGGTGACCGTAGAACTCAAATGTCCAGAGTGCTCGTGTGGCATCAAGCGGGTTGTAACCGGCATAAAAGACGACGGAGTCACTCTTTTTAAGTCCTATTTTTTCAACCAGTTGTTGAAACGTTAAGGGGCTAATAATACGCTTTTTAATGTGGTCAACGGTTCGATAGAGTTGATCAATAGGCAGGTTAATGGCGGTTGGAATATGTCCAGATAAATATGCTTGAGGGGTTCGAGTATCGATAATAATGAGATTGTTTGGAGTGTGCTGCAGTGCTTGATGAAGTGCACTCGGTTGAAGAAGTAAGGCTTGTTTTTGCTCTGCAGCTTGCAAGAGTGAAGGAAGGGCTAAGAGAAGTGCAAACGATAGGGTGCTTAAAAAATAATAAGTTATTTTTGAATTGGTTTTCAAACCTTGCTGCCAAACGGGGCGAATACGTTGTTTTGTCATTTCATGCATGACGAATATAAGCCCTCTTTATAGAAGATGAGACCTTTGCACGAGAAGGATACACGGATAAAAAAGGCTAAAATATGCCTAATTTTTGTTGAAAATCTTGCGAATACCTAGGTATTCCCTGCGATTTCCGCCTCAATTAGCCAAATTTTATCTCTTTTTTCTCTCGCGTCCCTCTCGTGCAAAGGTCTCAAGATAAAGGAAAATGTTAAATATAGCATAAAATCCTTATATGGAGGACGATATTAATGGACTCTTATAGGTTGCTTGTTGTAAATCTTGTACGAGTTTTGGAAGTAAATAACCCGGCAAGCGTTCACGTAGTTGCGTATGTAGCTTGATTGCCGTGTCGTCTGTTACTTCAAAGTGCGCAGCGCCCTGTACGCGATCGAGTTGATTTAAGTAGTAGGGAAGCACCCCTTGTTTAAATAGAGCGTGGCTGAGCGTTTCCAGTGCCTCAACTTGGTCATTAACCCCTTTTAGCAACACACTCTGATTGAGCAGGTGAAACCCGGCGACTTTGTAACGTAAAAACAGGGTTTCGGTTTGATGACTCAACTCATTTGCATGGTTGCAGTGCACCACCAGTACTTTATTGAGTCGCGTCTGTGTTGCCCACTCCAAAAATGTATTTGCTGGTGCGGTACTGGGCGAGATAACTGGGGTACGGCTGTGAATCCTTAGCGTTTTAACATGTGGAATTGCTTCAATTTTTTGAATGAGGCTGACCAGTGATTTTTCGGTAAGGCTCATGGGGTCGCCACCGCTTAAGATGACTTCATGAATACTCTTGTCTTGTTGAATATACGCCAGTGCCTTTTGCCAGTGGCGGGTATTGCTCTGTTCGCTATAAGGAAAGTGGCGGCGAAAGCAGTAGCGGCAGTGAATATCACACTTAGGGCTGGCGATGAGTAGGACACGACCGTGGTATTTGTGAATTAAACTCGGGGTTGGATTAAAGGTTAAATCACTTACGGGGTCTTGACTAAACCCTTTGGCGACTTGATGTTCAATCTGTAAAGGTAAGATCTGCTTTAACAGTGGGTCATTGGGCTGTTTGGGCTGGATTTGGGCGAAAAAATCGTTTGAAATTTTGAGGGGAAAAGGGCTGTTGCCATCAACCTTTAGCGTTTGAACTTCTTGAGCGGTTAAGTGAAGTGTGTCGCATAATTGCTGAACAGGCGTTTTTGTGGTGTGAGTCATAGTTTAGGGAGTATTATATAAGAGGTTTTTACGTTAGAATAGGTCGATTATTCTATGACAAGTATTCAGGTAAAGATATGGCAACGTACAGTACAAACGAATTTAAAAACGGTTTAAAATTTTTAATGGACGGTCAGCCGTGCTCGATTGTGGAGACCACCAGTGTCTCGCCGGGTAAAGGGCAGGCGTTTAATCGTGTGCGCTATCGTAATCTGATGACGGGTCGAGTGTTAGAAAAAACCTTTAAATCGGGTGAAAAGGTAGAAGCCGCGGATGTGGTGGATACCGATTTACAGTATTTATACACCGATGGTGACTTTTGGCACTTTATGGATCCGAGCACCTTTGACCAATATCAAGCCATGGAAGCTGCGGTAGCCGATGTGACCAAGTGGTTGATTGAGCAAGATATGTGTACCGTGACGCTGTTTAATGGCCAGCCAATTGCCGTGACTCCGCCCAAACAAATTACCTTAGAAGTTGTGGATACCGATCCCGGTTTAAAAGGGGATACCGCTGGAACGGGTGGTAAGCCAGCGACCCTTTCAACGGGGGCAGTGGTTCAAGTACCATTATTTGTGCAAATTGGTGAGAAGGTTATTGTTAATACCGAGAAAGGGGAGTATCTCTCTCGTGCTAAATAAGTTTATGGATTGATTTGGATGAATCGAGATATGCTTATAAAACGTTCGCAATTGCTTCAGCAGTTGCGGGCGTTTTTTTATGCCCATTCGGTCATCGAAGTGGATACCCCAATGCTCTCTTCGGCTGGTGTACCAGACTGCCATTTACACGCCTTAACCACACAGGTTCAGGTATCAGGCCAGCGAGAGCCTCAAACCTATTATTTACAGACCTCGCCAGAGTACCCAATGAAACGACTGCTGTGCCAAGGCAGTGGCGATATTTTTTACTTAGGTAAAGTCTTTCGGCAGGATGCGTTGAGTCCTCGTCACCAAGTTGAATTTGTGATGTTGGAGTGGTATCGCTTAGGCTTTTCGATGTTTGAGTTGATGGCAGAAGTCGCCACATTGGTTCAGCAGGTATTAAGTGTTAATTCTTCACCTATTTTAACGGTAGAGCAGATTAGCTACCAGCAAGCATTTGTACAACACGCCAATATTGAGAACATTTTTACGGCAACGGCCGAGCAGTGTCAACAGTGTTTAGCGACACACGGTATTGCAGAGATTGTGGGCGTGGATCAAAATGATAAGGCGTTATGGGAGCAGTTAGTGTTGACGGAAGTGATTGAGCCAAACTTAGGTGTTCAAAATGGGCAACCCTGCTTGACGTTTTTATACCACTATCCAGCCAGTCAAGCGGCATTGGCACAAGTTGCTGCAAATAATCCAGAAGTAGCCGAACGCTTTGAGTTGTTTGTTAATGGCATTGAGTTAGCGAATGGTTATCACGAGTTGGCCGATGTGCAACAGTATCGTGCGCGTTTTGAAGACTCGTTGCGTGAACGAAAGCTGCTTGGTTATGCATCCATTCCATTAGATGAAAATTTATTATTGGCATTAAAGCAACAGCCACTGCCCGATTGCAGTGGTGTCGCACTGGGCGTAGATCGTCTATTTGCCTTGCAACAAGGGTTGGATAATATTGAGAAAGGCATTGCGTTTGGATTACGAAAGGTTTAACCCCTTGACAAGGGGTGTATACTGGTTAGATTCGTTTTTATTTCTGCTATTCAAATAAACTAGGAGTTTATCCATGTCTGAAATTTCCGCCACTAAGCGTTCGGTTATTGTACTATTTTCTGATTCAAAATGTCCTAAGTCTCATCGAGTGCGTTTAGTTGCCAAAGAGAAAGACATTCCAATGGAAATCGTAGAGGTGGATGTTGATAATTTGCCTGAAGATTTATTAGAGTTAAACCCTTATGGTACCTTACCAACACTGGTGGATCGCGACCTTGTATTATCGGACCCTCAAGTGATGATTGAGTATTTGGATGAGCGTTTTCCGCACCCGCCATTAATGTCGGTAGACCCTATTTCAAAAGCGCGAGCGCGTCAAATGTTGCGTCAAATTGAGACGGAGTGGTACCCATTAATTGACACCATTAATAAAAGTGATGTTAAAGAGGACGTTAAAACGGCTCGTCGTGATCTGCAAGAGCGTTTAGTGCAGTTGATTCCTGCATTTGAACATAAGTTATTCTTTATGAGTGATGACTATTCGTTAGTGGATGTCAGTATGTCCGTCTTATTATGGCGCTTGCCTTCTTTGGGGGTTGAACTGCCTAAGTCAGCGAAGCCGATTCGTGATTATGAAGAGAAGGTGCTGAGTCGTGAGATGTTTATGGAGAGCTTATCGGACGATGAAATTGATATGAGAGACATTGTGTAAGGTTGGATTATGATTTCAAATAAACCCTATATTATTCGAGCGATGTACGACTGGATTGTAGACAATGGCTGGACACCTCATCTACAAGTAGATGCCAACTACCCGGGAGTAAAGGTTCCTCAAGAGCATGCTCAAGAGGGCGTTATTGTTTTGAATATGGCGCCTTCGGCGGTGGTTGCACTTTCGATGGACAATACGTGGTTTACTTTTAAAGCCCGTTTTGGCGGCGTTGAAGCTACGCTCGGTTTTCCACCAGAAGCGGTATTGGCTATTTTTGCTCGTGAAAACGGACAAGGGATGCCTTTCCCGCCAGAGCCTTATCCAGAGGAGCTGTTGAAGGGTGAAGAGGAGGCGCTTGAAGCACCGCCAACACTGTCGGCCGTTGAGGGTAAAAAACCGAAGGCGGTTGAAGGTTCCACCACACCAGAGAGCGGGAAGAAAAAATCGCCCTCTAAGTCGGCTAAAAAGAAACCAACTTTAACGGTGGTGAAATAAGCTCTTCTCTCCATTACGCTTGAGCGGAGTGGTTAGGATTTAAACGGTTGAATCACTTCGGTCTCACCAAAAGCCTGCTGAATTGCAGGCTTTTGTGTTTCTAAGAACAGCAATTTTAAATTTGGCCCAGCGTCCATCGTGAAATAGACCGCAATCCCTTGTTTTCTCAAGTGCCATACGGTTTGCATTGCCGCCAGTGATTCGGGTTGCCAGTAGACAATGGGGGGCCAAGTTGCCATCATGGTAGCGTGCATACTCAGCGCATTGTGTTCGGCTGTTTGTCCGAGTTGTTCAAAATTTTTCTGTTCAATCGCCTCTAAAATCGTCTGCATATTTTTTTCAGCTTGCGCTGGCCACGCTTGATAGAGGTCGCAGGTATTGACGGTATTTTGCATGCCCGTCGTGGAGCTGATCGGTTTTTGTTGCACGTCCACCTTAACAAGACCAATACAGAGTTCAGGCCATTGCGTTGCAATGGGTTCGGCGTAGCTGTCAAGTCCGTCGGGTTGCTCGCCTTTATGCCAAATGGCAAAGCCTGAATAAAGAGAGCGGCTGGCACTGCCGCTGCCTAATCGAGCCAGTAACGAGAGTTTTTGAGGCGGTAATTGCCATTGAAATAGATCATTTAACGCCAGCACCAGTGCGGCATAGCCTGAGGCAGAAGAAGCTAACCCAGCCGCCGTGGGAACGGTGTTGTGGGTGTGGATGGTAAAGGTATGGTTTTCAGGTCTGAACAGTTCTAAAAAATCGGTTAAACGAATACAAAAAGGGTTGTCATCGCTGAGAGATTCGCCATTGAGCTGAACCGAATCGATAGGGTGGGGCGAATTTTCAGAAATGGGCGTGAGCGTGAGTGTGGTTTCGGTACCAAGGCCAGGTAGGCTAATGGAGACACTGCCATTCATGGGCAGGTTTAAGATGGTATCACGTTTGCCCCAATACTTGCTCAGCGCAATATTAACCGGTGCAATACCATGGCCTTGGCGCTTAAGTGGGGCAAGTTTGTTATGGTTGGGAAGTTGATGCCCGATCACTTGGTGGACAAAGCGTTGTTGGCGTTGAAATGAGTCGCTCATAATGGTGTCTCGATTGCTTTTGTAAAAGCCCCTAACGGGGTGATATTGACTTGCAGAACTTGAAAGTCTTTAAATGGTTTGAGTTGTTCGGGGGGTAAGGTTCCAAGCCCTAAGACACAATCGCCTAAGCCTGAACCCGATATTTTAGCGGCTTGCACGGTTGGGCATTGTTCGAGTTGTTGTATTAAGTGATTTAAAGTGTCATCACTCACGCCCAATTGTTCCATGAGTGTTTGGTAGGTTTGAATAGTTTGATAAAACTCAAAAAAATCCCCCCCCTCTATTGAATAGGCTTTTTGCAGCGCTTGAAAGGCATTACGTGTGGTCTCGCCCATCTGTTGGTAGAGCCGATTAAGTGGTTCAGATTTATTTTGCCACTGCTTGGCAACCCACGCTAATACCTCTGCGGTGGGGGTTTTATACCCTGCATAGATTAAACACAGTGGAAAATCCAAAGGAAATTTAGTAATTTTGGTTTGAGGCGACTGTTTTGAACTCGGTTCAAAAAAAATCCCCCCCCCGGTTAAGCTGGCGGCTAAATCGGTGCCGGAACCTCGTCCCTGAATATCGAGAATAATCGAGTGACCGATTTCAAATAGCTTGAGGGTGTCGTGCGATTGTTGGGTAAGGGTGTTTAAGCCATCGAGCATCGCCGCTAAGACGGCGGCCGAACTGCCCAATCCAATGGTGGAGGAGAACTCGCTTTGGATGGTAATGTTCAGGCCGTGTTTAAGGTGGGGTTTAAAGGCTTGCAATGCCTTGATGACAAACTGTAATTTAGGGTGACCATTCAGTGTGTGAAGGTCGGTTTGAATCGTCGCCAGTGCCGAATGGATGTGGACTTTTGTGTCTGAGCGCAACTGCCAATCAATCGTGATAAATTGGTCTAAGGCACAAGCGATGGCAGGGTGTCCATAGACCACGCTGTGTTCGCCTAAAATCATGGTGTTGGCGGGCGCTTGGCTTTGCCATTGTTTTAGTTCTAAGGGGGGGGGAGAATTATTAAAATTATTCATTGATTTCACACGTAAGCCCCTGTGATTGCAGTGCAATGGGTTGACAGCTGTATCCATAGCGTTGGCATAATTCGAGTGGTGGTGTATCACTTAGGCATAAAATAACGCCAGCACGGTTTCCTGAAACAGTGCCTGCACCACAAATTTTAGCCGCCGCATGGTACTGTGTTTGCAGTGCGGTAATAAAGGTTTGAATGTGCTTGGGTACCACGCCAATTTGGATTAACAGTTGGTGGTTTTGACGGATGCCCTGTTGTAATTTTTGAGGGTCATTTTGTTGAATCGCTGTGGTAATGGCTTGTGTCGTGTTACGAAATTCTTGCCATAATTCGGTATTGTTTTGGTGTCGTGATTTGACTGCCACCACACATTCGCCTGTGGAACTCTCGGGTTTACCCGTGTCAATTAACCATGCGTTCAGGGGGGGGGAAATAATGGGCTGAATCGGTTGGTCTATTTGATATTGCAATAACCCCGCATAAATCATCGTGGCGGGGTCAATACCGCTGGACTGACCGTGTTGGTAGGCTTCAATCTGTTGTGCAAAGGTGAGTAATTCGGCAGATGAAACGCTTAGTTGATGTTGCTTAATAAGTGAACTCAGTAGACTTAAAATAACCGCTGCCGAACTGCCCAGTCCTCGGCCAATAGGCGTTTCAGATCGGATTTTGAATCGCCAACTTCCCGTATTAATCGAAAATGCTTGTTCAAAGTGATATACCGTACAGAGAATGAGCTCAATCGGGTGGCGGAGTACCGTTTGAATGGTCGTTTTACCTTGCAAAAAGGCTTGATAACGTTGTTCGATTTGCCGTGCTTGTTGGCGAAATTCGGTGAGAGAGAGGGTGTGGTGTTGGTTAAAATCACAAAGTTCAATGGAGAGTGTTGAAGCGGTCTCTTTTTGAAAGGTTGTCCAACAATGCGTATGCAAATTAATCACCATACTGAGCGCAGGGCATTGATACAGCACGGCGTGTTCGCCTGACAGTATTAATTTTGCTGGCACCGTGCAGTGTGTTTTCATAGCGTAGCGTTATTCGTGCAAGGTGCTCTGATAGATGCGTTTGTGGCTTTCAATCCCCTCTAAACGGTAAGCGCCGCGATTGTTTGACTCATAAACAATGTTCTCTTTAGGCTGTTCGGCTTGTTGGTAAAACGCTAAATATTGCGCATAGGTGAGGGCGGTTCGTTGTGCAATTTGGGTTTGATGACGCGCTGTCATCAGCAAGGCTTGATAACCGGGTTGCATCATTCCGGTAAAAAATTCCGCGACACAGCCAGAACCATAACTAAAAAAGCTGACACGTTTATTCTCAATATTTTCTTCTAAATGGTCAAGTAGAGAGATAAAGCTGACAAACAGCGAGGCGCTGTAACTGTTACCAACAATACGGTTATAGCGTTGGCTGGGTAAGGTTTGTGCTTTAAATGCTTCAGGGGTTACGTTGGCGCCCGCTTTTCTAATTAAAGCTTGGTGTGCCTTATCGGCCATTTTAGTAAAAGGAATGTGATAACAGAAGTAATCAATGTCATCAAAACCTTTTCCTGTTTGCTGGGTAAAGTGTTCCCAAGCGTGTTTAAGGCTTTTTAAGTAGACTTTGGTGGAGTATTTACCATCTACCAGCGCGGTGGTGCGGTGATTCGGGCGCCAAAAATCCATCACGTCATCGGTAAAATAACCTGAACCGGGTTCAATCTCGATGATGCGTGGCGACTCGGTGATGAGCATGGCGACCGCACCACACCCTTGCGTTGCTTCTGCGGACGTATTGACATCGTATTTGGCAATGTCGGCCGCGATCACTAAAATTTTCTCTTTTGGGTTGGCGCGAATCATACACGTTGCCATTTGTAGGGCGGCCGCCCCCGCATAACAAGCGTGTTTAAATTCGACGACTCGGCAACGTTTTGATAGGTTCAGTAGACCGTGCAGAAAAACCCCAGCCGATTTTGATTGATCGACGCCTGTTTCGGTCGCAAATAAAACGGCGGTAATTTCATTGGAGTTGATCTGTTCTAAAATCGGGGCGGCGGCTTTTGCCGCCAGCGTAACGACATCTTCGTCTGGCGGAGCAATAGACATTCTCTCTTGCCCAATACCAATATAGAACTTATCGACATCAAGATTTTTTTCGGCCGCAAAGGTATCTAAACCTAAGTAATAGTCTGCCGTGGCAAAATGGAGTAAATCAATACCTACTTTCATAATTAGAGCGGATTCTTTTCTGTATGTTGTTAAGGATTTTACGGATATTAAACGCTTGGCACAAACAAAGCGCTGTTCAAGTGTAAGTCATCCACTTGTTGGATGCCTAATAAAAACTGTGCGGTGGTGAACTCTTGTTTAAATTGCTCAATTTTTTGCACCACGTTTGCCGTTGAATCTAGCGCGGGCGACAATAAAGGCGCAGCCACTCCGCATAAACGACCGCCCATTATAACAGTTTTTACCATATCGATGCCGTTTCGTATGCCACCACTGCCAATAAAAAAGGCGTTTGACTGGTAAGGGTGGCTCATTTTGAGGGCTTCAAGGGTGGTGAGTCCCCAATCTTGAAAGGTAAATCCTAATGGATTATTCGCTCGATGTGCTTCAATTCGGCTCCAAGAGGTTCCGCCACGCCCAGCGACATCAAAGTACTGAATGCCCGCTTGTAAGCCGAGTTCAATGTCTTTGGGTGCGAGACCTGCACCAACTTCTTTAAGTATAATCGGAACGTCTATCTGTTGCGATAGAAGGTGGATTTTATCCGCTAAGTTGGCAAAATTGGTGTCGCCTTCGGGTTGAATGACCTCTTGCAACGGGTTTAGGTGCAGATACAACGCATCTGCCTCTAAGGTTTCAATCGCTCGTTTGGCCTCATCAACGCCAAATCCGTAGTTGAGTTGCACCGCACCTAAATTGGCAATGAGTGGCACGCTGGGAGCGTATTGGCGTAGTGCAAAGGTGGTTTGGGCGGCGGAGTCTAATATCATCGCCCGTTGTGAACCCACTGCCATGGGGACTTGGCAGGCTTCAGCGGCTTCGGCTAAGTGGCGATTGATATTTCCTAGATTTTGTGCCGCGCCACCCGTCATGGAGGCGATTAAAAAAGGAAAGGAGATCGGTTTATTAAGAAAGGTTGACGCGGTATCAACGTGCGTTAAATTGCACTCTGGTAGCCCACGATGCATCAGGCGAATGCGGTCAAAATCCCCTTGATTACGTTCCACTTGGCGATCTTGGAGAATCGCATCAATGTGGTCTTGTTTGCGCTGGGTGATTTGCTGTGATGCCTTAGAAGGAATATTTTCACTCATAGAGACAACTTAAGCGCGTTCAAGTTTGAGGTGGGTCGCCATCAGCTCACCAGGGTTGGTTTGTGCCGCTAATAGCGATAGTTCACCACAAAAAGCGGTTGCGCCAGCAATGCAAGCAAGACGGCGCGCATTGGTGCCTGGCTCGACATTTTTCTGAGTACAGCCTAGTTTCGTTAAATTGTCTAAAACAAAATCGAGCCCTTTGCCATTGCCAACACTGCCGACAATGAGGTTGGGCAGGGTGGTGGAAAAATAGAGGTCACCCTCTGGTGTGACTTCAGCATGGTTAATGGATTGTGAGCCTTCCACAATATTGGCCGCGTCTTGACCCGTTGCCAAGTAGAACCCAAGTAACATATTGGCAACGTGAGCATTGGCGGTACGCAAGCCCCCTGAAACAATGCTACCAATCAGATTCTTTTTAATGTGCAAGTCGACCAGTGCTTCAGGGGTAGTTTTTAAGAAGCGTATGCAAAATTTTCGTGGAATGGTGCTTTCACAAACCACATATTTGCCACGTCCTAAAATTCCGTTGACAGCAGAGACTTTTTTATCGGTGCAGTAATTCGCAGAAATGGAGACATAGCTTAAAGCGGGATAGTTTTCAAGCAACCAAGGAATTAAACGGTCGGCGGCATTGGTCGCCATGTTATGACCCGAAGCATCGCCAGTATTAAACTCTAGACGCAGGTAGATTAAATTCCCTACTACTTGGTAGTGCGTATCGAGCAGTTTTGCAAAGCGACTGCTCTTTGCCACAATGGTTTGTAAGTCCGCATGTCTGGATTGAATCTCTTTAAGACACTGGCGCGCCACACCCGCATTGGGGGCTTCGAGTAAAACAGAGCGCGTCATGCGTTCATCCATCACAGTGACACGAATACCGCCTGAGTGTGCCGCCACGCGCGCACCACGTGCTACCGAGGGCCATAGAGGCGATTCATAGGTGGCCATGGGCACCATCAAATCATCGACTTCAACATCGCCAGTGAGTTTGAATGGACCGACCGACTGCATCGGGAT
>Ga0256839_1003335_pt1 | contig 16680 bp, 13 predicted proteins | sample 354166metaG_FD_185968 | JGI IMG/M metagenome (GOLD analysis project Ga0256839, IMG submission 185968) | Hydrothermal vent microbial communities from Mid Atlantic Ridge, Atlantic Ocean - 354-166 | ecosystem: Environmental > Aquatic > Marine > Hydrothermal vents | place: Atlantic Ocean: Mid... | reverse complement strand
GATTGTAGCGATCAAGGGCTTAGGCGGTTTTCAATTAGCGCTAGATGCAAGCAATGAGGCCGCAGTTGCTCGCCTTCGAGCTCGTAAATTTCGACATGGTAAGCCACTAGCATTGATGGTGCGAGATGTGGAAATGGTAGCTAAAATAGCTGTTATGAATGATAGTGAAAAAGCTTTATTACAAAGCTGGCAAGCGCCAATCCTTCTTTTAGAAAAGTGCAATGTTGAGTTAGCTCCCTCTATTGCATCAGGTCAAAACCGCCTTGGAATTATGTTGCCAAATAGCCCGCTGCACCATATTTTATTACGTGCGATCAACCGCCCGATTGTTTTGACGTCAGGCAATATTAGCGATGAGCCGCAAGTGATAGATAATGGTGAGGCGCTAGAAAAACTGGCTGGCATTGCCGATCTATGGTTATTGCATGATCGTGAGATTGTTAATCGCATAGATGATAGCGTGGTGCAGCTCATTGATAAAACTCCACAAATTCTACGCCGAGCACGTGGTTATGCCCCCGCACCATTAGTGTTGCATGATGAGTTTAAACACCTACCATCTATTTTGGCGATGGGAGCAGACATAAAAAATACCTTTTGCTTGCTAGATCAGGGTCGAGCTATTGTCAGCCAACATATGGGGGATATGCAAAACCCACAGACCCAACGTGATTTTCATCATAATTTACAGCTTTATCATCAGATTTATGATTTTACGCCACAAAGGGTGGCAGTGGATATGCACCCTAATTATTTCTCAACCCGACTTGGGCAAGCGCAAGTAGAAAAAAGAGCGCAGGCAGATGGAGCAGAAATTGTGCAAGTCCAGCACCACCATGCTCATATTGCAGCTGTGATGGCGGAACATAAAATGCCGCCAGATGCTCCTGCTGTGCTTGGTGTGGTGTTAGATGGGTTGGGATATGGTGCAGATGCAACTATCTGGGGCGGGGAGTTTTTGCTAGCTGATTTTAGTGAATATAAAAGGCTGGCTCATTTTATGCCTATTCCGCTACTAGGCGGCGATAAAGCTAACCAACAACCTTGGCGTAATCTGCTAGCACATTTATATGTCGCAAAACTGCCCCTGCCAGATTTCCCAAACAAGCCAGTTGATATGATGGTGCAAATGATCGACAAAGATATAAATAGCCCAAAAGCTTCTTCTGCTGGCCGTCTTTTTGATGCAGTTGCTGCCATATTAGATATTTGCTTTGAGCAGCAAAAATTTGAAGGAGAGGCGGCTATGCATCTACAAGCACTCGCCGAAAAATGCCAAGAGGAAGAGGGGTTTTATCCAGTTGAGATAGGTGCTGTTTTGCAATGGGAAGGTCTTTGGTCAGGAATATTGGCAGACTTAAACAAAGGCACATCACGAGAAATTATCGCAAGCCGTTTTCATAACAGCCTAGTCAGAGTTATCGCCAAAACTGCAAAAAACTTGGCTCAGCATCACAATATCAAAACCATAGTTTTAAGTGGAGGTGTATTTCAAAATAGCTTGTTATTGCTAAGAGTAAAGAAAATGCTAGAGAGTTCTTCCTTAAAAGTGCTTGTGCCTTGCTTATTTCCCTTAAATGACGGCGGCATATCTCTTGGGCAAGCTGCAATAGCTGCTAGAAAAAATCTAACTAATTGAGTCTTTTGCAACTGTGCAAGTTAAATAGCTTTACACGCTATTTTAGACTTGTAGCTATAGAGTTTCGATTGAAAAACACTTTACAAGCGACTGTAATATAAGCTATAATCACTTTAGTTTTGTTTGCAAGCTAACTATATTCTAATATCTAATATTAGATATAAAGGAGCTATATTTTACTTAGCACAGACCGTAAACTGTTTCACTAATTTTGAAGTTAGCTCTTCTAATAAGTGTAATTTCTTAACTTTGGAGGACTTTTAATGGAATATCGTACGCTTGGACGAACAGGGTTGAAAGTATCTGCGATCACAATGGGCACATTCACCTTTGGGGGAAGAGGGCCATTTGGTATGGTTGCTAATCAAGGTGTTGATGAGGCCAAGAGGCTTGTTGATCTTTGCGTTGATAATGGCGTAAATCTTTTTGATACTGCCAACATGTATTCTACTGGCCTTTCTGAAGAGATCCTTGGGGAGGTGCTGGAGGGGCGTTATAATGATATTCTAGTTACCTCAAAAGCAAGAATGCGAATTGGTGATGGGCCTAATGATGAGGGCGTTTCTCGCTGGCATCTCATTAGGGAGTGCGAGCGCTCACTAAAACGACTTCGCACAGATCATATTGATATCTACTATATGCATGAATGGGATGGCATTACGCCTGTAGAGGAAAAAATGGCCGCTCTTGATACGCTGGTGCAGCAAGGTAAAATCCGTTATGTGGGTTGTTCTAACTATTCAGCTTGGCACGTTATGAAGTCACTTGGAGCTGCAGATAAGTGTAATAGTACGCGCTTTGTAACTCAGCAAATTCACTATACGTTAGAGGCTCGTGAGGCAGAATATGAATTGCTACCTCTTTCAGTTGATCAGGGTCTTGGGGTTCTTGTGTGGAGTCCTCTGGCAGCGGGTTTGCTTAGCGGAAAACACCGCCGTGGACAAAGGGCGCCAGATGGCTCTAGGCAGGCTGCTGGTTGGAATGAGCCGCCAATTCGCGATACCGAGCGACTATGGAATATTGTTGATTGCTTAGTTGAGATAGGAGATGCCCATGGTGTATCTGCTGCTCAGATTGCACTAGCTTGGTTGTTAACTCGACCAGCAATTAGCTCTTTGGTCGTTGGGGGGCGTAACGAAGAGCAATTCATGCAAAATTTCAAAGCTGTTAATATTCAACTCAGTGATGATGATTTAAAACGTTTAAATGATGTGAGCAGACTTCCGTTAATTTATCCTTATTGGCACCAGCATAATTTTGCATTGCAAAGATTTAGTGAGGCTGATCAAGCATTGCATGCTGATTATTCTGATCGCCACTATGGCGGTGAAGATGAGCTGATTTAACTAAAAATAGGGCTATTCAGTCTTGTTATTATTGTTCGTCCCTTGACGATCTGCCAATGCTTTTATGATTCTGTTCATAGCCAGCATTCCAGGGTCATCTAGACCAATGCTTTTTTCTGCATATATCCTTGCCCTCCCAATAGTCGCCTTTTTGTTACGAAATTCTTTCAGTGCAGTATCTACTGCTGTTGCAGCTGCATCGGCGATATCCTTTGCATCTGTTTTATTGTAAGTAGCCTTTGCTACAGCATCAAGGCTATCAAGCACCGTTTTGCCGCCCAATTGCGCTTTACCGCGAGCTTGCATTTGATCTAGCGCTACAGAAACCAAATTGCCAATTTGGGCTGCCTCAATTTCGGTTTTACCTTTAAGGGTTTTGGCAACTGCCATTAAGCCTGTAGCTAATAGAGTTCCGTAGGAGGAGCCTGATGATTTAGTGAATGACTTTGCACATTGAAATAGCGCTAAACCTAGATCATCTGGCAGACCCTGAATATCTTCATTTATGGCGCGCATGCCACGTAACATTGTAATGCCTAAATCCCCGTCTCCAAGTGCCCCATCAGCGGTGTTAAGCATATCAAAATCACGCTCCATAGCTTCTGTTAAGCGAGTGATGGAAGTGGTTATAGTTGCGCGGTTAATTGTCATGCAATTTTCCAAAATGGGCAGTCACACGGTGCTTTTAATAACTTCTCAAGTTCATCGTCTAGCTTGCAAAGAGTAAAAGAAACACCGCTCATTTCCATTGATGTTGCATATCTGCCAACTAGCGGCATGATTATTGTTGCGCCTGCTTCCTCTAGTCGTTGTTTGACTATGCGATAAAGAATATAAAGCTCTTCTGGAGGTGTCGCTCCTAGACTATTGACCATCACTGAAACTCTATCACCTGATTGTAGGGGCATATCAGATAAAAGCCTATCTAGCATCTCATTTGCTATTTGGTCTGCAGTTTTTAATTTACCCCGCCAGACACCAGGCTCACCATGAATGCCCATGCCCATTTCCATTTCATCATCGGCAATTTCAAATGTTGGCTTGCCTGCTTGCGGTACTGTGCAGGAGCTTAGAGCTGCACCGATAGAACGGCATGAATTGGCCGCTTTTTGTGCAATTGCTGTCACACCATCTAAGTCGCGGCCTTCCTCAGCGGCGGCTCCAGACAGTTTGAATGCATAGACCATACCAGCAACGCCACGCCGATTTTCTCTCTCTTCAATTGGAGCTGAGGCAATATCATCTGCAAGTAAAACAGTTGTGCAGGTGATATCTTCAAATTCAACAAGATCGCCAGCCATATCAAAATTCATGACATCGCCGCCATAATTGCCATAAAGGCGTAATACGCCAGCGCCTTGATCTGCTGCTCTAATAGCATCTGCCATTTGCTCTGCAGAAGGGGAGGCGAACACATCGCCAATAGCGCAGGCATCAAGTAGTCCCCTACCAACATAACCTGTAAATACGGGTAAATGCCCCGATCCACCGCCGCTAACTATACCAACTTTTTTATTTTTATCTGCTTTGGCACGTGTAACTACTTTGCCGCTATCTCCAAAAAGGTTATAATATTCTGGATGAGCAGATATCATTCCATCCAGCATCTCATTCACATAATTTTCTGGTTTGTTAAGTATTTTTTTCATATCTTCCTCCCAGATTAGCTGGATTTTATAGGCTTAATGGCATTTTTCTTTTGTTTTATCCAATTTGTTGAGTTGATAATCATAACAATAATTAAAAGGCTGCCCCATATCAATTCACGTGCAAAGTTAGATACTTGCAGCATGTTCAAACCGCTTGATAGAAATTGCATGCTCAGCACTGCTAGCACAACGCCGATTATCTTGCCATACCCACCATATGGATTTACACCGCCAAGGACTGCAATCAATATAGCGAGTAGTAAATAACTTGAGCCATAATCTGCTTTAGCAGAGTTCGCACGGCTCATAATTACCAGACCTGCAATTGCTGATAACATTCCAGATACTACATAGACTTTTATCAGCATGCGATTGATGTCGATTGCTGCAAAAAATGCAGCTAATGGATTTGCCCCATACATTGTAATTTTTAGACCAAAACTGGTTCGTGATAATAAAATATGCAGGCCAAAAGCTAAAACTATAAAGATTATAAGTGGCACGGGAATGCCCAAAAGACGTTCATTACCAAGCCATGCCACAACTTCAGGAAATCCCATTACCGCGCTACCACCTGTTAAGGCAACTGCAAACCCAGTAAAAACTAAGCCAGAACCAAGGGTTGCTAAAATTGGAGGCAAACCTAAATAGGCAACAAGGATACCGTTAGTATAACCGCAAACAGCCCCTAGAATAAGTGCTGCAAAAATAGCACCTCCATACCATAGAATTGAGGCTTGTAAACTCATATCAGGGCTAGCAAATTGGGTTAGAATTATTGCTGCAACCACAGCGGTAAAGTTAGATATACCAACTACAGAAAGATCAATCCCCCCTGTCAACATAACGATAGTCATTGCCAATGCTAAAATAGCAAATTCAGGAAATTGGAATGCCATGGATATAATGTTTTGAGATGATAAAAACCTCTCAGGTGATAATAAGGACATAAGCACAAAAACTGATATGGCGATGATTGCCATACGAAACTCGGGTGATTCTAGAATGTTTGAATTATTGTGGTTTTTCATCAACTTTCCTTAAGCGCTCTTTGCGGCTGCGCGTTTAGCCTGGTAAGCAGGAAGCCCTGTTCCAACTAAGATTAATACCCCGATGGTAACTGACTGCCATGTGGAGGGAATACCGATTACAATCAGGCTGTTCTGCACTAAGACAATAAGCGCAACGCCAAGTAATGTTCCCGTCAATGTTCCATATCCTCCAATCAATCTAGCTCCGCCTAGCACAACAGCTGCAATCACTGATAATTCCCACCCAACAAGAGAAAATGGATCAGCCATTCTTCCCATTGAGCCAAAGATAATACCTGCAAGGCCTGCAAGCATTCCAACATAAACATAGATAAAAAATTGCGTTGCCTTAACATTTATACCAATTCGTCTTGCACTTTCATGCGAGCCACCAATTGCAAAAATTGCTCTCCCTAGCATTGTTTTTTGAAGGATAAACCAAGTTAGAGCGATTACTAAAATAAGGGCAGCAAACGCCCAAGGTAAAGAGTAGAAATTGCCACTCTCTGTAGTGCCACGTGCAATCATCATGCGAGAAAATTCTCGCATCTCTGGTGGAAGAGCTGATATGCGTTCTGATCCGATAAATGTTAGCAAAAAGCCACGAAAGATTGATAATGTTCCTAAGGTGACGATTAGAGTTGGTAAGCCAAAGCCTGCAATTAAGATGCCGTTGATAGCGCCTAAAGCTGCTCCAATGCTGATAGAAATGGCAAAAATTATATACCAAGGCATTTCCGGCCAAATGCTAAGAGCTATTAAAGTACTTGAATACATTGCAAACACAGCAATGGCCGTAAAACTGACATCAATGCCCCCTGAAACAAGAACCAACATTACCGCCACAGCAAGAATTCCCATTACAATCGAGGCGCGCAATAAATCGCTGAGTGTTGTAACTGAAAAGAATAACGGATCAGATATTGTAGCAATTATACAAAAGCCAATAATTACAACAGCAACTAACGTTTCGTTGCGAGAAAAAAAACCTTTTGGAAACCAATTCTTCATGATGCTAGCCTATGTGAAAGTTGCTCTTCATTGGTTGATTTGCTATCAATTTCGTCCACGATTTCGCCTGACCTCATAACAAGAATTCTTTGACAAGTTGCAAGCAGTTCAGGCAAATCGTCCGAGATCATGATAATACCAATCCCCGATTGTGCTAAATCACGAATTAAATCGTGAATTTCCGCTTTTGATCCCACGTCCACACCAACACTTGGGCCATTAAGAATTAGCACTTTGGGGCTGCGGGCAAGCCAGCGGGCTAATGAAACCCTTTGTTGGTTGCCTCCAGATAAGGATTTTACTGGTGCTTCTATATTAGATGTTTTTACTTTTAAGCGCTTAAGCCAATCTGTAGCCTCAGAAATAAGATTATTAATATTCAAAAATCCATTTTTCTGATGCCTATCAAGCCGGCCAATTGCGACATTGCGCACTATAGATTGTGTTAAAAACAATCCTTCTGTTAGCCTATCTTCTGGAACATATCCAATGCCAGCATGTGCTGTTGCTACTGGGTCGCCAAGCGCAATTTTTTTACTATCAAGGGTGAGTGTGCCACTGTCTGCCTTGGTTAGGCCAAACATAGCTTTGGCAAGTGATGTTCGACCACTGCCAAGCAGTCCAGTTAAACCAAGGACTTCTCCTGCCTTTAGATTAAAATTAATATTAGTTAGAACACCAGTTTTATTCAGGTTTTTTACAACTAGAAGTTCTTTTGCATCGGCAGCTAGGGGGGAGGGCTGTGCCTCAATAACATCGCGCCCAGTCATGTGGCGCGTTAAAGAAGCCGCATCAAAATCGCTTGCAGGCCCATCAGCAACTTTTTTGCCGTTACGTAATACTACAACTCTATCACTAACTTCCATTACCTCAGCTAATTTATGGCTAACGAAAACGACCGCAACTCCATCACTTTTTAGGCGACGTATTATATCTAGAAGAGAACGCACTTCACGCTCTGTTAATGCGGTAGTTGGTTCATCCATAATAATTAAACGTGCATCACACGCTAATGCTCGGCAGATGCCAACTAATTGCTTGTGAGCAACGGGCAGGCTTTCTACAGGCGCATCTAGTGGTATGTCAACGTCAATACGCTCTAGCGCTTTACGGGCAAGATTTTTGGCATAGGTTGAGTTAAAAATACGCCTTTGTTCTCTTAATTGAGTAGAAAAGGAAATATTTTCTGCAACGCTCAGGTTTGGAAATAATGAGAAATCTTGGAAAATAACCATTACACCAGCTGCGGAAGAAACACGAGGGTTTAATTTTTTATGACTTATCCCATTGATATATATTTCACCTGCACTTGCATGTTCTATGCCTGCAAGTATTTTGATTAGTGTTGATTTCCCTGAGCCATTTTCCCCAGCAAGACAAACAATCTCACCAGGCATAACTGTAAAATCAACATCATCAAGGGCTACGACACCAGCATAACGCTTAGTTACCTGCTGCATATCAATGAAAGCGCCAGTAGTTTTACTTACCATAAAATATCTTCAAACTTAGGAGTAAAAGAAAGGCGGCAGATTTCCTGCCGCCCACTATAGCTGAATTAGAACGGATATTCAGCCATATTCTCTTTGTTTACGTTTACAAACGCCTTGCCATAGATAACTTTACCATCAAGCGTAATATTCTCATAACCAGGAAGGCCAAGATCCATGCCATCGGTTACTTCTTCACCATTGATAACCATCATAGCTACTTTGTTCATAGCGTAACCAGCAACTGATGGATCCCAAAAGCCAATACCATCAACTGCGCCTGTTTCAAGATATTGCCCAGCAATAGATGGAAGTGATGTTCCAAACACGCAGGTAGCATCTTCCATGCCACGCTCTTCAATGGCAAGTCCTATGCCTGCAACGTCAGTAGATGCTGAGCCCTGCAAACCTTTGATGTTAGGGAAGGCGCGCAATACTTCTTGTGTTTTTTCATAGGCTTTTTGTGCATCATCAGCTGTCTCATTTTTATCACCAACCAATACCATATTCGGGTATTTTTCTTTTTGGTAGGCAATCGCACCATCAACCCATTGATTGTGAGTTTGAGATGTTAGTGACCCAACAAAAACTGTATATTCACCTTCACCACCCATGCAAGTAGCCATTTGTTCCATCAAATTTGCACCAAAGTCTTCATTTACGAAAGCTTCAAGGTCGTAATTTGTATTTTTTTGGCTTGCTGCTTCGTGTGTGATCACAACTATGCCTGCATCCATTGCTTTTTTTAGAACTGGCTCTAAAGCTTCAGGAGACATTGGAACTACAGCTAAAGCATCAACACCTTGTGCAATCATATCTTCAATTAAAGCAACCTGCTGTTGTGGATCTGCCTGAGCAGGGCCTACTTGGAATGCGCCGTTTCCTGTATCAGCGGCGAATTGTTTAACTCCTTCTTCCATGCGATTGAACCATTGTATCCCAGCAATCTTAACTACAGTCGCAATTTTTTTTGCCTCTCCTGCGCCTGCTGGAATTCCAGCAAGAGCTACACTGGTTAGTAACGCACCAGCAAGTAGAGTTGAACGTATCTTCATTATATCCTCCCAAAATGCCCCTGTAGGGCTTTGAATCTAACCTTGCTGAAATGCAAAGTCAGTAGTTTTAATATGCTTAACCCTGAATTTCAGGGCATCTTTTAAGCCTAAATCCTCTACTTTGCAAAACTTCCCTTAAGCTATGCAAAAACTCCACTGGGAAATTTTCAAGTAGAATCTATTAGATTTACACTTGTGCATTGTTTGCACGTATGTAACTATACACAGAGTTCTTTAGAGGTCAAGCTATGTTATTTCAAAAATTTATACTGTTGGGGGATATCTATCAATGAAGGCAGTTAATTTTCAAAATGATGATATTGCGCAGGTTGCATGGCTTTATTATGTAGGCAACTTAAGTCAGCAAGAGGTGAGTGACAAGTTAGGCATATCTCGTTTTAAGGTAATTAGAATGTTAGCTGAAGCACGCGAGCGTGGCATGGTTCGGGTTTCTGTAGAGCATAGAACCTCTAAAACGCTTAATTTGGCTGACCTTCTGATGAAGAAGTTTTCTTTAAGAGAGGTGCAAGTAGCGCCAGTCCCAGTAGATCCTGATGATTATAATTATGCAAGGTCTGCAGTTGGTATTTTGGCGGCATCTTACCTTACTAGGATTGCAAGTGGCGATCAGCCATTTACTATCGGTGTGGGTTGGGGAAGAACTCTTTCAGCGATGGCAGATAATATTGCAGGGCTAAAAAATAAAAATTTAACTTTTGTTTCTATTATGGGAACAATTACTCATGCAACACCCACTGCTCCTGTTGATGTTTGTGTTCGTTTGGCCTCGCAAACTGGTGGTCGTGCTATGTTGATGCCAGCACCATTTGTTGCTGATGATGCTATATCTTGCAAGGTGATTATGGAGCAACGACTTGTAAGTGAAACTATGGAGGTTGCTCGTTCAGCTAGTCACGCAATATTGAGTGTGGGCGAATGTCGTGAAGGGGCAATTCTTTTTGAAAGCGGCCTTTTTAGTGATGAGCAACTTGAAGAGTTGTTAGCCAATGATGTTGTTGGAGATTGTTGCGGGGTGTTTTTTAAAAAAGATGGCTCGATTGCAGATATATCCCTTAACCAATGCACTCCATGTGTGAAGCCATATGAGATGACGGGCATGGACGTTTCAATAACAGCTGGTGGTGCAACAAAATTATTAGCAACACTTGCTGTATTACGGGCTGGTTTTGTTGACCGTTTATTTGTCGATGAAATGCTTGCACATTCTTTATTACGAGAAGACTAAAAGAAGGGAAGGTAAGAGAATGGAAGGTTTTGGTGTTCACACTAGCATGTGGACCATGTCATGGGATAAAAAAGGTTGCGAGCTGGCTGTTAAAAAGGCTGCATCTTATGGTATGGATTTTCTAGAAATTGCATTGCTAGATCCTCCAATGGTTGATACTACGCATAGTCGAACAATATTGGAGCGCTATAATATGCGTTCTGTTTGTTCGCTTGGTTTGCCTCAAGAAGTGTGGCCTTCTCACAATCCTGAAGCTGCTATTGATTTTCTTAAGGGGGCATTAGATAAATGTGCTTCCATAGGTAGTGAAGCGCTCTCAGGGGTGACCTATGGTGGGATTGGTGAACGTAGCGGGCTACCTCCTAGCAAATCTGAACTTGATAATGTTGCAAAGGCTCTTGATGCATCTGCAGCTTATGCCAAATCACTTGGTTTGCTTTTTGGTATCGAGCCAGTCAATAGATATGAAACTCACTTACTTAATACTGCTAGTCAGGCAGTGGCTATGATAGAGCGTATCGGAGCAGAAAACATGTTTGTTCACCTTGATACCTATCATATGAATATTGAAGAAAAGGGCATTGGGAAGGGAATTATTGATGCGCGCGAGCATCTTAAATATATTCACCTTTCAGAATCTGATCGTGGAACACCTGGAGCAGGAAATGTAGATTGGAACGAGGTTTTTGCAACATTAAAAGCCATAAATTTTAAGGGTGGTCTAGCAATGGAGAGCTTTATCAATATGCCCCCTGAAATTGCTCACGGCTTATCTGTGTGGCGGCCTGTTGCAAGCGGGGAGGCAGACGTCATGCAAAATGGACTGCCGTTTTTACAAAACAAAGCAAAACAATATGGGTTGATATAATGGCAATAGCCACAAAAAAAAATACTAATTCTGAGCTTTATGCTCACTATGCTTTAATGCGTCGAATTCGGACATTTGAGGAGAGGGTTGGCGAACTATTCGTTTTAGGGCAATCTGCTGGATCCATGCTACACCTCTCAATTGGTGAGGAAAGCGCCGCTGTAGGTGTTTGCTCAGCTATGAATGAGGGTGATAGTTTCACAACACACCACAGGGGTCATGGTATTTTTCTTGCCCGCGGTGCAGATCCATCACGAATGATGGCTGAAATTGCAGGTAAGGAAACAGGATATTGCTCTGGCAAAGGCGGCTCAATGCACATAGCCGATATGGGGTTGGGTCACTTGGGTGCAAATGCTATTGTTGGTGGAGGCATTCCAGCCATTGTAGGGGCAGGACTATCTGCAAGGCAAAAAAATTCCGGTGCAGTATCTGTTGGGTTTTTTGGAGATGGTGCTACAGGGCAGGGCATTCTTTATGAAAGTATGAATATGGCTGCACTTTGGGGTTTGCCAGTGCTTTTTGTTTGTATCAACAATCAATATGGCATGGGAACTCGCATAGATCGGGCAACGGCAAATACCAAACTGCATGAGCGTGCAGCGGCGTTTGGCTTGGCTGCGTTAACTGTTGATGGGCTTGATGTTGAAGATGTAGTTGATGCCTCTAGACGTTTAATTGAGGGAGCAAGAAAAGGCAAGCCAGCTTTTTTAGCTATTGATTGCTATCGTTTTTATGGTCACGCCCGCAAAGACAAATCTCCCTACAGAGACGAAGCTGAAGAAGTCCAAGGGCGACAAAAGGATCCTGTTTTAAAAGCAAGAGAAAAGCTTATTGCTACAGATATTATGAATGAAGATTCCTTAAATGCTCTTGATGCTAAAATTGATGTTGAAATGGATGCAACCGTTGATTTTGCTATTGGAGAAAAACAACCTGCTCTAACTTCAATGTTCAAAGATGTCTATGATCCCTCTCAACCTGAACCTGAGCCAGTACGCACGCGGATCAATCGTATTTTAGCACGGCAATAGGGAGTAGGGAAATGGAAATAACTTATAGAGAAGCACTTCGTTTAGCATTAATTGATGAGATGAATGCCAATGAGGATGTAATAATTCTTGGTGAAGAAGTTGGTCGTTATGGTGGTGCATATGGTGTTACTAAAGACCTGATAAAGCAGTTTGGTAGTGATCGCATTATTGACACACCAATTTCTGAAGCAGCTATTGTTGGCACAGCTGTTGGAGCTGCTATGACTGGTTTACGCCCTGTTGCAGAGCTAATGTATGTTGATTTCATTGGCATGACGATGGATCAGCTAGCTAATCAGGCAGCTAAAATTCGCTACATGTTTGGTGGGCAGATTGGTGTGCCAATGGTTTTACGCACGCAAGGGGGAACTGGTCGATCAGCTGGTGCACAGCATAGTCAAAGTCTTGAGGCTTATGTTATGCATACACCCGGACTTAGACTTGCAATGCCTGCCACCGTCACCGATGCCTATCATATGTTACGTCAGGCAATGCAACAGCCTGATCCTGTTGTGTTTATTGAACATAAAGGCCTTTACACAATGAAAGGAGAGCTTGATGTTGATAAAGCAACTGCACCATGGGGCAAGGCGAAAGTGGTGCGCGAAGGAGATGATCTGGTGATTGTGACTTATTCACGCCAGTTGCATTATGCATTAGCGGCAAGTGAAGAGTTAGCAAAATCAGGAATAGAGGCGACAGTCATTGATCTTCGCACGCTTAACCCTTTGGATTTTGAAACAATCCTCCCATATGTAAAGCGTGCAGGGCGTGCTATGGTAGTAACGGAAAGCGTACTAACTGCGGGGGTTGCTGCTGAGCTTGGTGCGAGAATAAGCGAGGAATGTTTTGATTATTTAGAAGACCCAGTGGTGCGAGTGGCTGGAGAGGATATCCCAATTTCGGTTTCACCCTTGTTAGAAAAAAATTCTGTGCCTACGCCAGAGTTAATCATTGAAACTGCTAGGATGATGTTGGCATGAGCAAGATTACGTTACCAATGCCACGGCTTGGCGAAACTATGGAACAAGGAACAATTGTCGCTTGGCTGGTTGATGTTGGTGCTGATTTTAACCGTGGCGATCCATTATTAGAGTTGGAAACGGATAAGACTTTAGTCGAATACCCAGCGCTAGGAGCAGGCGTGCTAGTTGAAACATTAGTGTCTGAGGGTGATATTATTGAGGTTGGATCACCAATCGCTATTATTGAAAGTGAAGATGCTTGGACAGGGATTGAAAGTAATACTGATGAATTGGGTGAAACTAAATTAGATACAGTAAACGAAACAGTAAAAACAGCAATTGAAATTAACTTAGGTGATATGTCTAATGACAGGGTGAGAGCCACACCACTTGCCCGCAAAAAGGCGCGCGATGCACAGATTGATATAAGCTTAATAACAGGATCTGGCAGGCGAAATCGTGTGGAGGCATATGATGTTGAGCGCATGCTTGAAAAAGCTGATATGGCTTTGCCAAAAGTTACAAAGGGGCAAAATTGTGAGGCAGACTTTTTATTAGTGCATGGATTTGCTGGAGATAGCTCAACTTGGGCAGCATTAGCGAGTTCTTTAAAGCGTGGTGGGCGAAAAGTAGAAGCAGTTGATTTGCCTGGACATGGCAATAATGAAACCACAGCAAATGATTTAGAAGACTTAGTGAGCTGGTTAGTCGATATGTTGCGCAAAACTGCTAAGCCCGTGCATTTAGTTGCACACTCATTAGGATCTTATATAGCCGCTCGCGCTGCACAAATAGCACCAGATCATGTAACAAGGTTAACGCTTATTGCTCCTGTTGGATGTGGATCAGACATAAATGGCTCATTTATTTCAGGCATGTCAAATGCTAGCTCTGAAGGTGAATTAACTCATTTGTTGCGATTGCTTGGGCCCAAAGCATCAACACTTTCAAAAGATATTCTTAAGGGAATGGCAATTGAAATAGCAAGAGGCCGACTTAAACCAATTGCAACTGCTATGGCACGTGGTGATACACAATCTATCGATTTAATTTCTATTATTTCAGCCCTGCCACAAGAAATGGTTGTAACCGCATTATTTGGCTTGGCAGATGTAATTATTCCTAAGGAACACGTATTTAATATGCCACCTCGTGTTTGTGTGCATGTTTTGCGAGCAGGGCACATGCCCCATTGGGACACACCTGCGCAAGTCGAGCGTTTGTTGCTTTTGGATTAAGCTAGTTATGATGATTTAATTGGAGGAGAGTTAAAATGGGATATGTAGTAACCGCAGATGGCGGCACTGAGAGCTTGCGTGTTCATATTTATGACCTTGCTGGCAACAGTATAGCCTCGCATGCAGAGCCGTATAAGACAAATTTTTTGCCAGGCGCACGGGCTGAACAAAACCCTGCTGATTGGTGGTCAAGTCTAGTCAAAGCAACTAGAGCATGTCTTGCACAAGCTAACCTAACAGGCGATGAGGTTGAGGCAATGGCATATGCTACTACTTGTTGCACCGTTGTAGCTTTAGACGAAAACGGAGATGCGCTTCGCCCTGCATTGATGTGGATGGATGTGCGAGCTGATGCAGAGGCCGCTGATGTATTAGCCACCGGTGATAAGCGACTTTTATTAAATAGCAACGGGGCTGGGCCAGTATCTGCTGAATGGATGATTCCTAAGGCGCTTTGGCTTTATCGTAATGAGCCAGAAATATTTCATAAGGCTACAACAATTTGCGAATATCAGGATTATTTGACTTTGAAGCTAACAGGAGAGCGTTGTGCTTCGCTCAATAATATAGGCCTGCGTTGGCATTATGCCAACCGCGATGGTGGGTGGGCAGTTGATATGGTGAACTCTTTGGGAATGAGTGAGCTTGTAGATAAATGGCCATCTCGAGTTGCAGCCCCTGGGGAGGTGATAGCAAATTTAACTCCCAAAGCCGCCAGCGAATTAGGCTTAAGCACTAGGACAAAAGTAGTGCAGGGGGGTGCTGATGCTCTTATTGGCATGATTGGCCTTGGTGTATCCAAGCCAGGTCAATTATGTTTGATTACAGGTTCATCACATTTGCAGTTTGGTGTAACGCAGACCCCAATTCACGCCAATGGTGTTTGGGGTGCTTATGCGGATATTGTCTATCCAGATCGTTATATTGTTGAGGGCGGTCAAACATCAACTGGCTCAATCATCAATTGGCTAAAGCGCTTTGTTGGCGGGTCAATGGATTTTGATGAAATGAACGCAAAAGCTGCAGCATTACCACCAGGGGCGCAGGGGTTGATAGTGCAAGATCATTTTCAAGGAAACAGAACTCCTTACACAGATGCTCAATCACGAGGGGCTATTGTTGGCTTAACACTTGCCCATGAACCTCATCATGTGTTTCGTGCTATTATGGAGGGTATTTCATTTGGCACTCGTGCCATTCTTGATGCCTTTAAAGAAGGGGGATATGAAAGCAAAGAGATTATTGTAGGCGGTGGTGCTACAGGATCAGAATTATGGATGCAAATTCATGCTGATACAGCAGGATTGCCAGTTCAAATTCCTGCATCAACTGATGCGCCATCTATGGGATCTGCTATTTTAGCAGCACATGGCGCTGGACATTTTTCAACTATTGATGAAGGCATTGATGTAATGGTTAAGTCAGGACACATAATTGAGCCAAATCAAACCTCCTCCAAGCAATATGAAGAAATATATCAGAAGTATCTGGCTTTATATCCAGCCTTAAAAGGAGCATTATCAAGCCGAGATTAGCAAAATAAATAATTTTAACTGATTACTTATGTATAGGTTTTTGTAATTAATGCCTAGCGGATGCTTTATTCTTTATAACTCCAACTGTCGAATGTCACTACTTGTTGACATTTGCTTGTTTTTTAGTGAAGACTATCGATAATATAGTTTTAGGCTAGTAAGGATACGGAGGAATTATCAATGGCTAACACTAAAAATGACTATACTCCATTGACAGTAAGCACTATTTCTGCACGCCTAGGATCGATTGATGCAATCTCTAGAAGGCTAGGAAAAGATACATCTAAGTGGGAATCTAAGGAGGTTGGGGACGGTAATCTTAATCTCGTTTTTATTGTAAAAAGTGATAAAACTAGCCTCATTGTTAAACAGGCGCTCCCTTATGTGCGGCTAGTTGGTGATAGTTGGCCACTGCCGCTAAAACGTGCATATTTTGAATATCACGCCTTGATTAGACAAGCAGAGCGCGACCCTGGCACAGTACCACAAGTCTACCATTTCGATGAAGAACAAGCGATTATCGTTATGGAGTTTTTTACCCCTCATATTATTCTTCGTAATAAGCTTATGGCC
>Ga0256839_1003334_pt1 | contig 16689 bp, 12 predicted proteins | sample 354166metaG_FD_185968 | JGI IMG/M metagenome (GOLD analysis project Ga0256839, IMG submission 185968) | Hydrothermal vent microbial communities from Mid Atlantic Ridge, Atlantic Ocean - 354-166 | ecosystem: Environmental > Aquatic > Marine > Hydrothermal vents | place: Atlantic Ocean: Mid... | reverse complement strand
ACCTCGCCGAGCGAGATCGAGCTGGTCGGCCAGGCCTGCGACGCGATCCAGGAGGGCACGGTGGAGATCGACGTGGTGTGCACCTGCGACGCGATCATTCCACAGTAGTAGGAAGACGTAGCGGGCATGGCGCACGCCCTTCGGGTGGGGCGTAGGCCGCCGGTCCTGCGTTCCGATGCTTGATCTTCGCGGTCACGGTCGCTACCGTCGATGCCATGCGACGGTGTTCCAGATCCTTGCTGTTTCTTCGTTCCGCGTGTGCGGTGGTGATCGTTGCGTGGGGCGGTGCCTGTTCCGGAGACGACGCGGCCACGGGCGGCGCCTCCTCCGAGGCGGGGACGGCAAGCACGTCTTCGTCGGGTACGGCGACGGCGGGCATGACCTCCACCTCCACTTCGACGAGCAACGGCACGTCCCAGGGGACGACCGCCGGCAGCAACGGCTCGACGAGCGGCCAGGCGACCGGGACGTCCGCCACGGCGGGCACGCAGGGGACGGCAGGGACGGACAGTGCCGGCAGCACCGGGCCGGGCACGACGGGCACCACGGGGGGGATGCCCGGCTTGCCGCTGTGGCTGTTGACGGTCGAGGATCGCCAGGACGACACCCATCGACTGCTTCGGATCAGCGTCGATCCGATCGACCTGGGGACCGTCACGGAGATCTGCGCCGACATCACGTTTCCTCCCTCGATCGGCCAGAAGACGAACGTCACGTCCCTTACGTTCAACAACGACGTGCTGTACGCCTCCGTCCAGAAGAACCTCGTGGGCGACACCCTCGTCGTGGTCGATCCGTGCACGTGCGAGGCGACGGAGGTCGGACAGTACGGCTATGCCGCCGTCAACGGGATCACCTCGAACGTCGTCGAGGCCATGCGCGGCGTCTCGGCGGCCCAGGACGTGCTGCTCGACATCGACCCCATGACGGCGATGGCGAACGTCCTGAACAACCTGCCCGGCGACTGGGGATCCACCGGCCTCACCTGGTCCGAGCCCATGACGAACTACCTCTACGCCATCGATGCCACCAGCGACAAGCTCTACACCTTCGACGGCAACGACGGCTCGATGGTGACGAGCGTGTCGTTGACCATGGACTACACGTGGGTGGGGATCGAGTACCACCCGGACCTCGCCACGTTGTTTACGTGCTCCCAGCCGGCCGAGCTGTGGACCGTGGACATTCCGACGGGCACGGTGACCGTCGAGGCGGATCTGGGCCTCGAAGGGTGCGATAACCTGGCGGCGCCGTTCGGGCCGGTGGCCTGCGTGCCGCAGTAGGCGCACGGCGCGGCGAGGGTCACGCGGGCCCACACCCGGCGATGGCGCGCGCCGTGGCGATGCCGTCGAGGGCGGCGGACACGATCCCACCCGCGTAACCGGCGCCCTCTCCCACGGGGTAGAGGCCCGGCAGCGCCGGGTGTTGCCGGGTCCGAGGGTCGCGGGGGATCCGGACGGGCGCGGACGTGCGCGACTCGACGCCCACGAGCACGGCCTGATCGTCGGCGAACAGGGGCAGGGAACCCGCGAGGTCGGTGAAGGCGCGTCGCAACGGGGCGGCGAGGGGCCCGAGCACGGCGTCCAGGTCGGCAGGCCGAAGCCCCCGCGGGTAGCTCGCGGGCGGAAGGTCGGACGAGACGCGCCCCGCCACGAAGTCGGCGGCTCGGGCGGCCGGCGCCGTAAACGCGCCGCCGCCCGCCGCGAAGGCCGCCTGCTCCAGCCGGGCCTGGAACGCCACCCAGTCCAGCGGCCGGCTCGGGTCGAGGCCCACCGCCGCCAGGTCGGACGGTCCGACGGGCACCACGAAGCCGCTGTTGGCGAAGCGGCCGCGCCGGGCGGAGGGGCTCCAGCCGTTGACCACGACGGCGTCCGGGTCCGTCGTGGCCGGGGCGATGTGTCCGCCGGGACACATGCAGAAGGTGTAGGCCGACCGCCCCTCGCCCAACGGCACCACGAGGCGGACGCTGGCCGCCCCCAGGGCGGGATGCCCCGCGTACCGCCCGTACTGCTGGCGGTCGAGCCGCGCCTGCGACACCTCGATCCGCACCCCCGCGGCGAACGGCTTGGGTTTGAGGACGCCGCCGGCCGCCGCCACGAAGCGGTAGACGTCGCGGGCGGAGTGCCCCGTCGCCAGGACGACGCACGGCGCGGCGAGGCGCGTGCCGTCGTCGAGCACGACGCCGCGGACCCGGCCGCCCGCCGCGGCCAGCGCGGTCGCACGCCGCCCGAACAGGATCTCCACGCCGGCGGACCGAAGGTGCGCGCGCAAGGCGGCGACCACCGTCGGCAAGCGGTTCGTCCCGACGTGCGGGCGCGAATCGATCAGGATCCGCGACGGTGCGCCGTAGGCCACCAGATCGCGCAGCACCACCTCGACGGCGCCCCGTTTCTTGCTCCTCGTGTAGAGCTTGCCGTCGCTGAACGTGCCGGCGCCCCCCTCCCCGAAGCAGTAGTTGCTGTCTTCGTGCAGCCGTCCCCGGGCCGAAAGGTCGGCCACGTGGCGGCGCCGGGTGCGGACGTCGTGGCCGCGCTCGACCAAGACGGACCGCACCCCGGCCGACGCCAGCTCCAGGGCGCAAAAGAGCCCGGCCGGACCGGCGCCCACGATCGCGACCGCCGGGGCGCCCGACAGGGCCGGCAGAGCCCGGGGGGACGGAACGGTGCGGGACGGCGGGTCGCTCGTGTGCACCTCGGCGCGCAGCACGACCCGCACTCGGCCCCGTCGGGCGTCGATGGCCCGCCGCAGGATGCGGACCGCACGCACGTCCCGGGCCCGCACACCCGCGCGCTTCGCCGCGACCCGGGCCAGGGCCGCCTCGTCCGCGTAGACCTCCGGCGGGACCGAAAGCTCCACCCGCCGTGGACGCCCCATCGCGGGCCGGTGCCTTCCCGCCCGTCAGCGCCGCCGGCGCCGCCGGACGACCGCGCCCCCGGCGACCAGCAGCGCGAACCAGCCGTCGCCTGGCGAGGCGGCTGCCGCCACCCGGCATCCCTTCTTCTTCGACGCTTCCGTCTCGGGGGGCTCCGGCGCCTGCTCCGACCCCTCCGAGGGCTCGTCCTCCCCGCGCAGCTCCGGCGGGAGGTTGGCCTCCTCGTCCTCCCCCTCGCCGTCCTCCGCCTCAGCTTCCTCGTTTTCGGGCGCCGGGGTCTTGATCAGCTTGATCTTGGCCCCCTTGGCCAGGATGACGTCCTTGCCCTTCTCGTTGACCTGCACGGCACGCAGGCGGTAGGTGTGACCCACGTTGAAGCCGACGTTGCCCTCGATCTCGAAGGTGGCGCTGTAGTAGGTGCCGCCGTCGTAGTCGGAGTCTTCGTAGGCCCACGGGACCTTGACGTCCTTGCCCTGCCACTTGTCCCAGAACTCGATGTACAGCGGGCCCGGCGCACCGCGGTCGAGCTTCGCCCATACGTGGACCGTCCAGATCTCCTCACCGGGCGCCGAGTGCAGCTCGGACACGGCCATCTTGCGTCCGGCCGACGTGATCCGGCCCTTGTCGTCCACGGGCAGGGGCTCCTTGCCCACGATGAGCTCACCGGCGTGGGCGGCGCCCGCGGCGAGCAAGAGGGCGGGCAGCACGAAGGCCCCGGCGGCGCGGGGCACGAATCGTCGGGATGACTGGCTTCGCATGGTCATGGCGTGTCGGTTCCCCCTTTCGCGGGGGAGGCTACCACGCCGGGCGGCGCGGCACATGGCCCGGTACGGCGGGGCGCCGTGCGGCCCTGCGGGCCCCTACGAAGCGGCGGACGCGACCATCGCGGCCAGCGCCCCGCGGGCGTGCAGCTCGTGCAGCTCCTGGTAGCCGCCGATGCTTCGCCCATGGATGAAGATCTGCGGCACGGTGCGGCGGCCGGTGCGTTCGACCAGCTCGGCGCGGGCGGCCGGGTCCGTGGTGACGTCGATGCTGCGGTAGGGCACGTCGAGCCGCTCCAGGAGGGCCTTGGCCATCATGCAGTAGCCGCAGTAGTGTGTGACGTACAGCACGACGGGCTCCGGGTGGTCGGCCGGACGGATGCGGGTGCCTTGCTCGCTCACGATGGGGCAACGTAGCAAGAAAGCCGAAGGCGCGCCGTTCGTCGCCGCCTAGGAGGCGTCTTCGCGCAGCAGGGCGAGGATCTCTTCGTCCAGCTCGGCCTGGTGCTCGCTCGCGAACTTGCCGACGATGATGTCGCGCCGTTGGGTGATCGGCACGTTCGCCGCAGGATCGACCCCGGCGCCGCCGATCCCACCCAGGGCGCGGCGCCGAAGGCGCCGGGGGCCGGTCCGGGGGCGGGTCCCCGCTTCCGCCTGCGCGCGCGCCTCCGCCGAGGCGTACACCGGATGCGTGACCGTGGGATCGACGACCGCGCCGGGCAGGGCCCCGGGGGTCAGCGGCGGTCCGACCGCAGGTGGGGGCTTCGGTTCCGGCGGCGGGCGCCGCTCGGGACGCTCGTCGGAGGCCGCGGCGGACGCCGGTGCCTCGGCCGCGGGTTCCCGGTTCGAGGCGAGGGGGTGCTCGCCGATGAGGGTGACGATCTTGTCGTCGAACTCGCCGCCGCGCAGCCGCCGGATCATCGACTTGTGGGACTCCTGCATGAGCCCCACCACCGTCTCCGACAGGTTCGGCTCGTCGAGCCGGTCGTGGTAGTCCACCTTGTTCGACGCGATGATCGTGCCGTCGTAGAAGATGTGGGTGAAGATGTGCGCCTTGTCCACGCCGGAGTCTTCGGTCTGGACGTGGTACAGGCGGCCCCGGTGGGGAATGTTGTGATTGTATCCGAGCTGGGGCGACGGCGACATCGAGGTCGGGCGCAAGGCTACCAAGGAAGATCCTCGCCTGCGAGGGCGGCCTCGCACCGAGGTCGCGACCGCAGGCGCGGTTTGCTATGGTGCCGGGCCCCCGCGCCGCGGGACCTGCCGACGCATGCAACGGGCCGTATCCACCACGACGCCGCCGTCCTCCCCCGTTCGGGGGGCGGACGCCGTTCCTTTCGTCCTTCGCCCGGTGTGCGAGATCCCCCGAACGGGGCGGTCCCCGGAGCCTTCCGTGACCGAGGCCGTCGCCGCGCGCGCCGCCGAGATCGACGAGGTCTCGCCCGAAGACCTCTACGCCGTGCTCACGCCGGCTCTGTGCGGGCGCTCGCCCGACGTCTTGCTGCAGTGGCTGCGGGACGCCGGGCTGCTCGTGCGGATCCTGCCCGAACTCGACCGGACCGTGGCCTTCTCCCAGGAGGGCGGCCGTCGGCACAAGGACGTGTGGGCCCACACCAAGGAGGTCGTGCGCCAGAGCGTGCCGCGGCCGGCCGTGCGCTGGGCCGCGGTCCTGCACGACATCGGCAAGGTGACCACCCGGCGGTTCTTGCCCGGGGGCCGGGTGACGTTCCACGGTCACGACGTCGAGGGCGTGCGCATGTTCCGGCGCGGGCCGGCGTGCCGCATCGCCTTCCCCCGCGCCGAGCGCCGCCGCATCGAACTGCTCATCCGCCACCACCTGCGTCCGGGGCAGTACGACGGGTCGTGGACCGACTCGGCCGTGCGCAGGTTCGCGCGTGACATGGACGAGATCCTCGACGACCTGCTCGCGCTGTCGCGGGCGGACGTCACGAGCAAGCGCCCGGGCAAGCGCAAGCGGTGCCTTGCCCTCATCAGCGAGCTCGCGGCCCGGATCCGAACCCTGCGCGAGGAGGACGCGCGCCCCAGGCCGCTGCCGGCCGGGCTCGGCAACGCCCTGATGGACGCGCTCGGTCTGCCGCCGGGCAAGCACATCGGCGAGATCCGGGCGCGGCTCGCGGCGCTGGTGCAAGACGGCGTGCTCGAAGGCGGGCGCGAGGCGGGCTATTATGTGGAGGCGGTGCAGCGGCATCGGCTCGCCGAGGGGGTCGAGATCCGCCCGCCGCGCGGCTTCGGGCCATGACGCTCCTCGTTCTCTCTGCGCTGCTGTCGCTCGCGACGGCCGATGCCTGCGTGGCGCCCCGGGAGATCGCCCCCGGGGTGCCGGCGTGCACGCTGGCCGGCCGCGTCAAGTTCGTGGACGCCTTCGCCGACTACCGGATCCGGTTCGTGGAGGCGTTCCCCGACATCCGCGTGCAGTACGTCGAGGCGTTTCCCGACGAACCGGGGCGGTGGCAGGTCGTGGAGAGCTTTCCGGACTTTACGGTGCAGGTCGTGGAGAGCTTTCCGGACCTCACGGTGCAGGCCGTAAGCGCCTTCCCGGGCTGTCCGTAACGCCCCACCTAGCGTTTTTTCGTGGGCCGCGGCGGCATGGGGGGCTTCGACCGCGGGGCGCCGCCCTTCTTCTTCGTGAAGACGTACGCCCCCTGGACGTCCGCGTCCTTCGGGACGGGGGTGTCCGTGCGCGCGGTTCGGGCCACCGGTGCGCCGGGGGCTCGGGTCGCCTCGGCGCCGGGGCCCGGCGCGGGAGGTGCCGCCGGGCGGCGCCGGCCCGGCGGCTCCGCGGTCCTCGCGCCCGCGGCGCCTGCGTCCCTCGTGCGGCCGGGTTCGAGGTGGTAGGTCGGGCCCACCACCTCTTTGGGCACCGGCGTGCGGTCCACGACGACCGCCGTCGGCACCGCGGCGACCGCAGGTGCGTGTGGCGCCTCGTGCGCGTCGGTGAGGGTCGCCTCGGGGGGCTCGCCGGACGGGGCGGCCGGTTCGTCGGGGGCGCCGGCCGGCACCGGCTCGTCGGGCGGCGCCTCGGGGCCGGGCGCGGGCTTCGCGTTCGGCCGGTACAACTGGGGCAGCGCCGCCTCCGGAGGGGCGCTGGCGATCCGGCCGCCGGAGGCCAGGACCCGCGTGGCCGCAAAGGCCAGGCTCGTCGCCACGGCCCCCGGTAGCGCAAGGTGCAGCGCGAGCAGCCAGGGCGTGGTGCCCGACAGCACCACGCGCTCGGCCTGGCTCGCCAGGTAGGCGGCCGACGCCGCGAAGACGAGCACCGTCGCGGCGGCCAGTACCTTCATGGCGCGCCCGCTCGCGTCGAGGTGGTCGCCCTTGCGGTCGGAGAAGGCCAGCGACAGCGCGTACACCCCGGCGGCGGCGAGCAACCACCCGAGCCAGGCGATCCACCGCGCGCGGCGGCCCGAAAAGGGCGAGATGGGCGCGGAAGCCTCGGCGGTGATGGCGCGGATCGTCGTCTCGGCCGCCCGGCGGTACAGGGGCGCCTCGGCCGCCGAGGACCAGGCGGCGACCCAGGCCGTGCGCTGGCCGAGCGGGACGACCGCCACGTGGGCGGCCACCGTGTCCGATGCCAGGCGCGCGTCCACGTAGCGGACCTTGGCGTCCGGGGTCGGGCGCCGCTCGACCGACTGGACCGTGCCCCCCGGGACGATGGCGGCGGCGTGGGTTTCGAGGAGAGCGCGAGCTTCCGCGTCGCTTTCGAGGGGACCGCCGGGGAGCGGGCGGTCCACCTCGACCACGGCGATCGTCTCCACGAAGTCGTCCGGTTCCGCCGTGGAGGCGACCGCGACGACCTTCCCGCCGACCCGGGTTGCCAGGACCGCCGCCCGATCCCGGGCCTCGGGCAGCGGGGGCGACCGCCAGCCCGCCGGGACCTCGAGGGCGACCGCCGCCAGCGCCGCCGGCAGCCCGGCCAGCGCCACGGACAGCGAACAGGACAGGACGTGGCGGTGGAACCTCACGGCGCGGGAGCCCACAGACCACGCTAGCACCCGCCGTGGGCGACGCTCAACCGAACCCCGGCTTGACGTACGGTGCCCCGCAGGACATATATGCGATCATTCGGATGATCGAATGAAGAAAGCCGCCGCCACCGAGGATGCGCAGACACCGCACAATCTGGAGCAGGCCACCGCGCGGCTCGGGTTGCTTTCGGACGCCACACGCGTGCGGCTGCTGTGTCTGGTGGACCGGTACGAATTGTCGGTCACCGAGCTGACCCGCGCGACCGGGCTGCCTCAGTCGCGGGTGTCCACGCACCTGGCCCGCCTGCGGGAGGGGGGCTTCGTGACGGACCGCCGGCGCGGCACGAAGACCTATTACGCGCTGCATCCGGGGGTGCGCAAGGACCCCCTGTGGATGGCCGTTCGCGGCAGCGTGGACGACCGCCTGCTCGCCGAGGACGCCCGCGGCGCCGAGCGGGTGGTCGCCGCGCGCGAGCACGGCACGCAGTGGGTGGACACCGTCGCCGGCCGCATGGAACACCACTATTCCCCGGGGCGGACCTGGGAGGCCACCGCGCGCGCGCTCGTGCCGCTGTTGGAGCTCGGTGACGTGCTCGACGTGGGCGCCGGCGACGGTGTGATGGCCCAGCTTTTGGCCGGCCGCGCCCGCACCTACACCTGCCTCGACATCCGCGACCGGGTGCTGGCGGCCGCGAAGGAACGCCTGGCGGACCGTCCGAACGTGCGCTTCGTCTGCGGTGACATGCACGACCTGCCGTTGCCCGCGGAAGCCTTCGACCAGGTCCTCATGCTGCACGTGCTGACCTACTCGTCGTCGCCGAAGGTGGCGCTGGGCGAGGCGGTGCGCGTGCTACGGCCCGGCGGCGTCCTCGTCGCGGCCACGCTCAAGCGGCACGTCCACGGTGACGTGGTGCGGGCCTACGGCCATGTGCACGACGGGTTCGACCCGGCCGGGTTGGCCGCGATGGCCCGGGCCGCAGGTCTTCGCGTGACCTCGTGCGCGGTGACGTCGCGCGAGCGCAAAAAGCCCTACTTCGAAGTGATCACCCTGGCTGCTCGGAAAGAAGCCGCGCCATGAACCGATCGAACGAACGCCCGTTGCCTTCCATCGAGGCCCTTCTGCGCCGTCGGATCCTCGTGCTCGACGGTGCCATGGGGACGATGCTGCAGCAGCACGACCTGCAGGAGGCCGACTTTCGCGGCGACCGGTTCGCCGCCCACGAAAAGCCCCTGGCCGGCAACCACGACGTCTTGTCCCTGACCCGACCGGACGTGGTCGCGGCGGTCCACGACGCCTACCTGGAGGCCGGCGCCGACATCATCGAGACGAACACGTTCTCCGCCACGCGCATCGCCCAGGCCGACTACGGGCTCGAAGACGCCGTGGTCGCCATGAACCGCGCCGCGGCCGAGATCGCCCTCGAACGCGCCCGCGCCTACACGGCGAAGACGCCGGATCGGCCCCGGTTCGTGGCCGGCGCGATCGGACCGACGAATCGCACCCTGTCGATCTCGCCCCGGGTGGAGGACCCGGGCTACCGCGCCGTCTCGTTCGCGGCCATGCGGGCCGCCTACGCCGAGCAGGCCCGGGCGCTCGTCGAGGCCGGGGTGGACCTGCTGCTCATCGAGACGATCTTCGACACGCTCAACGCCAAGGCGTGCCTGCTCGGGATCTTCGACGTGTTCGACGATCTCGGCGAGCGCCGGCCCATCGGGCTTTCCGTCACGATCACCGACCGCAGCGGCCGCACGCTGTCGGGGCAGACCCTCGAAGCGTTCTGGGCCAGCGTGGAGCATGCGGCGCCCCTGTTCATCGGGCTCAATTGCGCCCTCGGAGCCGAAGAACTCGCCCCCTACGTCGAGACGCTGTCGAACATCGCGGCCGTGCCCACCGCCTGCTACCCGAACGCCGGGCTGCCCAACGCCTTCGGCGGCTACGACGAGCCTCCGGAGACGACGGCGGGCTTCTTGGGGCGCTTCGCCCGGGCCGGGTGGGTCAACCTGGTGGGCGGCTGCTGCGGCACGACCCCCGACCACATCCGCGCCATCGCGGCCGCCGTGGCCGAGGCGCCGCCCCGGGCGATCCCGCCGCGCGACCCCGAGCGCACGATCTTCGCCGGCCTCGAGCCCCTGGAGATCCGGCCCGACACGAACTTCGTGATGGTCGGCGAGCGCACGAACGTCACCGGCTCGGCGAAGTTTCGCCGCCTCATCCGCGCGGGGGACTACGATACGGCGCTCGAGGTGGCCCTCGAACAGGTGCGCGGCGGCGCCAACATCATCGACGTCAACATGGACGAGGGGATGCTGGACGCAGCCGAGGCCATGACGACCTTCCTGCGGCGGGTGGCGGCCGAGCCGGAGATCGCCCGCGTGCCCGTGATGATCGACAGCTCGCGCTTCGAGGCCGTCGTCGCGGGGCTCGAGGCCATCGCCGGCAAGCCCATCGTCAACTCGATCTCGCTCAAGGAGGGGGAGGCGGCGTTCGTCGAGCAGGCGCGCACCATCGCCCGCTACGGTGCGGGCGTGGTCGTCATGGCCTTCGACGAGCAGGGACAGGCCGACACCGCCGACCGCAAGGTGGCGATCTGCCGGCGGGCCTACGAGATCCTGGTCCACCGCGTGGGGTTTCGTCCCGGGGACATCATCTTCGACCCCAACATCTTCGCCGTGGCCACTGGCATCGAGGCGCACAACCGCTACGCCCTGGACTTTCTGGAGGCCGTCCGGCGGATCAAGGCGTCGTGCCCCGGGGCGAGGGTCTCGGGCGGGGTGAGCAACCTGTCGTTCTCGTTTCGCGGCAACAACCACGTGCGCGAGGCGATGCACGCGGTGTTCCTGTATCACGCCATCGAGGCGGGCATGGACATGGGGATCGTCAACGCCGGGCAGCTCGCGGTCTACGAGGACGTCGAGCCCGAGCTGCGTGAGGCCATCGAGGACGTGCTGTTCGACCGTCGGCCGGACGCCACCGAGCGCCTGGTGGCGCTGGCCGAGCGCTACGCGGGGCGGGCGAAGGCGCGCAAGGAGGACCTGTCCTGGCGCGAAGGCACGCTCCAGGAGCGGATCACCCACGCCCTGGTCCACGGCGTGGTGGACTTCATCGAGGCCGACGTGCGCGAGGCCCTGGAGGCGTCCGGGCACGCCCTCGACGTCATCGAGGGGCCGCTGATGCAGGGGATGCGGGTCGTGGGCGACCTGTTCGGGGCGGGCAAGATGTTCCTGCCCCAGGTGGTCAAGAGCGCCCGCGTGATGAAGCGGGCCGTGGCCGTGCTGGAACCGTTCCTGGCCGCGGAGAAGACGGAGGCCAGCAAGAAGGGGACCGTGGTGCTCGCCACCGTCAAGGGGGACGTGCACGACATCGGCAAGAACATCGTGGGCGTCGTGCTCGAGTGCAACGGCTACGAGGTGGTGGATCTCGGCGTGATGGTGCCGGCCGAGACGATCCTGGACACGGCGAAGGAGAAGGGGGCGGACCTGGTGGGTCTAAGCGGCCTCATCACGCCGTCGCTCGACGAGATGGTGCACGTGGCGAAGGTGATGCAACGGCGCGGCCTGGACTTGCCGTTGCTCATCGGCGGCGCGACTACGAGCCCGCAGCACACCGCCGTCAAGATCGCGCCGGTCTACGATCACGAAGTCGTCTACGTGCCGGACGCCTCGCGGGTGGCGGGGGTGGTGTCGGCGTTGCTCGACGCCGGGCGCCGCTCCCGTTTCGCCGAGCGGCTGCGCGAGGAGCAGGCCCGTTTGCGCGAGATCCACGCCGGCCGCCATCGCGGTGCCCTCGTGCCCCTTGCGCAGGCGCGGGCGCGGGCGCCGTCCCTGCGCTTCGACGAGACGACCGTGTCGGCGCCGCCCTTCCTGGGGGCGCGCGCGGTGGACCGGCCGCCGCTGGGCGAGATCGCGCGGCTTATCGACTGGACGTTCTTCTTCACCACCTGGGGGATCAAGGGCCGCTTCCCGAAGGTGCTCGACGATCCGCAAAAAGGCGAGGCGGCGCGGGCGTTGTTCGAGGACGGCAAGGCCATGCTTGCGCGCCTGGTCACCGAGGCCACCCTCGAGCCGCGCGGGGTGTACGGGTTCTTCCCGGCCCATCGATCGGCCGACGACATCGTGCTGCGTGCCGGGGACGGCACCGTCGTGTTCCCCATGCTGCGACAGCAGGTGGACCGCGGTGGGGCGCCGCTGCGGTCCCTCGCGGACTTCGTGGCGCCGCCGGACGCCGGGGTGCAGGACCACGTGGGGGCCTTTGCCGTCGGGATCTTCGGGGCGGACGAGGTGGCCGCGCGGTTCGAGGCCGACGGCGACGACTACAGCGCGATCATGGTCAAGGCGCTGGCCGACCGGCTGGCCGAGGCGTTCGCCGAGTGGTTGCACGAGCGGGTGCGGCGTGACTGGGGCATCGAGGCGGGCCGGCCGCTTTCGAAGGAGGACCTCATTCGGGAGCGCTACCGCGGCATCCGGCCGGCCTTCGGCTATCCCGCCTGCCCGGACCACAGCGAAAAGGCGCGGCTGTTCGACCTGCTGGGCGCGACGGAGGCCGGCTTCGCCCTGTCGGAGTCCTTCGCCATGATCCCCCCCGCCGCCGTCAGCGGCCTGTTCTTCGCGCACCCGGAGAGCCGATACTTTACGATCGGTCGAATCGGACGGGACCAGCTCGAAGACTACGCCCGCCGCAAGGCGATGCCCGTCGAAACCCTCGAACACCTGCTCGGTCCCTTGCTCGCCACGGCCGCCGCCGCTCCCGGCGACGGCGCCGATGCGGCCTGAGCGCCGGCGCACCGGTTCCTGCCACCGGTGGACTACGGGGTATGTTCGCTAACGAAAAGCACGACAGGATCGAACTGGGCTTGGCCTACGCTTCACGGCAGTGCGGTCGATGTGGGCGGGCGCTCGCAGGCGCACCACGTGCTGGATGGGCCGAACCGAGTCAGCTACGATCCCCCGCCATGGCGGACTCTCCGATCCGAATGGGCGAAAACGAGGTCCTTGTGCGTTTCGACGGTGGATGCCGCTTCGGGAGACGGGGCGGGGGGCGCCGCAAGGGGGCTTTGGCCGGGGCCGTGTTGTGGCTGGCGGTCGGGTGTGGGCCGTCGGCGCGCGTCCCGGTGGCTGGGAGTACGGCGAGCGGACCCGGTGGAACCCAGGCCGGTGGGACCGTGGCCGCGACGTCGTCGCAGGCGGCGAGCGGCGGGTCTTCGACGGGAACCGTTCCCACCGGACCGTGCCAATGCCTCGACCCGCAGGTGGCGAACGGTGAGGACTGGACTTGCAGCTTCGATCAGATGTTCGCGGACGTCCCGGGTTGCCCACCACAGACCCCTTGCCCGCGCCTTACGGTCACCTGCCCCATGCCGGTCCCGACGCTGTACGATTGCACGGTTGAGTTTGAATACGACGAAGAAGCCATGGATTGCGTCTTGCAGGCCCTTCGCGACCGTACGCCGGGACGGTACGATATCGACGGGGTGCAAGTGGGCGGTGTTTTCGTCTCGGACTCCATCGTGAGCGTGCGCGTGCGGGAAGACGGCACGGCGCTGCACACCGAGTGCCAGCAAGGTGACGTTTCTGCGATTTTGTTCGACAGGAAGCAGTACGATCTGCAAGCCTCCTCCTACTTCGAGACCTGCCGCGGCTTGCCCGCCCCCTCGGATCGCTACGAGTGTCTGTTCGACGGGCTCGTCTCGCGCCGCGAGATCCCCGCGTGCCCATAGGGGCGATCTCGGCGCACTTGCCCCAGCGCATATCGGCTCCGAAGGCCCTTCCATGATGAGGGGGGGCAGCGGTGGCCACTCGAACGGCGGTTCGTCTGAATCGAACGCGCGAGTCGTCTGGTGGCCGCTTGGGATGGCGCACGACATCGCCCTTGCTCCGCAGGAGGGGCGATGTCACGCGTTTGAAAGGGGGGGCTTTTTCGTCGCCGACGGATCCGCCGCAGTGCGGGGGGGCTACGGCGACCGGCCCTCGCGGTGGCGACACATCGGGCACGGCCGGGCCCGGTCAGGCGCGCCGGCGGCGGATCGCAAGCAGGAGCACCGGTAGGGCGAGGGGCGCGGGCATGGGGGTGTGGTCCGTACGGCAGCCGCACCCGGCCCCGTCGTCGCCGCCGCTGGCTCCCGCGGTGTCCGTGTCGGTCCCGGCCGTTCCCGTGCCCCCGGTACCCGATCCCGTGGACGCCCCGGTGCCGCCGGAGGTCGTGCCCGGTCCGCCGCAGTCGTCGTCGATGCCGTCGAGCAGGCCGTCGCAGTCGTCGTCCAGGTCGTTGTCGCAGACCTCGGCGCTCGGGGTGGTCTGCCCGTTACACGGGCCCCACAAGCCCCCGTCGCAGGTCTGGCTACCACCAGCGCACACGCCCACATCCTCGGTGCCGGCGGGGCCGTCGTAGCATGTCTGCACCTGCCCGGGGGTGCACTCCGGGGTGGGACCGCGCACGTCGATGGTCGTGCTCGTGATCGCCACGCCGCCGTCGTTGTCGCGCACCAGGAGCATGACGTCGAACACACCCCCGGTCTTGAAGGTGTGGTCCACGATCCGACCGGTGGCGGTGGTCCCGTCGCCGAAGTACCACTCCCACCGCAGCAACTTGCCGTCCGGATCGTCGCTCGCGCTGGCGTCGAAGTCCACGGTCAGCGGGGCAGTTCCGGCGGTGGCGCTGGCCGTGAAGTCGGCTGTGGGGAGTTGGGCGGCGGTGGGGCTGACGAAGAACGTGCGGGTCGCCGTGGTCGCGTTGCCGGCCATGTCCTCCACGCGGACCGTCATCGTCACCAGCATCGCGTCCGGCAGGGCCAGAGGGGGGGCCAGCGGCAGGATCACACCGCCGCCGTCGAGGCGATAGGCCAGGTCGGATAGATCCGTTCCCGCGGCGCGGCCGCCATTGTTCGGGTCGCCCAGGTCGGCGTCGAAGGAGATCTCCAACGAGTCGGGGTTGACCCCGCTGCCGCCGTCCGACAGGTGGGCCACCACGCGCGGGTAGGCCCACCAGTCCTGGTCGGTGGGAGAGACGATGTCGATGGTCGGGCCCGTACCGTCCTCCGCGCCGCCGGGGACGGCCGCGGCGACCTCGTCGGACGGGGCGCTCTCGACGTGCTCGGCGCCCACGTGGGTCACGGAGTACAGGTAGGTCACGCCGGGCTGTACCGTGTCGTCCGTAAACTGCAGGCGGCCCGTCGCGGCGTCGATCTGCACGTTCGGGTCGTCCAGCATGGCGGCGGTGGTGTGCCGGGTGATCGGGGAGAAGTTGCCTTCGTCCTGGTGAGGATCGCCGACGACCGCCAACAGCCGACGGTCACGGCGCTCGGCGCCTGCCAGTGTAGAACGATAGATACGGTAATGGCGTTGCGGACTCGCAAACGGCGGCGGATCCCACGCCAGCACGACCGTGTCGCTGGTCGTCTGATCGATCGTCACGTTTCGCGGCTGGTCGGCGGGGAGGCCGTCGTCGCTTTCGTAGGTGTTGAGCAGGATCCGAACCCGGTCGCCGCCGATCCCGAACCAAACGTCGTAGCTGCCGTCTCCGTCGAGGTCGCTGATGTCCACGTCGTAGCCCAAAGCGGCGCCTGCCGCGGGAAACACCATGGACGTGGCCGCGTCGAACGTGAACGCACCGCTGCCGTCGTTGAGCCAGATTTGGAGCTGGTGGTCGGTGTAGGAGCCGCCTTCGGTTCGGCCGGCCACCCAGTCCAGGTCGCCGTCGTGGTCGATGTCCACGAGCTTGGCGTTTGCACCGGTGAGGGTTTCGTTCGCACCTGCGGCATCGAATCGGGTCGCCGTCTCGTCCGAGAAGGTCCCCGTGCCGTCGTTGATTCCGATGCGGTGTGTGGTTCCCGCGACGACGGACTGCTCTCGGCAGCGCGTCAGGACCAAGTCGAGGTCCCCATCGTCGTCCACGTCCCCCAAGTTCATGCCCTGCCCGAATCCGGAGCAGGTGGGCGAAAGCGGCGTGGCGACCACCGTAAAGTTACCGGTGCCATCGTTGCGCGCAAGCTCGACGGTGTCGTTGGCACCGTGAGCGATGAGCAGGTCGAGGTCGCCGTCGCCGTCCACGTCGCCCGAGACGGCGCCCACCACGTTGTCGCCGCTGGGGTAGTTCAAACCGCGAGCCGCGCTTTCTTCCGTGAATGTGCCGGTGCCGTCGTTTACGAGGAGGGCGAAACCGACGGGGCCGCCGCACGACCCGACGTTGCAAAACGCGTGGGCCACCACGAGGTCCACGTCGCCGTCGCCTTCGATGTCGGTGCTGACGATGTTGAGGGCGCTGTGAGCCATCTGCCAGGCGGTTGAAAACCGGCCGCCGCGGTTCGTCTGCAGCGTCAAAGGCTCGCCGTTGCCGCCGCACAGGTTGTCGAGGTCGCCGTCGCCGTCCACGTCGGCCCACTGGAAGGCGTCATCGCCCCAGCCGGACGCCCCGGGCATTCCGCGCAACAGGAAACCGGTGTAACCGGCGTAGGGGGTCATCAGACCGCCGCCGCGGTTGAACAGCAGGCCGTAGCGCGAGCCGAGGGCGCGGTCCGGCACGCCGTCGCCGTCGAAATCCGCGAAGTCTCCATCGTAGTAGTTCTCGTTGGACTGGATCTGCTCGGGAAACGTGCCCTTGAAGCCGTAGGTGTCCGTGGCCAGGGCGTCCGAAGCGTCCACGAGCCCTTGCCAGGGGCCCGCATCGGCGGCTGCCGGGGTGAGGAGGACGGGGAGGAAGATCGGGTGGATTCGTTTCATGGACATGGTGTTCGTCTCCGAAGGAAGCGGCCGGTGAGGCCGAAGAAAAGGAAGAACGCACCCGTCGGGCGGGTAGAGGGAATTCGTACCGTGCACGCGCAGCCGCCCTCGGTCGTGTTGGCGCCGCGGCTGCCGGTACCCGTACTGGACCCCGTGGGCCCGAGGCCCGTGGAGGCGCCGGTCGTGTCGCCGGTCGTGCCGCCGTCACCGGTGGTCGCACCGCCGGGGGGCTGCCAGTCCGGGGGAACCTCGTCGTCCGACCCGTCGAGGGCGAGCAGGTACGCCACCAGGTCGTCGATCTCGTCGTCCGTCAGATCGCTGGTGCGCCCGTGTCGGTCCCCGGTGTCGCGGGTCAGGACGT
>Ga0256839_1003333_pt1 | contig 16691 bp, 15 predicted proteins | sample 354166metaG_FD_185968 | JGI IMG/M metagenome (GOLD analysis project Ga0256839, IMG submission 185968) | Hydrothermal vent microbial communities from Mid Atlantic Ridge, Atlantic Ocean - 354-166 | ecosystem: Environmental > Aquatic > Marine > Hydrothermal vents | place: Atlantic Ocean: Mid... | reverse complement strand
CTGATCGGCAAAAAGCTATTTTCATAGCAACACTCACCACGTTATTTAAGCATCGGGCTTGTCCAACAAACGGTTCAGATGGTGGCTCCGCGCTGCGCGCGAATCACCATCTAACCTTATTCGTTAGGGACAAAATAGTGTTATCACTAAACATCCAATTCCAGCGAGAAAATTTTACGCTTAATGCTGACTTTGTTTTGGATAATCCAGTAACTGGACTATTTGGCGCATCAGGGTCAGGAAAAAGTACATTGCTAAGCCTGATTGCCGGCCTTGAACATCCGAAAAAAGGGTGGATCAAGCTTGATGAACAATATTTATTCCATCAGCAAAAGAAAATCAATATTTTGCCAAACAAGCGTCAAATAGGTATCGTTTTTCAAGACAGCCAATTATTCCCGCATTTGTCAGTCAAACAGAATTTGCTGTTTGGCTATATACGTTCAGAAAAAAATCAACGCCGCTTCAAACTATCGGAAATTGTTGATTTATTGGAAATTGGACAACTGTTGAAAAAACTCCCTCGCAACTTTCAGGAGGAGAAAAACAACGCGTTGGCCTAGGCAGGGCATTGCTAGCTTCACCGCGTTTATTACTGATGGATGAACCTCTTGCTGCACTTGACCAGGGGTTAAAGGAACAGATTCTGCCTTTTTTAAAACGCATCAAAAATGAACTGCATCTGCCAATGGTTTATATTAGTCATTCCATGGCAGAGATTCTGCATCTATACTATTTACGGTCAAAAATACCTCACTGCATTCATTGTAATTTATTAATATTCAGTATGTTACAGGATGTCAAAAGTGCATTTTTCAGCGTAAACAGTATAACTGATCATTTAGTCATCATTCACGAGGGCCAAATTTTAGGTAGCGGCCATTTTTACGAAGTTCTTCAGAAAAACCAAGTCCGTGGTGTGGCTTCAAACATGGGGTTGGAAAATATTCTCACCGTATCGGTTATCGAACATGATAATCAATCAGGGCAAACCATTGCTAACCTTTATGGGAACAAAATCACACTACCACTAATGGAACAAATTTCACCAGGCAGCCACGCCTATCTATCAATTCGTTCCAATGAAATAGCTCTTGCCAAACATTACATTAAAGATATTTCCATCCAAAACCAGATTCAAGGGGAGATTCTTTTTATCTCCCAAAAGCTTGCATGCATTACAGTTCATGTTGATATTGGCTTCCCGTTAGCCATTGACATAACCCTCAAAGCATTGACTGATTTGGCATTTAAACAAGGTGACAAAGTTTTTTGCTTGATCAAAGCCCAATCCTTCGCTTTATTAGGTAAATCAAATTAAATTATGCCACCCCCTCTAATAAGTTCTCACATATTCCTTCCCTATCAGGAGAAGACTAGGATGAGGCAAATTTACCTATAAACTGATTAGGATTGGTATTACTTGCCAACATCCAAATTTCTTAATTGCGCCATTTTTCGTCCAACTTGTTTAATTTGCCCATCATCAATCACTTCTTTCACTTTTGGAGAAAAATCTTCATCTTCTCTCGTTAAGTGCTCTCTTTGCTGCTTTTCAAAGTCTTTTGCCAAATGAACCAACTCATCGTAATTATTAATTAATTCTGGTTTACTCAACTTCTCTGCCAATAATCCCCAAGCTTTTTCAATTTCTTCATGGTCAAGAATCAACCGTTCCATCATGCCATCAATCAAAGGAGATTTTCCAATTAACAAAGGAAACAATGCCTGTTCTTCATCCTGGTGGTGCAAAAGATTGGCATGATCATAGTAACAATACAGATTCATACATTGAATGGCAAAATCCTCGTTCATCCCTTGTTGCTTGATTTCATCAACCAGCTTCAAAAGTTTCTCACCCGTTTGCAAAATATCTTCGTGATATGTTTTTAAAGCCACAAGACCGTTGGAAAAATCCTCTACAGGATCAACAAATTTAAATTCCATCACAACTCCAAATTCAAGAACTTCTATTCTACCGTATCTTTCCAAAAACCGGAGCACCAGACCCTGCTCGCTTGGCACTCCAATTAAAGAAAAAATTATTTTGAGGCGGCAGAATATATCGTCTTGTCTTTTTCGCCGCTAACACTCAGTAATCCCCATGCGCCCCTATCAATACGGGTCAGAGCATGATCAACTAAAACGTAATCCCCTGGATAATCCATTTTCAATTCAACCATCGTGGCGCCGCCATTGGGAATTACCGTTGTCTGGACATCATCAAGCGTCCTATTAAAAGCGGCTTCAGGATAAACTTTGTCAAAAATCTCACCAATCACATGAAACGAAGAAATTTTGGAAACCCCACCATTTCCAACAAACAGGCGTACCGTATCTCCCACCTTAGCTTTAATCCCACCATTGTCTACCAACGCTCCTGTTCTGCCGTTAAAAACGATATATTCCGGTCTTTCCTGAATCATTTTCATACCATCAAATTCCTGAAATTTTCTCTCTCCCATCATCCCTTTTGTATAAATTTCACCCTGCATTAAATAAAACTCTTTGTCTACTGGAGGCAATCCTTGTTCCGGCTCAACCAGAATCATGCCATACATCCCTAAAGCAATATGAGTCGGTGCATTTCCTGCAGCACAATGGTAAACAAAAAGCCCCGGCTTCAATGCCTTAAACTGCATGGTCTTGGTTTTTCCCAGCTTAACTTCAGTTAATGCCGCACCACCACCCGGCCCTGTAACGGCATGTAAATCGATTGAATGATCATGAGAACTGGTTTTATCATTTTTTAATGATAGCTTAACGGTATCCCCAACCCGCACTCTTAAAAAAGGACCGGGAACCGTACCGTTAAAAGTCCAGTAATGAAAAGGCGTTACAGGTGCAATATTAGAAACAACCTCTTTGGCAACCAAATCAATTTCGACAAGCTTTGGTTGATTTCTGCGCAATGGACCAGGAATATCGGCAGGATCTTTACTGATATCCGAAACCCTCTCAAAAAAATTAGGATCTACTTTTTTATGAACATGAAAACCATCACCAGGCCCAAAAGAAAGCATATGCATCCCCATCGGCATATTCATATCCATACCCATTTTCATCCCAAGCTTGGTGCTACTGCTAAAGTACGAAGAAATTCCCCAGATAACAACCACCAGAAGCACAATTAATCCTGTATAAATCAGATTTGATTGCGGATGATTCCTGATTTTCTCAAAGCATGAACATATTGTTGTTTTATTATTTGTATTCATTTTATCCCCCTCATGGATAAATAGTTAGAAGTCAGCACCTCCCTGCTATCTTCCGTTTTCCCACAATTTTTACATGGAAAAATATACAAAGCATTAAAATGATCGCTTATTACGTTCTTTAAAACTGTAGTGCCTGGAAAATAGAGAGTTATGGAATTCGTAGTTAGGGAGATAAAAATAAAGTCAACCACTTCTAATATTAAGATGGGATATAATCGGCTAATTACAAAAATTCTTTTTTGAAATTACGCGATGACAACTGAAAAAGCAATAGAATACTATACTTACGATGATTATCTGCTTTGGGAAGGAAAGTGGGAATTATTTAAAGGCATACCTTTGGCAATGACGCCATCCCCAACAATAAATCATCAGGCAATTGCTGCTAACATATTATTTGAACTAAAAAAATCAATTGCTGGATGCGAAAATTGCCTGGTAATTGCTGAACAAGATTGGAAAATTGGTAATGATACCGTTTTAAAGCCAGATATAGTTTTAATTTGTGATGAACCCAATGACCAATATATAACGAAAACACCCGAAATAATAGTCGAGGTTATCAGCAAATCTTCTGCAAAACGGGATGAAGTATTCAAATTCGAACTCTATGAAAGCGAAAGAGTTCCATACTACATTATTGTTTACCCTGATGAGTATAAAGCTAAACTCTATCGATTAATAAATGGTAAGTACTCCAAGCAAGGTGACTTCTTCACAGAGATTTATTCGTTCGAAAAAACTACCTGCCAGGCAAAAATTAACTTTGATAATGTATTTAAGCAATTTAGAAAATAAAAAAAGGGATTCCTTAACCGCCTGTCACCGGTGGAAAAAAAGCTACCTCATCGCCATCCTGAACCAAATCATCAAGCGTTGCATAATCCATATTTATTGCAACCAGAATATTTTCCGGTAGTTGTTTTTCTGGATTGGCAATTTGCCAAACTTTTTTTGCTGATAAGGGGGCGTCTTCAGAACCAGAAATTTCATCTTCAGATTTTTCTAATGACTCTTTTAAACTGGCAAAATATCGTACTGTTATAGCCATTTTTCGTTTGATTTATATTCCTGAAAGGCATTTTTTGGGGGAACGTCACAAAAGGCTTCTTCAGTGGGAATACCTTTTGTCGGGTTATGCTGCGCTAACCCGACCTACAAAAGAGGGAAACACTATTTCAATTTATCTTTTAACATTTTGTTAACCTCTCCAGGATTAGCCTTACCCTGGGTTGCTTTCATTACCTGGCCAACAAAAAAACCGAACACTTTGTCTTTGCCGCTCAGATATTGTTCTACCTGGGCAGGGTTATCTGCAATTATCTTGTCTATAATTACCTCAATAGCGCCGGTATCGGTAATCTGTTTCAAACCTTTGGCTTCTATGATTTCATCAGCGCCTGCATTACCTTGCCACATTTCTTCAAAAACCTGTTTGGCGATTTTTCCGGAAATGGTATTGTCAGCTATTCGTTGTAACAATCCGGCCAATCGTTCGGCTTCAATCGGACTATCAGAGATTTCCAAGCCCGCTTTGTTTAGCGCGCCCAATAAAGTCCCTGTGACCCAACTGGTACATAATTTTGCTTCGCAGTTTGCATTTTTAACGACCCGCTCATAATAATCTGCCATTTCCATGGTTGCCGTTAATTGACTGGCTGTTTCTTCATCCTGTTGATATTGGTCTTTAAAACGCTGTTTTTTTGCCTCAGGTAATTCGGGCAGTTCTGCTTTAATTTCTTGCTTTAAGGATTCTTCTACTATTACAGGCAGCAAATCTGGATCAGGAAAATAACGGTAATCATTTGCCTCTTCCTTGCTTCGCATGGATCGGGTTTCATCTTTATCCGCATCATACAAGCGGGTTTCCTGAACGATCTGGCCTCCGTTTTCTAAAATATCAATCTGCCGCTCAACTTCAAAATTGATCGCTTTTTCAACAAATTTGAATGAATTAATATTTTTTATTTCAGCTCGCGTGCCAAATTCCTGCTGCCCTTTTGGCCTGACAGAAACATTTGCATCACAGCGAAATGAGCCCTCCTGCATATTGCCATCACAAATCTTCAGATATCGAACCAATTCATGTAGTTTCTTCATGTAAGCAACGGCTTCTTTTGCAGAACGCATATCCGGTTCAGAAACTATTTCCAGTAATGGTGTGCCTGCCCTGTTCAAATCAATTCCGGTCAAGCCATGAAAATCCTCATGTAAAGATTTTCCGGCATCTTCTTCCAGATGTGCGCGAGTAACGCCGATGCGTTTGCTAACGCCATTCACCTGAATATCCAGATGACCATTCCCAACAATGGGCAATTCAAACTGACTAATTTGATACCCTTTAGGCAAATCAGGATAAAAATAATTTTTCCGGGCAAAAACTGAATATGGAGCAATTTCGGCCTCGATAGCCATTCCGAATATTACTGCCATCCTGACAGCTTGTTTGTTCAGCACCGGCAGCACACCTGGAAAACCCAAGTCTACTGCACAAGCTTGTGTATTTGGCGGCGCACCATAAGCCGTGGATGCTCCAGAAAAAATTTTCGATTTTGTAGCCAGTTGAGCGTGGATTTCCAGGCCGATCACTGTTTCCCATTCCATTTATGATCTCCTATGCGAATTGTTCTGGAAGTTGTTGATGCCAGTCAGTTACCTTTTGGTATTGATGTGCGACATTCAATAACTGGCTTTCTGCAAAATAATTACCAATAATCTGCAGCCCAACCGGTTTGTTATCAGAAAACCCGGCAGGAATTGATATTGCAGGTAATCCCGCCAAATTAACAGCAATGGTATACATATCAGAAAGATACATTTCAATTGGATCACTGGTTTTTTCACCAATGCCAAATGCAGTTGTCGGGGTTACCGGCCCCATAATGACATCAACATCAGAAAAGGCTTTTTTGAAATCTTCACTAATCAAACGGCGTACTTTCTGAGCTTTAATATAATAAGCATCGTAATACCCGGCCGATAAAGCATAAGTACCAATCAGAATACGGCGTTTTACCTCAGCGCCAAATGCTTCACCACGAGATCGAATATACATATCATTCAAATCTTTAGGATCTTCACAACGATAACCAAATCTAACGCCATCATAACGGGACAGATTGGCCGAACATTCTGCTGGGGCAATCACATAATAAACCGGAATGGAAAGCTTCAGATTAGGCAAGGAGATTTCCTTAATTTCCGCCCCCATTTTTCGGTATTCATCCAAAGCAGCTTGTACTGTTTTCGCACATCCCTCATCCAAACCATCGGCAAAAAACTCTTTAATTAATCCGATTTTTAAACCTTTAATGTCTTTTTCCAGTCCGTCAAGATAATCAGGCACCGGTTGATCGACACTGGTTGAATCCTTGGGATCAAATCCTGCCATTGCTTGCAGCATAATCGCAGCATCTTCAACTGTTTGAGTCATGGGTCCAGCCTGATCAAGACTGGAGGCAAATGCAATCATGCCATAACGGGAAACTCGTCCATAAGTGGGCTTCAAACCGGTAATGCCACAAAACGCCGCCGGCTGACGAATTGATCCGCCAGTATCGGTACCTGTGGCTCCCGCGACCAATCTTGCGGCAACTGCAGCAGCGGAACCTCCGGAAGATCCCCCAGGGACAGCGGTCGTATCCCACGGATTTTTGACCGCCCCGTAAAAGCTGGTTTCGTTGGATGAGCCCATAGCAAATTCATCCATATTTAGCTTGCCCAACATTACTGCTCCAGCCTGGTTGATCTTCTCAACCACCGTGGCACTGTATGGGGAAATAAAATTATCAAGCATTTTTGAGCCACAGCTGGTTTTAACATCCTGGGTACAAAAAATATCTTTTTGACCAATTGGAATTCCCGTTAGAGGCCCTGCTTGCCCCTTTGCAATTTGTTCATCGGCTTTTTTTGCTACAGCCATTGCTTGTTCTTCAGTCACCGTAACAAAGGCATTTACAGATTCAGCCTGTTTGATGCGACCCAAGAAATGTTGAGTTAATTCAACACTGGAATATTCACGGTTTTGCAATCCCCGCGCCAATTCAGCAATCGTTTTGGTATGCATTAAAGTTGCCTCACTCAATCACTTTTGGCACAAGATATAAACCTGCTTCAACTTGAGGAGCGAGTTTTTGGAAATAATCCCGCTGATCATGTTCGGTAACCTCATCTTCACGTAATCTTTGCGGTTGATCTGTTGGGTGCGCCATGGGCAAAACACCTTCGGTTTCGACTGAACCCATTTGTTCAACCAAATCAAGAATCCCAGATAAATCCTTTGCATAAGCTTCAACATCTTTTTCATCAATTCCGAGCCTAGCCAGATAAGCTATGCTGTTAACATTTTCAGCGGTTAATGCCATTTAAAAAAACTCCATCAACATTTGTAATTAATAACATAAAATATCATACTTTATACTTTGCACTGCTACAATGATGGTTTATTGCAGTGCTTTTTTATTTTTTTAATTTTGTTCGCCAATATTGAAAAAAGTAAGCAATACTCTATTTCCAGTAATACAGTTATTCGCTAGAATGGACAACAAAAATTAAACCCTTAGGAACGTGAACGGAATAAGTTGGGCAACTGGCGCGGTATTTTGTTCGTCTTCTGCGTTGTAGAAATAGGCACATAGCCAGTTATACAACTATTTTTCAACGCGGAAGACGGATAAAAAACAAGCCAATTATTCAAGTTATTTCATGCACGTTCCTTAGCATAAACCCCAACCCCTCGCCTTTGCTGATACTTGCTAATCAGAGTAGGTGGGGTTTTTGATCAAAAAAACAGGAAAATAATGTTCAAAAGAATTCGCGGTCTCTTTTCTAATGATCTATCAATTGACCTTGGCACCGCTAATACACTGATTTATATACCAGGGCAAGGGATTGTTCTTAATGAACCTTCTGTCGTTGCCATTAAAGAAGACCGAATCCGAGGCGTAAAAACTATCGCAGCTGTTGGTGTTGACGCAAAAGAAATGTTGGGCCGAACGCCCGGAAATATAACAGCAATACGGCCACTGAAGGACGGCGTAATTGCTGATTTTGCAGTCACCGAAAGAATGCTGCGATTTTTCATCGAAAAAGTGCATGAAAGCAAATTCCTGCGTCCCAGCCCGCGTATTCTGATTTGCGTACCTTGTGGTTCAACCCAGGTTGAACGTCGCGCTATTAGAGAATCAGCTGCTATGGCCGGAGCCAGGGAAGTCTATCTTATTGAAGAACCCATGTCTGCAGCAATTGGCGCAGGCTTACCAGTTGATGAACCTCATGGCTCAATGGTTCTGGATATTGGAGGGGGGACTTCTGAAGTGGCTGTGATTTCTTTAAATGGCATTGTTTATTCTGCTTCAGTTAGGATTGGCGGGGATCGCTTTGATGAAGCCATCATCAATTATGTGCGTAGAAATTACGGCACCTTAATTGGCGAAGCAACTGCAGAACGCATAAAAAAAGAAATTGGCACAGCTTATCCGGGCAGCGAAATCAAGGAAATTGAAGTCAAGGGCCGCAATCTTGCAGAAGGCGTGCCTCGTAGCTTTGCCTTAAACAGCAATGAAATATTAGAAGCATTACAGGACCCACTTGCCGGAATCGTAGGTGCTGTCAAAGTGGCTTTGGAACAAACACCACCTGAACTTGGTGCTGATGTCGCCAATATGGGTATTGTGATTACTGGCGGCGGCGCCTTACTAAATGATATTGATCGCCTGGTCGCTGAAGAAACAGGTTTACCAGTCAATATAGCTGATGACCCATTAACTTGCGTCGCCAGGGGTGGAGGCCGAGTTTTAGAGATATTAGATGAAAAAGGCGCAGAAACCTTTTCCCTAGAATAAAGTCATATAAAATTCCCCCGCTCTTATGCTGAAGAGGTAATAAAAATAAAACTGTTATTTGCAACTGAGCCTTCAATCAATACCCGGCTGCTGATTGTGGTGATTCTGTCTATAAGTCTTATCATTGCAGAACACCGCGGCAATAGCCTGAATGGTCTCCGCTCTATTCTGTCATTGCTTGTTTATCCTGTACAATTTTTAGTCAGCCTGCCATCAACCATAGCGCATCAAACCATCGCAACTGGCGATTTACGGGAAAAATATAATAAACTCAAACAAGAGCATCTCATCACCCAAGGAAAATTGCTCAAGTTTGAAGCCCTGGAAAAAGAAAATATCCGTCTCAGGGCGCTATTAGCCAATTCTTTTAAATTAGGCGAGCAAGTTCTGGTTGCTGAAATCCTGTCTGTTAATCTTGTGCCATACGAACATACTGTTTTGGTCAATAAAGGTTCGCGTTTTGGCGTTCATGCAAAACAACCTGTGATGGATGCACAAGGAATTGTTGGTCAAGTTATCCGCTCAACACCATTAACTTCAGAAATTCTGTTGATAACTGATCCAAGTCACGCCATTCCAGTTCAAGTCAACCGAAATGGACTTCGAACCATCGCCATTGGAAGTGGGCTACTGAATCGTTTAAATTTACCTTACTTACCGAATAATGCCGATATTCGACCGGGGGACCTGTTGGTAACTTCTGGTCTGGGCGGACGTTTTCCCTACGGCTACCCGGTTGCCGTAGTTGATAATTTCAAGCCACAACCCGACAAACCTTTCGCTAATATCTTTGCTACACCGAAAGCACATTTAGATAAAAGCCGTGAATTACTCATCGTTTGGAGTGATTCAAAGCCAAAACCTTTAACAGAAACTCCCGCATCAGAACAACAAAAAAGCGATGTCACTGAATAACCCCCAAAGTTTAGGCTTTTTCTTTCTGAGCATATTTTTTTCCATGGCCTTGAAAATCGCACCTTGGCCAACATTTTTTGTGCAAATTAATCCTGACTGGATTCTACTCACCTTAATTTACTGGGCATTAGCAACTCCTGACAGAACTGGCATCCTCAGTGCCGGTTCTATCGGCTTGTTAACCGATGTTTTGACAGGAAGAGCGCTTGGCCAATATGCCCTTGCTTATCCTTTGGCAATTTATTTTTGCATCAAAAAACACAAACGCTTAAGGCAATTCCCATTATTCCAGCAAGCGCTGTTCATTTTCATCATTCAACTATTGTCACAACTTCTGATTTTCTGGACAGAAAACTTCCTTAATCCCACTCAATTTACTGCAAAATTTTGGTGGCCGGTTTTTTCAGGCACACTTGCCTGGCCACTGGTGTTTACGGTGTTACGCCACATTCGCGTCCCAAAAACACGGCTTTAACCATACCGTATTTATGTCCAGCGTTTATTCTGTCAAAGACTCTCACACTGAAAATAAAATTTTTCTGAGTCGAATTGTTGCGATTTTCATTTTCATCGTGACCCTGATAATAGTGCTGCTGGCCCGCTTGATTTATTTACAGGTAGTTGGTCACGAACATTACGCCAGCTTAGCAAAAAATAACCGCATTAAATTGGTCCCTGTACCGCCTACCCGCGGAATTATTTATGACAGAAAAGGCAGAATACTCGCTGAAAACTTACCGTCATACTCGCTTGAACTCATTCCTGAACAAGTGCCGGATCTGGACAAGACACTTAGCCGACTCAAACAGCTTCTGGATATATCTGAAGAAAAAATTGCTCAATTTCGCCGCCAATATAAACAAAAACGCCGATTTAACAGCACCCCATTATTACTAAAAATGAATGACGAGCAAGTTGCAAAATTTGCCGTAGTCAGGCATTCATTTCCTGGCGTTGATATTCATGCGGGCCTGATCAGACATTACCCCTATTCTGAAATTACTTCCCATGTTGTGGGCTATGTCGGAAGAATTAACGTCAAGGAACTAAAAAGACTGCCTGAAGCTGAATACCGTGGAACACATCATGTTGGCAAAACCGGCATTGAAAAATCCTACGAAACCCAATTGCATGGTAAAACTGGTTTTGCAGAAATTGAAACCAACGCCCAGGGTCGATTTATCAATACTTTAGACACCATTGCCCCGCAGCCGGGGTCTGATCTTTATCTGTCTTTGGATATTGATCTACAAAAAACCGCTTATGATGCACTGGATATTTATAATGGTGTCGTTACCGCCATTGATATTGAAACCGGCGGGGTTTTGGTTTTTGTCAGCAAGCCTGGATTTGATGCCAACCAATTTGTCTCTGGAATCAGTACAGCCAACTATAGAGCATTACAGAACTCAGATGCACGCCCTTTATTTAACCGGGCTTTACGCGGCCTTTATCCTCCGGGTTCCACAATTAAACCATTCATAGGGCTTGCCGGACTCGAATACCAGATTATCAAACCCCAAACTTCAACATTCTGCCCAGGTTATTACCAATTACCTAATCTTAGCCATAAATACCGTGACTGGAAAAGATGGGGACATGGCGCTGTGAACTTGAAAGACGCTATCACCCAATCCTGTGATGTCTATTTTTATGATCTAGCATTTAATCTTGGCATAGATAATATTCATGATTTCCTGCAACAGTTCGGTTTTAATAAAAAAACCAATATTGACCTGGTTGGTGAAAAAAAAGGATTAATTCCATCACGTAAGTGGAAAAAAAAGGTCAAAAATGAATCCTGGTATCATGGCGAAACTTTAATTACCGGAATTGGCCAAGGTTTTACCCAAGTCACCGCATTACAGCTTGCCAAAGCCACTGCCACTTTAGCTAGTCAGGGAAAAATCGTCCAGCCTCATTTAGTCAGCCAGATCGCCTCAGATAATGTTCCACGCTCGGTAAAGCAACCCAACTCAGACACCATTCCCCTGCAACCAGAAAACATCAATCAAGTGATTGATGCAATGATTAATGTCGTTCATGGCACCCGAGGCACTGCAAAAAGAATCAGCAAGGGTCTTGACTATCAAATTGCAGGAAAAACCGGCACGGCTCAGGTTTTTTCTGTTAAACAGGACGAACGTTACAGTGAAGCTGAAATAGCTTTTAAATTACGTGATCATGCTTTGTTTATTGCTTTTGCTCCGGCTGACCGGCCTAAAATTGCCATCGCAGTGATTGCTGAAAATGGTGGCCATGGCAGTTCGGTTGCTGCGCCAATTGCAGCAAAAGTGATAAAACAATATCTTTCGAAACCTGCTATAAAATGAATACCGAAACGCGCCAGGAACAATTTCACTCTTCTTCCCTGGTTGGGAAGTTACTCAGAAAGCTACATATTGATATCCCGTTATTAGCAGGGTTATTACTACTTTCAGCACTCAGTTTGACTGTTTTATATAGTGCTGGAAATCAAAATATGGCGATCCTGACCAAACAGTTGATACGTATGGCCATTGCTTTCGGATTCATGATTGTTCTGGCTCATATCAATCCCCAGCAATTTCAACGCCACTCAACTTTATTATATGGTCTTGGAATATTTCTGTTAATCGCAGTTTTGTTGATGGGGGATATTGGCAAAGGCGCGCAACGCTGGCTAAATCTAGGTTTTTTCAGATTTCAACCGTCTGAAATGATTAAAATCACCACGCCTATGATGGTGGCTCGTTATCTGGCAGACCATCCATTACCACCACGGCTGAAACAAATCGGTTTCGCCGCTATTTTGATTTTCCTGCCAACACTGCTTATTGCCAAACAGCCAGATCTTGGAACCGCTATTTTAGTAGCCAGTTCAGGCGCTGCAGTATTGTTTTTTGCAGGTCTTTCCTGGCGCCTTCTCTTGGCTACCATTGCTTTTCTTGCATCGCTAACGCCAATTCTATGGTACTTTATGCGAGACTATCAACGTAAAAGAGTCATGACCTTATTAGACCCTGAAGCCGACCCCTTGGGAGCTGGCTATCACATTATTCAATCGAAAATTGCCATCGGTTCGGGAGGTATTTCTGGTAAAGGCTGGCTCGGCAGCACCCAATCCAAACTGGATTTTTTACCCGAAAGTTCCACTGATTTTATTTTTGCCGTTTTTGCAGAAGAATTTGGCTTATCTGGCTGTGCCGGACTATTATTACTTTATCTGTTAATTATCACCCGCAGCCTTTATATTGCAGTGCAAGCCCAAGACAGCTATAGCCGCTTACTAGCCGGCAGCCTGACTTTTACTTTTTTTGTTTATATTTTTGTCAATATTGGCATGGTAATAGGCATTCTACCCGTCGTTGGTGTTCCGTTACCATTAATCAGTTACGGCGGGACATCCATGGTCACGCTACTCGGCGGTTTCGGAATTTTAATGTCCATCCATACTCACAGAAAATTTTTACCCACTTGATCTAATGAAACTCAATCAACATATCTTTACATTTATCTTATTTTTTCTGGCATTCAATAGCTATGCAACATTTAAGGATCAAAACGCCATCAATGTTTTTATTGAACAAATGCAAAAAAAACATGATTTCAAAAAAACTGACCTTGAACGCTGGTTTGATACTGTTGAAATCAAGGAAAGTATCCTGAAGGCCATCTCCAGACCTGCCGAAGGCATGCCCTGGCATAAATACCGAAAGATTTTTATTACTGAATCTCGTATTCAGGGCGGTATTAAATTCTGGAAAGAAAATGAAAAGGCTCTCAAAAAAGCTGCGGAAAAATATGGCGTACCACCAGAAATTATTGTTGCCATCATCGGCGTAGAAACGCTTTATGGTAAACACACCGGAACCTACCGGGTCATAGACGCCTTGTCTACACTGGGCTTTAATTATCCAAAACGGAGCAAATTTTTTCTGCGTGAACTGGAAAGTTTTTTATTGCTTTGCCGCAACGAAAAAATGGATCCGCTTAATCCGACAGGTTCCTACGCCGGTGCAATGGGCTTACCACAATTCATGCCTAGTAGCTTTATTGCCTATGCCGCTGACTTTGAGGGCGATGAAAAAATAGATATCTGGAGCAATACTGCTGATGCCATAGCCAGTGTCGGTAATTATTTTGCAAAGCATCACTGGCAGAAAGATCAACCAATCGCTTTTCCAGTCACTGCAAAAGGTGATCAATATAAAAAACTACTCACTTCGGGGTTAAAACCCGACGTTACAATTGAAGACATCCAAAAACTGAACATTACCCTTGTTGATCCTGTGCCGGCAAAAACAAAAGTCAAATTACTGGAATTTGAACAACCAGATACAACAGATTTATGGCTTGGGCTGAATAATTTTTATGTTATCACTCGCTACAATCGCAGCCCTCTTTATGCCATGGCCGTTTTTCAATTAAGCCAGGCGATACTGGGACAGAATACAAAAACCCGAATTTCATTAGAAGAATAAAGATAATTTCTTGGAGCCTGGCCGAGAACTAAATATCTAACTGAGTGACCACACAACATAAGGCATTTTCAAAAACGGCCTTAACAGCCACAGGGCAACCGCATTAAATACATTTTAAATCAATAGATTGAATGAAGATATATTAAAATTTTACAAGTTGCAGAGGGTTTATAACCAAGGCAATAGGTTTAAATTCTCTTGACTTTTTTAGTGGCATGAAAAATCAATGCCTTGCCGAGATCAAATTTATTAAAAATATCAAAAATTCTAAATTGTAAAAATCTCTGTTTTTTTAAACCCAATTACCTATGCTTAAATACTTTTCTCCACTCGTCTTACTGCTTATTTTTTGTTCTGTCAAGGCTGAGCAGGCGCAAGAGTTAGAGCCTATTATTGTCTCAGCCCCTTTGCATAAAAAAGCAGCAGAAACCATTCACCCAGTTAATATTCTGACAGGAAAGGATTTGACCCTGAAACAGGGAACAACCATTGGCGACACCCTGAAACAGGAACTGGGCATACATAGCAGTTCGTTTGGTTCCAGCGTGGGGCAACCGGTCATCCGAGGGCAAGTAGGGACAAGGGTGCAAGTGCTGCAAAATGGCGTAAGCAGCCTTGATGTCTCAGGTGTGAGTCCTGACCATGCAAACAGTACAGAAGGGATATTTGCCGAACAAATTGAGGTTTTACGCGGTCCAGCCAGCTTGCTGTATGGCAGTGGTGCGATAGGAGGTATTGTTAATGTGATTGATAACCGTATTCCCATGTATCGACCAGAATCGGCCTCGGTTACTTTTGAACAACGTTACAATTCCGTTTCCGATCAGTGGAGCAGCGCTTTAAAATATGACGGTGGATTGGAACAATGGGCTTGGCATATTGATGGTTTTTTCCGCGATAGTGGAAACTATGATGTGCCCACAAAATCAAATGGCACAGGCTTTGTTGCCAATACCGATGCACAAAGCTGGAGCGGTACGCTGGGCACTTCCTGGATAGACGACTGGGGTATGGTGGGGTTTTCGATCAATCATCTGGATAATAATTATGGTGTGCCGCCGGTTGATGAATTAGTCAGAATTGATGTGCAGCAAACACGCTATGATTTAAAAGCTGAGTTTTATGATCCCTTCGCCTGGGCCGAGACTTTAAAGTTCCGTTTTGCTTATAATGATTATCAACATGCTGAGCTAGAAGATGGCGTGACGGTCGGAACACTGTTTGATAATCAAGCGATGGAAGGTCGGGTAGAATTGGTGCATCACAAGCTGGGCTTTATTGATCATGGGGCGCTGGGTTTTCAAACGCAACATAAAGATTTTTTAGCGTCAGGAGAAGAAGCCTTTGTCCCGCCCTCTACGTTACAAAGTTATGCTGTGTTTGCCGTTGAGGATATTCATGCAGGGGATATAACTTACGAAGTGGGGCTACGTGTAGAACATCAACAAATTGATGCGGACGGGTTTAATAGTAAACGGCATACGCCTGTGAATGCGTCAATCTCAGCGCTATGGCATGCAACAGATGATATGCTTATTAGTTTAGCGTTTACCCATGCACAACGAGCGCCTGCTATCCAGGAGCTTTTTTCAAACGGCGTTCATTTTGCAACGCAAAGCTTTGAATTAGGGGACGAAAACCTGCAGCTGGAAACCTCGTACAATCTAGAGCTGGGCTTTCAGGCTGAATTTAAAGGGGTTTCCACAGAAATTAATTTATTTCATAATTGGAGTAAAGACTATATTTTTCAACAAAGTACAGGCCAATCATTTGACTTAGACACTGAACAAATTAGCGCATTGTGCGCGGGAAGCTGCTTGCCTGTTTTTCAAGCTGTACAGCAAGATGCAAGATTTTATGGCTTTGAATCACAGCTTTCGTTTCCTCTTTGGAATTCTGAAAATAATCAACTGGATGGCAGTTTATTTGCTGATTATGTTCGCGGTCAACTAAATGCTGGTGGAAATGTGCCACGTATGCCGCCGTTACGCTTTGGAATACAATTAGATTACACGGGCTATAAAAACTTCTCAGCAGGATTAAGACTAACCCGCGCAGAAAAACAGACTCATACCAGTGATAATGAAACCCCGACAAATGGTTATCTATTATTAGATGCAAATATTAATTAGTCACCCCTGAAAAACAACCTATCCAAATGATTAATAAAGAATTATCTATAAAAAAGCAAGGAACAAAACACCCAGAAATAGTATAATAGACCTTAATTTTCTGGGCGAAAAGATCACCAT
>Ga0256839_1003332_pt1 | contig 16692 bp, 13 predicted proteins | sample 354166metaG_FD_185968 | JGI IMG/M metagenome (GOLD analysis project Ga0256839, IMG submission 185968) | Hydrothermal vent microbial communities from Mid Atlantic Ridge, Atlantic Ocean - 354-166 | ecosystem: Environmental > Aquatic > Marine > Hydrothermal vents | place: Atlantic Ocean: Mid... | reverse complement strand
CCTCGACTTCCAGGCCGAGCTGGAGCTGCGGCCCGGCGGCCACCTTGCGGTAGTCGAAAACCTGACCGTGCGCATCGAGCACGACCGGGTGGTCCACGGCCTCTACCGCGACCTGCTCGCCCGCCCGCTGGGCTCGCTCGCCCCCGCCGCCGGCTCGATCCGTTACCGCATCGAGGAGGTGCTGCTCGACGGCCGGCCCGAGCCCTGGTGGAGCGAGTCGAACGCCCAGGGCCTGCGGGTCTACATGGGCCGACCCGAAACGCTCGCGCCCCTGGGGGTTCACCGCTACACGCTGCGCTACCGGGCCGACTACGCAGGCCGGCGCGCCGGCGACCTTGGACGGCTCGACTGGAACGTAACCGGCAACGACTGGGCCCTGCCCATCGAGCGCACCACGCTGCGCCTGCGCCTGCCCGCGGGGCTTTCGGCCGACGCGGTGCGGGCGCGCGCCTACGCCGGCCCCCTCGGGTCCACCGACGAGGTCGCGGGCGTGCGCATTGGAAACGGCTGGGTTTTCCGTTACGACCGTACGCTGCCCCCCGGCTCGGGCCTGACGCTCGAGCTCTCCTGGCCGCTCGCGCTGCTGCCCGTGGACCGCGCCCCCGCCGACCCCCTGGTGCGCGTACTCGCCACGGTGTTGCTGTTGTTCGCCCTCCTCCTCACCGCGGTCTGGGTGCGGCAGGGCCGCGACCCCCGCCCCGGGGCGGTGATTCCCCGCTTCCGGCCGCCGGAAGGGGTGAGCGCCGCCCTGGTCGCCTACCTGGCCAACCACAACCTGACGCCGCGCGTCTTCACCGCGGCCGTGGCCGAACTGGCCGCGCGAGGGTTCCTCAAGGTGACCGACGGCCCCAACCCACTTCTCGAGCGTGTGGCGACCGATCCCCCCGACGAGCGAACGCCGCTCGAGCTGCGCGCCCTGTTCGAAGCGCTGCTGCCCCCGCACCGCGCCCGGATCGAGCTGAGCCAGGCGAACGCGGAGGAAATCCGGCAGGCCCGCAGCGAACTCGGGCGCCGGTTGAGAAAGAAGGTCGCCCCCTACCTGCGCCCGAACTTCGCCGCCCTGCTCGCAACCCTGGGGGTGGCCGTGCTGACCGTCGGGAGCCTGGTGCGCCACCTCTCCGGCGAGTTCGCCCTTGGAGCGTTCGCGGGCCTGGCCACGTTCTTCTACCTGGCCTTCGCCGTCGCCGCGCTGCAGTCGGCGGCGCTGGCCTGGGATCGCTACCGGCTGGTGCCGGGGCTGAGCCCGCTCGGCGAGTTGCTGCGCATCGCCTTTCGGCTCCTTTTCGTTTTTGGAGGGGCGCTCGTGGGCGGTTTCTTCTTGGGGCTCTACGCCGGGATGGCCGTAGGCGGGCTGGCGGCGGCGATCGTCCTCGTCGCCGCCTGGGGGGCCTACCTGCTGCCCGCCTACACCCCTGCAGGCGCGGAGGTCTGGCGGCACCTGCAGGGGCTGGCGCGCTACCTGGGCACCACCGACGCGGCCGAACTGCGGCGCATGAACGCCCCGGAGGACACCCCCGAAGCGTTGCGGCGGCTCTATCCCTACGCCATCGCCCTGGGCATCGAGAGCCGGTTCGCGGACCGGCTCGAGCGCTACCTCCGGGTCCACCCGCAGGAAAGCGGACGGGTACTGCTGTGGGGCACGGACCGCGGCGCGCCGCAGCAGGCCCGCATGGCGGGCTTCAGCACCGGCGTTTCGCGCGCCCTGCAAGCAGCGTTCGTGCGGGCGACGGCAAGCCGCAGCGGCTCCGCCGGCCGCAGCGGCGGCTTTTCGGGCGGCGGCGGGGGCGGCGGGGGCGGCGGTGGGTGGTAAAACGATTACACGATGGTGCGCACCCCTTCCCTCCCGGGTGTCGGCACCGCGCTGGCGCCGGCCTTGGTCGTCCCCGCCTTCGCTCAGGGCGCTCCGGCCGCCGACCCGGTCACGGGCCTCCTGGTCGCGGCGCTGCTCCTGCTCACCGCCGGGCTGTTCGCCGTTCGCAAGCGGCCGCGCGAGTCGGCCGCGGCGGTGATCCCCCGCTTCCGACCGCCCGAAGGCGTGAGCGCGGCGCTGGCCGCCTATTTGGGCGACCGCGGCGTGACCGCGCGCGTCTTTGCCGCGGCGGTGGCCGAGCTGGCGGCGCGGGGCTTCGTGAACGTGGTGGCCGGCCCCAAGCCGCGCATCGACCGGGCGCCTAGGCCGCCGGAAACGAACCCGCCGCTCGAGCTGCGCGCCCTGCTGGAGGCCCTGGTGCCCCGGCGGCGTCCGCAGATCGAACTCGGCCGCGGAAACGGGGAAATCCTGCTCCTGGCCCGCAACGAGCTGGGGCGCAACCTGGCCAGGGCCGCGGCCCCCTACCTGCGCCCGAACGGGGCGGCGGTCGGCGCCGTCACCGCCCTGGCGACGCTCGCCCTCGCCCTGGCCGCCCGGCTCGCCTACGGCCACACCGACGCGGCGCTGCTGGCCGGCTTCTTCACCCTCGGCTACGTCTTCTTTGGCGCTCAGGCGTTGCAGTCCGCCGCCCTGAGCTGGGAACGCCACCGGCGGGTACCCGGCCTTGGCCGGCCCCGCGAGCTGGCGCGCGCCGGGGCCGGCCTGCTCTTCGTGCTGCTCGCGGGCCTGCTGGGGGGCTTGGGGCTGGGCCTCGCCGCCGGCGCTTCCGCCGGCGCGCTCGCCACGGCGCTGCTGCTGGTCGCGGTGTGGGGCGCCCGCTCGCTGCCCGCCTTCACCCGCGAAGGCACCGAGGTATGGCGGCACCTGCAGGGGCTGGCGCGCTACCTGGGCACCACCGACGCGGCCGAACTGCGCCGGATCGCGGCGCCCGAGGACACCCCGGAAACGCTGCGCGGCCTCTACCCTTATGCCGTCGCCCTGGGCGTGGAGAGCGCCTTCGCCCGCCGGCTCGAGCGCTACCTGGACGCTCACCCCGAGGAGGTCCAGGCGGCGATGCTGTGGAACACCGGAGCGGAGAGCTACCCCCGCATGGTGGGCCTCTACACCTACAGCCTGGGTGTTTCCCGCGCACTGCACAACGCCTACCAACAGGCCGGCGCCTACACCCCCGAGCTTCCCCGAAACCGGTAGAATCTGGAAACATGCGCAAGACCGCCGCGATCCTCGCGCTGGCCTCCGCCCTCTGGACCGGCTGCACCTCCGGGCAGGCGCCGGGCGGCGGGAGCTGGACGGCGGTCGCACCCGCGCCGCTGCCGCCCCTGCAGAACGTCCTGAACCCGGGCCGCGGCTTCTTCACCAGCAACCTCGACCTCTTCAACGCCGCCGAGGAGGACTATGCCGCGGTGCGCGCCGCGGGGCTCACCCTCGCCTACCCCTACAACACCTGGCTGCCGCGCCGAGAACTCACGCAGGCTGAGCTTAGCGCCCTCCAGCAAGGCTTCGACCTGGTACGCAAGCACGGCTTCAAGCTGATCCTGCGCTTCCGCTACGGCGAAAACGGCGACGCCGACTGGAGCGTCATCCAGCGCCACCTCGAGCAGCTGATCCCGCTGGTGCAGAAGAACGCCGACGTGATCGCGGTGCTGCAGGCGGGCTTTCTGGGCCGCTGGGGCGAGTGGCACTGCTGGGAGGCGACCGAAGTCTGCCACGACGGCGCGGCGGAAAAGGCCTACGTACTGGACCGGCTGCTGGACGCGCTAACCGGCACCGACGTGCCCGTCGCCGTGCGCTACCCGGCGGACAAGGCGCGTTACCTTGGCGACATCGACTTCACCAGCGACGAGGACGTGCCGCCTCCGCCCGAGCCCGTGAGCGGCTTCGCGGAAACCGCGGGCCTGCGTGCCCGCATCGCCCACCTGAACGACTGCTTCCTCTCGAGCGCGAACGACGTGGGCACCTACCCGAACCGGCCGCCCGAGCGCATCCGGCAGTGGCGCGGCTTCACCTACGCCGAGAACGCCTATCTGCCCTTCGGCGGCGAGACCTGCGAGGCCGCCGACCGCGACGACCCCACCCGCAGTCGGGGCGCGCGGGCGCTGGCCGAGCTGGAGCGCGCCCACCTGGACTACCTCAACGCCGACTACCACCCCGGCATGCTCGCGCACTGGCGCGAGGACGGCATCTTCGATCAGGTGGCCGCGCGCATGGGCTACCGGCTGGTCGTCGTGGAGGCGGCCTGGACCACGCCGGCGGCAGGGGAAGGTTGGAAGTTCCGGCTGACCGTGCGCAACGACGGCTTTTCGCGCCTCAAGCGGCGCTACGACGTAGCGCTCGTGTTGCGACAAGGGGACCGGAGCGTGGAGCGGCCGCTCGGCTTCGACCTGCGCACGGTGGCGCCCGGATCATCGGCCACCTTCACGGCCGCGGGCCTGGCGGGGCTTCCGGCGGGCCGCTGGCGCCTCGGCGTCGCCGTGCGGGATCCGGCGCTGCCCGAACGGCCCGAATACGCCGTCCGCTTCGCCAACGAGCTCGACTACGACGGCGTGAACTGGCTGGGTGTGTTCGAGATCGCTCCGCCGGGGCCCTAACCGGCCGGACCCGGGGCTTGGTTTAGCGGTGGGCACGGCTTTCCCGGCTTCCTTCTTGACACCCCGCAGGCGTGCCGATACCATGAATCTTGCGCGCTACGCGCCGGGATGGCGGAATTGGTAGACGCGCTAGCTTGAGGGGCTAGTGGCCGCTTAGGCCGTAGGGGTTCAAGTCCCCTTCCCGGCACCAACCCTCCCCCTGCCTGTGCAGGGGCGGGCCCCGCCTCCGGGCGGGGTCTTGCTTTTATTCAGGATTTCTGCATACGCGTGCTAGACTGGAGAATACGCAGGCGCACGATGGAAACGGTCACGATTACCCCCTCCGTTCTCTGGCGGCAGCTCGAGCCCAAGCTCGGCTACCTGCCCGAGGAGGCGCGCGTGCGCGTACGCGAGGCCCTGGACTTCGCCTACCAGGCCCACGAGGGCCAGTTCCGCCGATCGGGGGAGCCCTACATCACCCACCCCGTGGCGGTGACCGAGATCCTCGCCGAACTGCAGATGGACCCGGACTCCCTCATCGCTGGGCTGCTGCACGACACCGTCGAGGACGTGGAGTCGGTTAGCTTCGAGACGATCCGCGAGCGCTTCGGCGAAGACGTGGCCCGCATCGTCGAGGGCGAGACCAAGGTCTCCAAGCTCTCCAAGATGGCGACGAGCGTCGAGGACCAGCAGGCCGAGAACCTGCGGCAGATGTTCATCGCCATGACCCGCGACCTGCGCATCATCATCGTCAAGCTCGCCGACCGCACCCACAACATGCGCACCCTCGAGTTCATGCCGCCCGAGAAGCAGCGGCGCATCAGCAAGGAAACGCTCGAGATCTTCGCGCCCATGGCCCACCGTCTGGGCATCGGGCAGATCAAGCTGGAGCTCGAGGACCTGGCCTTCCGCTACCTGCACCCCGAAGAGTACGCCGCGCTGGTGGAGCGGCTGGCCCACCACAGCCAGGCGCACCGCGAGGTGGTGGACAACGCCAAGGGTGCGCTCGAGCACGCCCTTGAGAACGACTACGTGCTGGGCCTCTCGGTCGACGGCTTCTCGGTCTCAGGCCGGACCAAGCACCTCTTCTCGATCTGGAAGAAGATGCAGCGCGAGGAGAAGACGCTCGAGCAGATCTACGACCTGCTGGCCCTGCGCGTCATCCTCGATCCCAAACCGGTGGCCAGCCCCGAAGAGGCCGCCTCCCGCGAAAAACAGGTCTGCTACCACGTCCTGGGGTTGGTGCACGCGCTCTGGCCGCCCATTCCCGGCCGCGTCAAGGACTACATCGCCCAGCCCAAGCCCAACGGCTACCAGTCGCTGCACACCACCGTGATCACCCCGGGCGGGTTGCCGCTCGAGGTGCAGATCCGCACCCGGGAGATGCACCGGGTCGCCGAGTACGGCGTCGCCGCCCACTGGCTTTACAAAGAGGGGCTCACCGACCCCAACCAGCTGAAACGGCGGGTGAAGTGGATCGAGCTGCTGCAGGAATGGCAGCGCGACTTCACCTCGAGCCGCGACTTCGTCGAGGCGGTGCAGCACGACCTGCTTTCCGGGCGCGTCTTCGTCTTCACTCCCAAGGGACGGGTCATCGACCTGCCCAAGGGGTCCACCCCGGTGGACTTCGCCTACCACATCCACACCGAGGTGGGGCACCGCATGATCGGGGCCAAGGTGGGCGGCAAGATCGTTCCGCTCAGCTACGAGCTCAAGAACGGCGACATCGTCGAGATCCTCACCTCCAAGAGCTCGCCGGGCCCCAGCAAGGACTGGCTGGGCTTCGCCCACTCCCGCTCGGCCCGCCAGAAGATCCGCCACTTCTTCCGCGCCGCCGAGCGCGACGAACTGCTCGCCAAGGGGCAGCGCACCCTGGAGAAGTACTTCAAGCGCCGGGGGCTGCGCCTCCCCAGCGAAGCGGAGCTGGAACGCGCCGCCGAGAAGCTGAACCTGCCGAAAAGCCCCGAGGACGTCTACCTGGCGCTCGCGCAAAGCCGGGTAACGCCCCATCAGATCGCCCGCATCCTCGTCCCGGGCGAGCTGCACGAGAAGCCCAAACCGGCCCCCAAGGCCCCGCCGCGCCCCAGCGGCATCCTTCTCGAAGGCCACCTCCAAGCCCCCATCAAGCTGGCCAGCTGCTGCAAACCGGTGCGGGGCGACGTCATTCTGGGCTACGTCACCCGCGGCCGCGGCGTCACCGTCCACCGCGCCGACTGCCCCAACATGCAGCGGCTGCTGCGCACCGAACCCGAGCGCTGCATCGCCGCCAGCTGGGATACCGGCAAGACCGGCCACTTCGTCGTCGAGATCCACCTCGAAGCCTCCGACCGCCCCGGCCTGCTGCGCGACGTGATGGACGTCTTCGCTGGCCTCGGCAAGAGCGTGCTGGGGGCCGACACCCAGGTGAGCGGCCACACCGCGCGGATGCGCATCCGGCTCGAGGTCAAGGACGAGGAAGAACTCATGCGCTACAAGCAGGCCCTGCGCGAAATCCCCGACGTGCGCGTCGTCCGCCGCGGCTGATGGACCCGAAACAGCTGCTCTTCTACGCCGCCGGGCCCGCGCTCGGGGCGGTGCTGGGCGGGGTGACCGTGGCCCTAGGATGGCTCCGACCGCGGGCGGGGGTGGCCGCCGCGGTCGTGGGCGCGCTCGCCTGGTGGGTCGGTGGGCTGGGTACCGCCGCCGCGCTCCTGCTCTTCGTGGCCCTTGGCAGTCTGGCTGTACGGGGGAATCCACGCTCGCGGGACCGCGGGGGCCGCGGACCTCTGCAGGTGCTCGCCAACGGCCTGCCCGCGGGGTTGGGCGGGGTGCTGCTGGGCCCCGTCTTTTTCTACGGGGCAATGGCGGCGGCGCTGGCCGACACCCTGGCCAGCGAGCTCGGGGGCCGCGCCCCCTGGGCCTGGCGCCCCGGCCGCGGGCGGGTGCCGAGCGGCACCAACGCCGCCGTCAGCCTGCCGGGCACGATGGCGCTCGTACTGGGCGCGGCGCTGGTGGCGCTTCCCTTCGGCGGCGAGCACCGCGCCGCGGTCTTCGCCGCCGGGGTCTTCGGCGCCGTGCTCGACACCCTGACCGGACCCCTGGAAGAACGCCTCGGCCGGTGGACGAACGACGTGAACAACGCCGTAGCCACCGCCGCCGCGGGCCTGCTCGCCTGGGCGCTGACCTAAAGGACGGGTGGCTTTCCGCTAGTGGAGGTGAAGCGGGACGCGGGAAGAAGGGTAGGAGGTGGGCTGGCTGCGAAACGGAAACCAACGCCCGGCTTGGGCATCGCCCACAACCCCCACCCCGACCCTCACCCAGGGGAGGGCGGATTATTGCGCGGAGAGTAATTCGTCATTCCAGCCAAGCAGGCCAGGGGCCTGCGCGAGCCGGACTTGCCCCCGCGAAAGCGGGGGATCCAGAGCCTAAGGTATGGTAGGCGCTACGCTTTGCCTGATGACCGACTTTAAAACCTCCCCCTAGGGGGAGATGGCGGCGTAGCCGCCAGAGGGGGGTTGGTTTGCTGGAATGCTGGATGCGGGATGTGGGCCGGTCATGATTCGAATGATGGGCGGCGGCTCCGTTAGCGCCAACAACCCCCACCCCGACCCTCCCCCAGGGGAGGGAGCATTGCTTTGCGGCGACCGAACCGCTGAGTTTGGGTGCGGCATGGACCCCCGGATCCAGTCCGGGGCAAGCCCAGCTCGCGCGGGTCAAAATGACCCGCTTGGCCGGGGATACATTATTTGGATGTGGAAGGTAGGGGGGTAGGAGGTAGGAAAATCAAGTTTCGTATTGCAACCGCGGTACGCAGGCGTGCTTGCCTACCCTAAAACAAAGCCCACTCCCCACACCCCACCTCCCACTTCCTGTTTCCCCTGTATCCCCGGACGACCGAGGCTGATCGCCTAGGGAGATCCGGGAGCCTGCCCCGGACTTGATCCGGGAGCCTGCCCTGCGAAAGCAGGGTTCTTCCTGTGCAAAAATCCGAAACGGCGCTGCCGCTAATGGACCCACCGCGAACTACAGGCCACAAGCTACAGGCCGCGCACCACGTACTACCGACCGGCAACCGGCACCACCCACACCTGCCGCGTGCGCGGGCCGTCGAACTCGGCCAGGAAGATCTGCTGCCAGGTGCCCAGCAACGGCCGACCGCCGCTCACCGGGACCAGCTGGGCATTCCCCACGAGCGCGGTCTTGAGGTGGGCGTCGCTGTTTCCCTCGGCATGGCGGTCACCCGGGTGGGCATGAGGCGCCAGCTCCGCCAGCCGCAACAACAGGTCGTGGGCCACGTCGGGGTCGGCCCCCTCCTGGACCACGATCCCCGCCGTGGTGTGCGGCGAGTAGACGAGCACCGCGCCCTCGGTGAGGCCCAGCGCCTGCACGGCCACGCCGACCTGTTCGGTGATCCGGACCATCTCGCTGCGCGCGCGGGTGCGCACCTCGAAGCGTTCCATACCTGCACTTTAGCGCGGGCGGATGCCCCGACGGGCCTGCCGTAGAATGGGCCGCATGAACCTGGTCGTCATCGGATTCGTTCTCGTCCTGCTCAGCGCGCTGATGGCGCTGTTCTCGCGGCGTTGGTCGTCGCCCGCGGTGCTGGGTGTGATCACCGGCCTGGCGCTCGCCGCCTTCGGCCTCTGGCCCGGAGGCTCCGAAGGGCCATTGGGTACGGTGCTTACCTACGACCGCGCTCCCGCCGCAGCGGCGGAGGCGACCGCGCCAGGAACGGGCGCTCCCGAGAGCGCGGCGGTGGCCAAAGAGGACGAGCCCGAGGCGGCCCCGCCCATTCCCGAACACCTGATCCCGGGCCGGGCCGCGGCCTGGGTGGACGAGCTCGCGCGTTTGGTTCAAAAACCCAACCGCTTCCCCCGGGCCCAGTCGGGTGCCGCCCCCGAAGGCGCGCCCATCGAAGGCGACCGCATCTACGAGTACGTGGACCTGAACCTCGCGGGCCGCACCTTGCAAACGGTCTTCCTTTCGAAAAAGCCCGGGGATCCCGGAACCTGGATGGTGCACGTCGAACCGGGCGCCCAGGGAGCGCCGATTCAACCCGAGGAGCTGGGCAAGGTGCGCATCCTGGGCGAGGGCGGCAACTTCCTCGTCTTTCGGATCGAAGACGGGCCCCTCGCCGGGAATTACCTCGTCTGGGCCACGGGCGGCCACCGCGGCGGCGGCGAGGCCGTGCGCATCTACAGCCCCGGGTTCCTCGAACGCGAGCAAGGGCTGGCGCAGCAGATCGCCCGGGCGGCCGGCGAATAGGCTAGACCCGCAGGCCCAGAACCGCCCAGGGTCGGTCCCGGACCCGTGTGAGGAAGAGCGTGAGGGTGGGACCGCCGGCAGAGAGCGTGCGTTTCAACTTCTTCTCGAAAAGCGCGGGGTCCACGGGGCTGCGGCGGCGCTTCACCTCCACCGCGCCGGCGCCGTGCGTGCGCAGCCAGGCCCCGATGTCGCGCTGGCGGAAGGGCCCCTGCTCGAGCACCTCCCAGGCACGCGCGAGCGGTGTGGTCCGCCGTTCGTCCGCGCTCAGGTAGGCCACCTGCGGGTCGAGCTGCCAGGCGTCCAGCTCGACCGCGAGCCGCCGCACCAGACCGGCGCGGATCACCGCGGGGTCGGGCTCGTAAAGGTAGGCCCCCACCGGGCCGGTCCGCGCGGGGCCCTCGGGGCCGCCGAGCCGGACCCCCGCGGGCAGCACCGCCGCCCAGGGCTCGGACCAGGCCAGTGCGCCGAAACCGGCCAGCGCCTCTTTCAACTCCCCCGCGAGCGAGACGAAGCCCAAGCCGGTTTCCGGGGGCAGCTCGCGCCTGTCGAGCGCCGGGGCCAGCTTGACGGCCACGGCGGGAACGCGTCCGGCCAAGCGCTGCAGGTCGGCGAGCGGCGGTTCCATGGCGTCGAGGCGCACCGTGCGGCGCCCGCCGCGGCGCCTCGCCGGATCGGCGAAAGCGGCCTCCACGTCCAGGTCGAGCGTGCGCCAGTCGGCGCGCAGCACCCCCACGCGTTCGGCCAGCCCCAGCGCCGCGGCGTTGTGTTCGAGGAGGGCCGCACGCACCGGGTCGAGCTCGACGGCCAGCACCCGTTTGCCCGCCGCCGCCAAGGCCAGCGCGTCGCCGCCGATGCCCGCCCCCAGATCGGCGACCCGGTCGTAGGGACCGAAAACGCGCTCCGCCCGCCAGCGCGCCACCGGCCCGGCGCTCGCCTGCTCGAGCGCCTCGGCCTCGAAGAGCAGGGCGTCCGCGTAGGGAAACTTGGCCCGTCCCTTGCGTCGCAGGCGCGCCTGGTCGTAGATCCAGGCGGCCTCGTCCGCGCCCCAGCGCTTGCGCAGGGTGGCGACGGTGGTCAGGGGGTCGAGCGGTTCCCCGGCCAGCGCCGCCAGCTCGGCCTGGGCCGCAGGGCTCGCCAGAAAACGGACGGCTTCGGGGGTGAGGCTGCGCACCCCCTCAGTATGCCCGTTAGCCCAGCTCGAGCTCGATCGTCACGGCCGGCGCCTCAAACCCCGCGGCCTTGTGGCTGCCGTCGCAGAAGGGCTTGTTCTGCGAGTGGCCGCAGCGGCAGAGCGCCACCTGCGCTTTTTCGATGACCTCGCCGTCCACGGTGGCGCGGCCGCCCGTGGGCACCAGGTAGGGTCCGTCCTTTGTTGCGGTGATCTTCATCTTTTCCCTCCGCTACCAGCCTAGCGCCGCGGGCGTTCCTTCACCGTCGCCCGCGCTACCTTCCGGTAAGGTGAGGGCGTGGAGCCCGCCTACACCGCGCTGCACCTGACGCTCGCCTTCCTGCTGGGGCTGGTCCTCGCCGGGGCGCTGGCCGCCGGGCGCGGCGTGGCCTGGGCCCGGCGCGAGCGGGCGCTGGTGCGCGAGCTCGAACGCGCACGCGCCGAGCTGGAGGCCGAACGCGCCAAGAACGCCTGGATCGAGGGGGCCAAGGGCGAGCTCGCCGACGCCTTCGTGGCCCTCTCCCACCGCAACCTGGAACAAAGCGCCCGCAGCCTGGCCGAGCGCAGCGCCGAGCTGCTGGGGCGCCTGGAAGACCAGCTGGGCGGGCGGCTGAGCACCCACAAGGCCGAGCTCGCGGGGCTGGTGGGGCCGTTGCGCGAGCACCTGGCGAGGCTGGAGGCGCAGGTGCGCGCCCTGGAGGAAAAGCGCGAGGGCGCCTACGGCCGGCTCGCGGAGCAGCTGCGGGCCCTGGCCGAGCAGCAGCGGACCCTGCAGCAGGCCACGACCACGCTGGGCCAGGCGCTCCGCAGCTCGAGCGCGCGCGGGCAGTGGGGCGAGCTGCAGCTCAGGCGCGTCGTCGAGCTCGCGGGCATGACGGCCCACGTGGACTTCGACGTCCAGGTGCACACCCCCGCGGGCCGGCCCGACCTGGTCGTGCGCCTCCCCGGGGGTGCGCTGCTCCCGGTCGACGCCAAGGCCCCCCTGGCCGCCTACCTGGCGGCGCTCGAGGCCGCGAGCGACGCGGAACGCGCGGCCCGGCTGGCCGAGCACGCGCGGGCGCTGCGGGCGCGCGTCAAGGAGCTGGCCGCCAAGGCCTACTGGAGCGCCTTCGACCCCGGCCCCGACCTGGTCGTCGCCTTCGTACCCAGCGAAGCGGCGCTGGCCGCGGCCTTCGAGGCCGACGGCCGCCTGCTCGACGACGCGATCGCCCAGAAGGTGCTCCCCGCGGGCCCGGTCACGCTGGTGGCGCTGCTCAAGGCGGTGGCCTACGGCTGGCAACAGCAGGCCCTCAGCGAGAACGCCCGCCGCATCGCGGCCTCCGGGCGGGAACTGATTCAGCGCCTGGACACGCTCACCGGCGCGCTCGCCGACGTGGGCCGGGGTCTGGAAAAGAGCGTGGCCGCCTACAACCGCGCCGTAGGCAGCTTCCAAAGCCGCCTGGCGCCGGCGCTGCGCCGTTTCCGCGACCACCTGGGCGAGGAGGAAGGCCTGCAGCCCGAACCCCTGGACCTCGCCCTGCGGCCGCCCCCTCAAACCGACTCCGAGGGTTAACCTCCATGCTAGGCTGGGGCCGATGATCGCGCGTTACCAGACCCCGGAGATGGCGGCCCTGTGGTCTTCCGAACACCGCTTCCGCGTCTGGGCCGAGGTGGAGCGCCTGGCCCTGGAGGCCTGGGAAGGCCTGGGGGCCGTCCCCGCAGGCGTGGCCGAGAAGCTGGCGCGGTTCCTGCCCGCAGGCGACTTCGAGCCCGAGTTCAGCGAGCGGGTGGCCGCGATCGAGGCCGAGACCCACCACGACGTGGTCGCCTTCGTGCGCGCCCTGGCGGAGCGCAGCGGCGACGGGGCGGTGCGGCGTTACCTCCACTACGGCCTTACCAGTTCCGACGTGGTGGACACCGCCCAGAACCGGTTGCTCGCCGAGGCCCTGGACCTCGTCCTGGCCGAGCTGGAAAACCTGCTCGCGGCGCTCGCCGACCTCGCCGTGCGCTACAAGCGCACCCCCGCCGTGGGCCGCACCCACGGGGTGCATGCCGAGCCGACCGCCTTCGGCCTGCGCTTCCTGAGTTTCTACGCCGCGGCGCTGCGCGACCGCGAACGCCTGCGCCGCGCCCGCGAGGCCGTCGCCACCGCGGCGGTGAGCGGCTCGGTGGGCAACTACGCCCACACCCCGCCCGAGGTGGAGGCCTACGTGGCCGAGCGCCTGGGCCTCGTCCCCGAGCCGGTGAGCACCCAGGTGGTCCCGCGCGACCGCCACGCCGAGGTGCTGGCGGCGCTCGCGGTCTTCGGCGCGAACCTCGAGCGCGTCGCCGTCGAACTGCGCCACCTCGCCCGCACCGAGGTGCTCGAGGTCACCGAGCCCTTCCGCGAGGGACAGACGGGTTCCAGCTCGATGCCCCACAAGAAGAACCCGGTCGCCCTCGAGAACATCTCCGGCCTCGCCCGCCTCCTCAAGTCGAACCTGCAGGCCGCGCTCGAGAACGTGGCCCTTTGGCACGAGCGCGACATCAGCCACTCCTCGGTGGAACGGGTGATCCTGCCCGACTCCACCACCCTGGCCCACTACCTCGCCCGCCGCCTCACCCGGGTGCTCGAGGGCCTGGTCGTGCACGAGGACCGCATCCGGAGGAACCTCGAGCTCACCCGCGGCCTCGTCTACAGCCAGCGGGTGCTGAACCTGCTCATCGAGAAGGGCCTGGAACGCGACCGCGCCTACCGCCTGGTGCAGCGAAACGCCATGAAGTGCTGGGAGGAAGGGCGCGACCTGGCCGAGCTGCTGGCCGCGGACCCGGAGAACCCGCTCGCGGCCGAGGAGCTGGCCGCGGCCTTCGACCCCGCCCACTACCTGCGGCACGTGGGCGCGATCTACGCCCGCTTCGGGTTGTAAAATAACCCAAAGTCGCCTTGGGTAGACCGCCGCACCGGACGTCCCCTACGTACCGGTCGGGCCGTGTTTACCCCCAACGGGCGCCCGCCCCGAGGCGCGGCGGGGGCGGGGCCGCCCCGGCAGGCCGCGCAACCAAGGAGCGAGGTGAGGCATGAAGGCGATGACCTTTGACTTCTGGGGAACCTTGATGGTCGAAGGACCGAACTACGCCGCCCAGGTGCTGCCCGAGCGCTACGAGATCCTGCTGGCCGCCAGCGACGAGGCCGGCGTGCCCGCGGGCGAGGCCGAGGTGCGTGACGCCTGGAGCCAGGCCACCCGCAAGTATGGCGACGCCTGGCGCGCCGGCGTCTTCATGGGGCTCGAAGACCGGGTGGCCTACGCCTTCAAGCTGCTGGGCGTGCGTTACGATCCCGACCTGGTCAGGAGGACCGCACAAGCCCTCGCCGAAACGGGCCGCGACGCCGACCTGGTCGTGCGCCCCGGCGTCCGCGAGGCCCTGCCCGAGCTGGCGCGCCACTACAAGCTCGCCATCGTCTCCGACACCGGCGTTTCCGGCGGAACGATGCTGCGGCACTACCTCGACCGCGAGGGGCTGCTCCCCTACTTTTCCGCCTTTTCCTTCTCCGACGAAACCCGGGTCTTCAAGCCCGATCCGCGCGCCTTCCTGACCGCCCTCGAGGCCCTGGGGGCGGAGCCCTCGGCGGCGCTGCACACCGGCGACCACCCGCGCACCGACATCGCCGGCGCCCGCCGCACCGGTTACCGGCACGCGGTGCTCTTTGAAGGCGACCACGCCGACGAGCCCGGGCCCGAGCCCACGGCCCGCATCCGCGACCACCGCGAGCTGCTGCAGCTGGTCCAGCGGCTCGAGCCGGCGCCCTGACGCCCTCCTACGTACTTGCAACGTTCGTGCAACGCCCCGCCGTCTAGCCTGACGGCGGAGGTAAGCGCATGAAACGAAACCTACTCATCCTGAGCCTTTTTCTGCTCGTCCTCGCGGCCTGCGGGCCCAGGAACCCGTCCGCCACCGTAAACGGGCACGTCTACGGCCCCTGGGGCCAGCCCCTGGCGGGCGTACGCGTCCAGATCGCGGACCGCCCCCTGGCCACCACCGCCGCGGACGGCTCCTTCACGGTCGACGGGGTGACGACCCCTTACCGCGCGATCGTCGAGTTCGCAAGCGACGAATACGCCGTCTTCGACGGCCTCACGACCACCGAGGCGCACTTCTACCGGCCCCAGGCCTTCGGCGGGTCGCCGCCCCAGGCCACGGTCGAAGGGAGCCTGACGGGCACGGCCGCAGGGCGCAAGGCGTCGGTAACCTTCGCTTCCGCCAAGGGCTTCGGATCCGAACCCCTCAGCTCGCAAGCTGGATCCACCCCCTACAGCCTGGACGCCGCGCTTCCGGACACGACCGCGACCGGAAGGCTCTACGCGCTCGAGTGGACCACCGATGCGGGGGGCAACGCCGACGTCTTCACGGGCTACGCGGCCTCGGGCGAGCTGACCCTCGTCTCCGGGGGACTCTTCAGCGGCCAGGACCTGGCGCTGGACCCCGCCCCCTCCACCCACGACCTGACCGTTTCGCTCGCCGCGCCCTCGGGCGACTACGACCTCTATGCATTCATCGCCTCCCTGCGCCCCTGGCCCGCAGCGGACCGAGGCCTGTCCATCGGCCATACCTCCTTCACTGCGCCGGTCCCCGTCCCCGCGACCGTACGCTCCCCCAACCTGCCTTCGGCCCGCACCGAACTGGTGCTGCTGGTCAAGGAAGCCGGTGGAACCAACGTGACCGGCGGGGTCTGGACGAACGTTCCCGCCACCGAAACCTCCGCGAGCCTGATCGTACCGGCCCGTCCGCAGCTGCTCGCCCCCGCCGACGGCGCAACGAACGTCGGGCCCGGCGCCGCCTTCTCGTGGACGCAGCCCGCGGAGGGCCTCGCAGCGATCCTCCTCTCGACGGGGCCCGTCTCCCTGATCGGCTTCACGGCGGGCACGGAGTTCGAACTGCCCGACCTCTCGAGCTTTGGAACCTCCTACGGCGCCGCCGCCGCCTACAGCTGGGCCGTGCTCCACTTCCGCCTGGAGGGCACGGCCGCGGCCGACGACCTGGTCCGCGAAGGCGGCGGCTCCGGCCTCTTATCCCGCCTGACCTTTCCCCTCCTATCCGGCCTCAGCCTGGACGGCGGAGACGGCCACGCCGTCGTCAGCGCCGAACGCGGCTTCACGACCCCCTGAACGGCCTCAGCCCCGGTTCACGATCCGCCCCTCCCCGTCCAGCGCGGGGTAGGGGCGGCCCTGCCGCCGCAGCGCCGCCGCCTCGCGCGGGTAGGCCCATTCGAAGAGGGTGCGCCGGTACGTCTCGGGGTCGAGCCGCGGCCGGTCGTAGAGGCCCGCCGCCAGGCGCTGGCGCTGTGCCTCGAAGAGGATCACCGCCGCGGCCACCGAGACGTTGAGGCTCTGGACCATGCCCATCATGGGGACGACCACCTCGGCGTCGGCCAGCTCCGCCGCGCGCGCGCTCACCCCCCACTTCTCCGCCCCCAAAAGCAGCGCCGCCGGCCGGGTGTAGTCCACCTCGCGGTAGTCCAGCGCCCGCTCCGAAAGGTTGGCGGCGTAGACGGCCAGCCCGCGTGCCTTCAGGTGCGCTACCGCCTCATCGATCTCCGGGTGCACCCGCAGGTAGACCCACTTCTCGCTCCCGCCGGCGGTGTCGTGGAAGGTCGGCACGCCGCCGGTGGGGTGGACCGCGTGGGCCTCGTAAACCCCCACCGCGTCGGCGGTGCGCAGGATGGCCGAGAGGTTGTGGGGTTTGTGGACGTTCTCCATCAACACCGTCAGGTCGGGCTGGCGCCGGTCCAGCACGGCGCGCAGGCGGCGGTAGCGCTCCGGGGTCACGCGGGCATTCTATCAGCCGGGGTGAGGGGGTACGAAAGTGGCTGAGGGCGTCCGTCGCAG
>Ga0256839_1003331_pt1 | contig 16694 bp, 10 predicted proteins | sample 354166metaG_FD_185968 | JGI IMG/M metagenome (GOLD analysis project Ga0256839, IMG submission 185968) | Hydrothermal vent microbial communities from Mid Atlantic Ridge, Atlantic Ocean - 354-166 | ecosystem: Environmental > Aquatic > Marine > Hydrothermal vents | place: Atlantic Ocean: Mid... | reverse complement strand
CGACCCCGAGGAACTGAGGCGCCGGCACCGGCGCTCCTCGATCCCGACCGGTGGCGTGCACTCCGGGAGGCCAGGACTCCCGCCGAGCGTGCCCGCGCCTGGCTTCCGCTCCAGCTCGCACAGCTGTCGGGCGCGGTCTCCGGGCTGGTGGCCTTCCGGGATGGAGCCGGGGGCGACCCCGAGGTGGTCGCGCGCTTCCCCGACGGGGGGGAGGCTGCGGAGCTCGCGGCGCTCGAAGCCGCGGCCCGGGCATGCCTCGCCGCCGGCGCTCCGCTCGCCCGCCCCGGGGCCGGGTCCGCGCGCGCGACCGTGGCCCTGCCCCTCGCTCCGCGGGGTCGGCAGGTGGGTGCCGTCGCCGTGGCGGTGGAGGGTGACGCCCTTGAAGAGGTCCTGCGCGGCCTGCAGTGGGGGGCCGCCTGGCTGGCCCCCGACGCCGCAGCCGGCGGTGCGGAAGGACGCCTCGCCTTCGCCCTCGATCTCGTCGCGGAGGCCCTCGATGCCGGGGGATTCGAGGCGGCCTGCCGGGCGGTGGCCGGTCGGATCGAGCGGGCGCTCGGCGCCGAGCGTGCTTCGGTGGGTGTTCTCCGGCGCGGCCGGGTCGACATCGCCGCCCTCTCCCACACCGCGGCGCCCGGGGCCGCCATGCAGCGCCTCCGCGCCGTGGCGGCGGCGATGGAGGAGGCGCTCGATCAGGATCTCTGCCTCGCGGTGCCCGAGCCCGAAGGCCGCGCGTTACCGCCCGCCGTCCTCGACGCCCACCGTGCTCTCGCGCGGCTCGCCGGCGGCGGGGTCCTGACGGTGCCCCTGCGGCACGGCGGGCGCGCCGTGGGGGCTCTGACCGCAGAGGCACCGCCCGACCGCCGCTTCGAGGCGGAGGAGGTCGCCCTCCTCGAGTCGGCGGCGGCCTTCCTGGGCCCGATCCTCGCGCTCCTGCAGCAGGCGGAGCGCGCAGTCCACCGGGCTGCCCTCGACGCGGCCCGCGCCGGCTTCGCGCGCGTGCTCGGTCCGGGCCATCTGGGGTGGAAGGTCGGCCTCGGCGGCACCGCGCTTCTGCTGGCCGCTCTCGCCCTGCTCCCGGCAGAGCTCCGCCTCGCCGCGGACGCGACCCTCGAGGGCGCCATCCGGCGCAGCCTGGTCGCCCCCTTCGACGCCTACATCGCGAGTGCCCCGCACCGCGCCGGCGACGTGGTGGAAGAGGGGGAGGTGCTCCTCGAGCTCGACGCCCGCGATCTCGAGCTCGAGCGCATCAAGTGGGAGAGCCAGCGCCTCCAGCAGCTCCGGGAGCTCGACCACGCCATGGCGACGGGGGACCGCGCCGAGGTCCAGATCCTGCGGGCGCGTGTCGACCAGACCGAGGCGCAGCTCGCCCTGGTACAGCAGCAGCTCGAGCGTACGCGCATCCGCGCGCCCCTGGCCGGACTCATCGTGGAGGGCGATCTCTCCCAATCCCTCGGGGCCGCGGTCCGTCGGGGCGAGACCCTCTTCGAGCTCGCCCCGGCGGGCCGGTTCCGACTCGCCCTGCAGGTGGACGAGCGGGATGTCGCCGAGGTGGCGGTGGGGCAGGAGGGCGAGGTGGTTCTCGAGGCCCTTCCGGCGGAGCCTCTTCCCTTCCGGGTCACGCGGGTGAGTGCGGTTTCGAGGGCGGCGGAGGGCCGGAACACCTTCCGGGTGGAGGCGGAGCTGCTTCGGCTCCACCCGCGGCTGCGCCCCGGGATGGAGGGGCTCGGCCGCATCGGCGCCGGCCGTCGGAGCCTCCTCGATCTGCTCACCCGCGGACCGCGACAGTGGCTCCGCATCCAGGCCTTCCGGTGGCTTCCGTAGACGGCACCGCGAGCCCCGCGTGGTACCGGGTGGCGGGCCTGCGCCCGCGCCTGCGCTCCCACGCCCGCATCCGGCGCCACCGCTACCGGGGAGAGCTCAGCTATGTGCTCGAGGATCCGGTCACCGGCCGCTACCACCGGCTGTCGCCGGCGGCGCGGCTGGTGCTCGCCCTCCTCGACGGGCAGAGGACCGTGGAGGAGCTGCGCGCCGCGGCGGCCGAGCGGCTCGGTGACGATGCGCCGACCGAGGGCGAGATCCTCGCGCTCCTCGGCCAGCTCCACCAGGCCGACCTCCTCGTCGCGGACGCGGAGCCGGACCCGCACGAGCTCGCCGCCCGCGCCGCGGCGCTGCGGCGCCGGCGACTCTTCGAGCGGATCGGGAGCCCCCTGGCCATCCGCATTCCGCTCCTCGATCCCGACCGGATGCTCGAAGGGATCGCCCGCTTCGCGCGCCCGCTCTTCTCGCCCCTCGGCGCGGCGCTGTGGATCGCGGTGATGGCCGGCGCTGCGGCACAGGTCGCCCTCCACTTCGAGGCGCTCACGGGGAACCTCGCCGACCGCGTGCTCTCGGCGGAGAACCTGTTGTTGCTCTGGCTCACCTTTCCGGTGGTGAAGGCCCTTCACGAGCTCGGTCACGGGGTCGCGGCCAAGGTGTGGGGGGCCGAGGTGCACGAGCTCGGGATCATGCTCCTCGTGTTCACGCCGGTTCCCTACGTGGACGTGAGCGGCACCTCCGCGTTTCCGGAGCGCCGCCGCCGCGCCCTGGTGGCCGCAGCCGGCGTGTTGACGGAGCTGCTGGTGGCCGCCTTCTGCCTCTTCGCGTGGGTGGAGATGCGGCCGAGCCCGCTCCGGGCGGTCCTCTGGAACGCGATGCTCATCGCCGGCGTCTCCACGGTGCTCTTCAACGCCAATCCGCTCCTGCGCTACGACGGCTACTACCTGCTCTCGGATCTCCTCGAGATCCCGAACCTCCGCGCGCGGGCCAACCGATACGTGCTCCACCTGGTGCGCCGGCACATCCTGGGCGTTCCCGGCGAGGAGAGTCCCGCCTCCGCGCCGGGCGAGGAGCCCTGGCTCTTCGGCTTTGCCGTGGCCTCGTACCTCTACCGCTTCGCGGTGGTGCTCGTGATCGCCCTTTTCGTCGCGGGTCGCTTCTTCGCGGTCGGCGTGCTCCTGGCGGCGTTCGTGGTCGCGAACTTCGCGCTTCTTCCCGTGCTCCGGGGGCTTCGCACCCTCGCGGTCGATCCCGCGCTCTCGGGCCGGCGCCGGCGCGCCTTCGCGGTGACGGGGCTCGGGCTCGCGGCGGGTGCGATGCTCCTCGTGGTGCCCCTCCCGCGCTCCACCGTGGCCGAGGGGGTCGTCCTCGCTCCGGAGGGCGCGCGGGTGGTCACCGGCGCCGAGGGCATCGTCGAGGCAGTGTTGGGGGAGCCGGGAAGTCGGGTGCTCCGGGGTGAGGTCGTGCTCCGCCTGGCCAACCCCGAGCTCGCCTTCGAGGTGCGTCGGCTCGCCGCGCGCGTGGCGGAGTTCGAGGCGCGGCGGATGGAGCGCCTCGCCTCGGACCGGGCCGCCTTCCGAATCGCCGAGGAGGAGCTCGCACGTGCGCGTGCGTCCCTCGACCGGGCCCGGGCACGGCTCGAGGCGCTCGAGGTCCGGAGTCCGCGCGACGGCGTCCTGCTCCTGCCCGGGCACGCGGACCTTCCCGGCCGCTTCCTGCCTCGGGGAGAGGCGGTGGGCTTCGTGGTGGAAGCCGACGAGGCGCGGGTCCGCGTGGTGGTGGGCCAGGACGTCGCCGACCGGGTCCGGGGCGAGACGCGCGCCGTGTGGGTGCTCTTTGCCGATCATCTCACGGCTCCCCGCCCGGGCCGGCTCCTGCGCGAGGTCCCCAAGGCGGGCTTCGAGCTCCCGAGTCCGGTGCTCGGGACCGAGGGGGGCGGATCCTTCTCGCCGGACCCGCGGGCGCGCGGCGGGGCCCGGAGCTTCCGCCGGCTCTTCGAGTTCGAGGTGCTGCCGGAGGCCGCCGGGGAGAACCGGGGCGGGCAGGCCGGTGAGGTGCCCCGGATCGGGATGCGCGTCTTCGTGCGCTTCGACCACGGCGCGGGGCCGCTCTTGGAACGCCTCCGGGACGGGGTGCGCCGCACCTTCCTGCGGCGACTCCGGATCTGAGGCGCGATGGAACCGTGGCGGGCCGAGGGAGCTCCGGCCGGGCGGCGTCCGGGCGAAGCGGGGAACCTCGCCCGGCTCGCGCGGTGGGTCCGCTCGCGGGCACCGGCGCCGCGGACCTCCGCTGCGGCCCTCGGCCGGTGGGAGGCGCTCCTCAGCGAAGTTCCCGCCGAGCCGGCCGTGCCGGCCCTCGCGCGCTCGCTCCGCGTGGGGCCGGAGCCGGTGTGGGAACCCGCGCTGGCCGCCCTCGCGCGGCTCGTGGCCCCCGACCGGCCGGGGCTCGAGGCCTCCCGCGCCCTGGTGCTCGCCGCCGATCTCCTCGCTGGTGGGCTCGTCGGGCCGGCGGGCCACCACGAGCGCCTCGTCGCTTCCACCCTAGCGGCCTGTGCCGCGGCGCTGGCCGGGGAGGCCGTCGACGTGCTCGCGGCCGACGAGGAGGAGGCGACGGCCGCGGAGGAGGTGGTGGGGGGTGCCATGGCCGCGCTCGGCGCGGAGGGGCTCCGGGTGCGGGTCACGACGCTCCGGGAGGCCGCCCTCCGCGACCTCGAGGAGCGTGCGGATCGCGCCTCCCACCGGGGCCGGCTCGGGCGCGAGGCGCTCCGTTTCCGGGAGCCCGGGCGAAGGGTTCCCGCCGCCCCGTCCCGGACCCTTCTCCTCGACGCCGACCGCGCCCTGCTCGACGAGGCCTGCAGCCGGGTGGTCCTGCCGACCCGGCGCGCGGACGGGGCGCTCGGCGTGCAGGGGCGGGAGCGCCTCGGCGCCCTCCTCGCGGCCCGGGCGGGCCTCGCGGGCTTTACGGACGCGCCCCGCGCCGTCCGGGGGGAGCTTCTTCAGGAGCTCGGGCTCCCCACGCGGATCGCGCCCGCTGCGCCTCCCGGTGCCCCGTGGCACCTCGAAGTGGTGGCCGACGATGCCGCGCCGTCGTGGGTGGATCGGTGGTGTGCGGAGGGCGGTGCAGGCCCGGCGGTGATCGCCGTGGCGCCGGCCCTCGCGGACCCCTTGGGCGGGCTCGAGGAGCTCCGCGCCCGGGGCCCCCTCGTCGTGCCGGCCCCCGAGCTTCCGGGTGTGCTCCGGCGGCTCCGGGCGCGGGGGGCGGCGCCCCGGGCGCTCGTGGTCGGCGCGGGAGGCCCCCCCCATCTCGACTCGCGGGTCCGCGGAGCACTCGCAGGCGCCGGATCGCTGACCCGCCTCGCGAGGCTCTCCGAGCTCTGCGGGACGGCCTCCCCCGTGCTGCCCGGCGCGCTGCTCGCCCGGCTCGGCCGGTGGCACGCTTCCTCCGCCGGCCGTCACGTCGCGGGCGCGCTCCTGCGGCGGAGCCTGGCCCGCTCCGCGCGGCTCGAGGCGGCGCGCCGGCGCGCCGCGGCCCGGGCCGAAGCCCGCCTGGCGCGAAGCCTCGCATTCGCCGGTCCCCCGCCATGAGGGGAGGCGCAGCGCTTCGGATCGAAGCGCTGCGGAGCTCGTGGCCCGCCGGCGGGTCGGCTCCGGCCGCTGGCTGTGGGATCTGCACAGCTCGTCGACGCGCTTCCCTGAGCCGATCCGTCGGGGTTCGCTTACCGAGGGAGCGCCGAGGGGCCCGGTGCCGTCCGCGCGGCCGCCATCGCCGGCGTGTTCCGGTAGTGTCACGGGGTGCCGGGGGATCTCGCAGGGAGCCGATCGTTTTCGCCCGCCGACCGGTTGCGAAGCGACCTTCGGCGCGCCGCCTTCATGGCCCGCTTCGCCGCCCGCCTGCCGACCCTGGCTCCCCGGGGCCGGGCTTCGCTGCCGGAGGTCTTCTTCCGGACCGCCCGGCGGCGGGCGGGTGCGGGCCCCCTGCTCGTGGGGGCCGCAGGAACGGGCCCGTTCGGCTGTGCCCTGCGTGCTCCCACGCAGGTCGGCGAAGCCCTCGTGCGGATCTTCGCACGCGCCCTTCGAGGGCCAACCCGATGCCGAGGCCACGCGCCGGCTCCCGGGGCCACGGGACGGGTGGGCATGGCCGGAGATCGCCTTCGGGCCGTTCCGTCCGGCCGGGCCCGCGACCTGCTCGGGGGTCGCATCCGCCTTCGAGGGAGCGAAGAGGGTGTGGCTGAAGGACGCCTCCGGCTCGGCCGATAGGGCCTTTCGGGATCCCCGGAGCTCGTGCTGCCGGTGCCCGGACGGGGCGCCCGGCGCGGAGGGGAGGCATGCGGCACGCGGTGGTCGCGGGGATGGTGGCTCTCCTGCTCGCGGCGTCGGCAGGCGCCGAGGAGATCTTCGAGTGCCTCCTCGAGCCCCACAAAAGGGTGGGGCTCAGCAGCGCCGTGCCCGGGCTGCTCGAGTCGGTTTCGGTGGAGCGCGGGGATCCGGTGCGCAGGGGGCAGGTGGTGGCCCGGCTCGTCTCGGGGCGGGAACGCGCTGCGTGGGAGCTCGCCCGGGCCCGGCGCGAGTTCGCCGAGCGCAAGGTGAAGCGCAACGAGGAGCTCTACGCGAAGAAGCTCATCTCCATCCACGAGAAGGACGAGATCGAGACCGAGGCGTTGCTCGCACGCTTCGAGGAGCGGGAGGCCCGGGAGCAGCTCGCCCTCCGGACCGTCCGCAGCCCGCTCGACGGGATCGTGGTGGAACGCCACGCCTCCGAGGGCGAGTTCGTGCGGGACGAGCCCATCGTGGAGATCGCGCAGATCGATCCCCTCGATGTGGAGGTGATCGTGCCCGTCGCCTGGTTCGGCCGGATCCGCGAGGGCATGCGCGGCCGGGTGCGACCCGAGCTCGCCCCGGAACGGGAGGTCGAGGCCGAGGTGGTCCGGGTGGATCCGGTGGTGGACGCGGCGAGCGGCACGATCCGGGTCCGGCTCGAGCTTCCGAACCCGGGGGGCGCCCTGCCTTCCGGGGTGCGTTGCCGGGTGTCCTTCGATCTCCCGAACGCGTCCCCGGTGGGCCGCTCCGGCGCGGAGGGCGACGGCACGGGCTGAGCTCGTGCGGCTCGGGTCCCGATCCGCGAGACTTCCGTCCGCTCGGCCGCCGCCGCCGCGCGGGACGGGCCGCGACCGATCCGGAGGCTCCCCGTGTCCGACCGCCCCTTCCGCATCCTCGGTGTCCAGCAGATCGCCATCGGTGCCCGTGACAAGGAGCGGCTCCGCCGCCTCTGGGTCGACCTGTTCGGCCTCGAGCTCCACGGCAACTTCCGGAGCGAATCCGAGAACGTGGACGAGGACATCGCCCGGATCGGCGGCGGGCCCTTCGCGGTGGAGATCGATCTCATGCAGCCGATCGATCCCGAGGCGCGCCCGCGGGTCCACGAACCGCCGCTGAACCACATCGGACTGTGGGTGGACGACCTCGCTGCGGCCGTCCGGTGGCTGGAGGAGAAGGGGGTGCGTTTCACCCCAGGGGGGATCCGAACGGGTGCCTCCGGCCACGATGTCTGTTTCATCCATCCCCGGGGCAGCGACGAGCAGCCCGTGGGCGGCGAGGGCGTGCTGATCGAGCTCGTGCAGGCGCCGCCCGAGGTGATCGAGGCCGCGCGGCGGGGCTGAGCCGCGCTCGGACCCGGCACCGGAGCACCGGTCGGGTGCGCTGGCGGGGAGTCGCTCCCATGCCGGCCTGATGCCCCGTCAGGCCTCTTCGGGAGACTCCGAAGGCCACCGCGCCGTGCGCCCGCCGGGCGCCGCGCTCCGGGGGCACGCGGATCCGACGGCCCTCCGGGGTCGCGAATCCGGCACCCGCGCTATGTTTGGTTCCTGCAAACCCGAACCCCTCGGCTCCGCCGGAGCCCGGAGATCTTCACGCCATGCACCGAGTCGCGCCCGTTCTGCTGGCCCTTTCGTTCGTCTTCGTGTCGTTTTCCGCGTGGTCGCAGGAGGACACGGGGGCGGTGGGACCGCCCTTCAAGGAGGGGGACATCATCACGTACGACGAGATCGAGTCGCTCAAGCCGTATCTCCCGCCGGAGTTCTGGGCGAACCGGGACTTCTTCTTCTACGAGGGGATGCAGCTCGAGATCGGTCCGGCGTACTACGACTACTCGCCGGCGAAGCCGTTTTTGGCGGCGACGGAGAAGTTCCGGGGGCAGTCGAAGATCGGTCCGGAGAACAGTCTCGAGGGTCACACGGCGGGCTATCCCTTCCCTCCGGAGGAGATCGACTGTCTCGGGGATCCGCAGGCGGGTGCGAAGATCATCTGGGACTTCGACTACCAGTGGGAGGGGGACGGTTCGAAGACGCACTACTACTACAGCTACTGGGACCGGGGTGAGGAGCTTCCGCTGTACTACGAGGGGACGTCGAAGACGATCTGGCTTTCGAAGCGGGTGGAGCCGAAGTACCTGGAGAAGCAGGGTGGGGACATGTTCCGCGGGGAGAAGCGGAAGTTCGCCTTCGGGGTGGAGGTGGATGCGCCGTTCGACGCACGGGGCATCATGCTGATGACCTACCGGTACAAGAGCGCGGACCGTCCGCCGTCGGAGGCGAAGAACGACGACACGTGGGTGTACGTTCCGACGCTCCGCCGGGTGCGCCGGATTTCGACGGCGCAGCGGACGGACTCGGTTTCGGGGACGGACTTCACCTTCGACGACCTGCGGAGTTTTGCGGGGATTCCTCCGCAGTACGAGTGGGAGTGCCTGGGGGAGTACGAGATGCTGGCGCCGATGAACACGAAGGTGCGGGCCTACCCCTACACCCGAGATCACAACTTCGGTCCGTACGGGCTTTCGTACGCGGACGACCGGTGGGAGCTCCGGAAGGTGTGGAAGGTTCGGATGACGCCGAAGAACGCGGACCACCCGTACCACCACAAGGACATCTACATCGACAAGCAGACGCTGAACGCGCTTTACAGCTTCGCCTACGACCAGAAGGAGGAGCTGTGGAAGATCATCTGGCACAACAAGCGGTGGAGCGAGGATGCGTCGAACGAGCCGGACTACTACCCCGGGTGGGAGGGGGTTCCGGAGCCGCGGGACAACAAGATCGTCTCGGACACGATCGTGAACGTGCAGACGGGGACGGGCAACCGGATCGAGTTCTGGGACAACTCCGGGGTGCCGTTCAAGAGCAAGGGCCGGGTGCGGCGATACATCGACATCGGCCGCCTCACCAAGGGCCGCTAGCCGCCCGCCCGCCGACCACCCCCCGAAGAAGGGGGCGCCCCGCCGGGGCGCCCCCGGACCCCGGCCCGGCGCGGGCGGGGCGGACGCTCCTTGGGGGCGGCCCGACCCGGTTCCGGGGCCTTCGGGAGCGTGGCCGGGCCCCGGCCCGAGGGTTTTCGGGAGCTCGGCCGCCCAGGGCTCCTCCGCTCGGGTGTCCGGCGGAGGGCGCCCGGGCGCCGATCGCCGCCCGCGCAGCCGGGCCGGGCGGCCCGCGCGGGCTGCGGAAAGCTGGTGCAAAGGTGGTAGTATCCGGCGCGCTCTGCGCCTCGCGCCCCGGATAGGAGTGATTCGATGTCCCCCTGGTGCCGTCTCCTGGCGCTCCTCGCGCTCGTCGTCGCCCCGAGCCTGGCGTGCCACGACATCCACTTCAGCCCCCGCGGCGGCGAAGGCGAGATCCTGCTCTACGACGATCTCTACACGGTCTCCATGCCGGACCCGGACCACATCGTCGCGGGGGGGTACTGGGGGGCGATCTACTACAGCCACGACGGCGGGACGACCTGGCGGCAGGGGGACACGGGGACCAAGCGGCTGATCTACGGCGTCTCCATGGCCGATGCGCAGCGCGGCTGGGCCGTGGGCCAGATGGGCACCATCCTCCGCACGGAGGACGGGGGCGCGACCTGGAAGGCCCAGGACAACCCCAAGATCGCCGAGGGCGTGAATCTCTTCGCGGTGCAGGCCATCGATGCCAACACGGCCTGGGTCGTGGGAGAGTGGGGGACGCGGATCTTCACCGACAACGGCGGCATCTCCTGGCAGGACCGCTCGCTCACCATCGACGAGACCCACCCGCAGTTCGTGTGGCTCGCTCCGGTGGACCAGGACCGGGTGCGGCGTGGGGAGCCGGTCTTCGAGGACGTGACGCTCAACGATGTGGACTGCGCCCGCGCGCCGGGCACGCGGTGCTGGATCATCGGCGAGTTCGGCTACATCTTCTTCTCCGAGAACCGCGGGCATACCTGGCAGCGCGCCGAGATCACCGGCGGCGAGAAATTCGACCCCATCCGCATGCCCTACAACGTGCTCTCGATCTCCGACGAGGACCGGGAACGCCTGCGTGGTTTCGCCGCGGCGATCGCGCCCCAGGAGCACCTGAACGTCGAGATCGAGCCGGTGGCGAGCGCCCGGGAGGTGCAGCAGTTCGGGCGGAACCGCGAGGATCCGAGCGAGCTCTTCGAGATCCTCGAGGCCCGGGCGCAGGAGGTCCGGGCCGCCCTCGAGGAGGCCGGCATCCTTTCCGACCGGCTGCGCATGCGCGGCTCGCCTCCCTGGGACTGGGAGGACTTCATCGAGGACGACCCGGACTTCCTCGAGCGGTACCTGCGCGGCCGCACCGCGGAGTTTCCCGGAGTCCTGGTGCGGGTGTCCCAGAACCCGTACCTCTTCACCGTCCGCTTCGAGAACGACGACGAGGGCTTCATCGCCGGCCTCGGCGGGGTGGTGCTGTACAGCGCCGACGGCGGCCGCACCTGGGAGTACCGCAACACCGGGCGCAAGCAGGCGCTCTTCGCCATCGAGCGCGCCGGGGACCGCATCATCGGGGTCGGCGAGAAGGGCTATGTCCAGGTCAGCACGGACCGCGGGCAGAGCTGGCAGGGCCCCGGCGGGGGCTTCCCTCCGATCTTCACCTTCATGCGCGACATCGGATTTTCCCCCGGGGACGAGCGCGGGGTCATCGTGGGGCAGCGCGGGATGGTCCTGCGGACCGACGACCGGGGCGTGCACTGGGAGCGCGTGCTCCCGCCCCGTCGGGAGGGCGAGGCGCTCGCCTCGTTCTGACTCCGGGCTTCTCCCCCTTCTCCCGGTTGTCCCGCTTCTCCCGCTTCTCCCGGTGGGCGGGCTCAAGGGCGGGCTTTCCCGGGCCGAAGACCCCACCGATCACCTGCTCGAGGGGGAAGACCGAGTCCCATGGTCCACGGATCGAGGAAGCCCCGGGTCCTGGTGGTGGATGACAACCGCCTGGATCGGGAGCTGGCCCGTGAGGCGCTGGCCGACCTCGCGCGGGTCGAGTGCTGCGCGGACGGCGAGCAGGCGCTGGCGGCCCTCTCGCGGGAGCCGGCCGACCTCGTCCTCTCCGACCTGACCATGCCCGGCCTCTCGGGCCTCGACCTGCTCGTCCGGATGCGCCGGGAGCATCCGCATGCCGAGTTCGTGCTCGTCACCGCCCACGCCTCCATCGACAGCGCCGTGGAGGCACTCCGGATGGGGGCCTCGGACTACCTCTGCAAGCCGGTGCGGCCGGAGGAGCTCGCCCTCGTGGTGGAGCGCACCCTGGCCCGCCGCGACCTCCTCGCCGACAACCTCCGCCTGCGCGAGGCGCTCGAGACCGTGGAGGCGTGCCGGGCGCTGACCCCGTGCCTCGAGCCGGGAGAGGTCTTCGCGGTGGCCCTCGACCTGCTCCTGCAGACGCTCGGCCGGCGACGCGGCATCGCCTGCTTCCACCGGGATGAGGCCCTGCACGGCGAGGGCGTGGTCTTCCGGGGGCTCCAGGAGGGCGAGTGCCGGCCGCTCCACGAGCGGTGGCTGCACGGCAAGCCCCTCGACCTCGAGACGTGGCAGGAGCTCGAGGTCGTCTCCTGCGGCCCCCTCCACGAGCTCCTCGCCGAGGTGGGCATCGAGGGGGTGCGCCTGCTGGCCGTGCCCCTGCGCGGACGCGAGCAGGAGCGCGGCGTCCTCTTCGTCTTCGAGGACGGACGCCCCTTCGGCGAGCTCGAGCTCGAACGGGCGCGCATCGTCGCCGGACACGCCGGCCTCTCCCTCGAGAACGCGGAGCGGTACGCCCGGGCGCAGGAACGGGCCTACATCGACGACGTCACGGAGCTGTTCAATGCCCGCTACCTGCTCGACGCCGTGGTCCGCGAGGTGCAGCGCGCCGAGCGCTACGGGGGGCACCTCGCCGTGGTCTTTCTCGATCTCGACCGCTTCAAGCTCGTGAACGACCGGCACGGACACCTGGTCGGATCCCGCGCCCTCCGGCAGCTCGGCCAGGTGCTCCAGCGCTGCGTGCGGCAGGTGGACACGGTGGCCCGCTACGGCGGGGACGAGTTCACCGTGCTGCTCGTGGACACCGATCTCGAGGCCGGTCGGACGGTGGCCGAGCGCATCCGCCGGGCGGTGGAGGAGCACACCTTCGAGGGCGAGCGGGGCACCCCGCTGCGGCTCACGGTGAGCGTGGGGGTGGCCTGCTACCCCGAGCACGGGGACGACGCCGAGGCCCTGCTCGACCTCGCGGACAAGGCCATGTACCGGTCGAAGTCCCTCGGCCGGAACCGGGTCTCCACCGCGGCGGAGCTTCGCGGCGCCGCCGGGGAGTCCGTTTGACAGCGCGCGGCGAGGTGGGGTAACCATCGCCTCCCTCGGGGGCGCCGGGAGCTCGCGGTTCCTCGGGAGGCCCGGGCCGGGTGGTGGTCCGCCACCGGTGGCCCGCGGGGGGATCCCCCATCCCGCGGAGGCGGAGGGATGCAGGCGCTGACCCTCGACTCGCTCGGATCGCTCCGGCGCAGCCACGGATGCGGCGAGGTGGAGCCCGGACTCCTCGGCCGGGAGGTGACGCTGGCCGGTTGGGTCCACCGCCGTCGCGACCACGGCGGCGTCATCTTCGTCGACCTGCGCGACCGGACCGGCCTGGTCCAGATCGTCTTCGAGCCCGACACCTCCGGTGCCTGCCACGAGCGCGCCCACCACCTCCGGAGCGAGTACGTGATCGCGGTGCGGGGGGAGGTGCGGCGCCGCTCCGAGGACACCGTCAACCCCGCGCTCGCCACCGGGGAGCTCGAGGTCTTCGTCCACGAGCTCCGGATCCTGAATACCGCCACCCCGCCGCCCTTCCCCATCGAGGAGGAAACGGGCGTGGACGAGAGCGTGCGGCTCCGGCACCGGGTCCACGACCTGCGCCGGCCTCCGCTGCAGCGGGCGCTCACGATCCGCCACCGCCTCGTCCAGTCCGTCCGAAGCACCCTCTCCGAGCTCGGCTTCATCGAGATCGAGACCCCGTACCTCGCGCGCTCGACGCCGGAGGGCGCCCGCGACTTCCTGGTGCCGAGCCGGCTGCAGCCCGGGAGCTTCTACGCGCTTCCGCAGTCGCCGCAGCTCATGAAACAGCTGCTCATGGCCGCGGGTTTCGAGCGCTACTTCCAGATCGTCCGTTGCTTTCGCGACGAGGACCTGCGGGCGGACCGGCAGCCGGAGTTCACCCAGGTCGACCTCGAGATGTCCTTCGCCGGGGTGGACGACGTGCTCGAGGTGCTCGAGGAGGTGACCGCCCGGGGCTGCCTCGAGGCGGCCGGGATCGAGCTGCCCCGGCCCTTCCCGCGGCTCTCCTACCCGGACGTGATGGCCCGCTACGGCACCGACAAGCCAGACCGGCGCATCGCCCTCGAGCTCCGCGACCTGACGGAGATCTTTCGCGAGAGCGGCTTCCGCGCCTTCCGACAGGTGGTGGAGAGCGGCGGGATCGTCAAGTGCCTCCCCATCCCGGACGCGGAGGAGCTCTCCCGGGGCGAGATCGACCGCCTCGAGCGCTTCGTGCGCAAGGAGCTCGGCGGACGGGGCCTGGCCTGGATCCGCGTGATGGCCGACGGGAGCTGGCAGTCGCCCATCGTGAAGTTCTTCTCGGAGGAGGAGCGCGCCGCGGTGGCCGCCGCCGTGGGGGCGCGGCCCGGCATGGTGGTCTTCTTCCAGGCGGACCAGGCGGCACGCGCCAACGCCATCCTGGCCCGGCTGCGCAGCGACCTCGGCGAGCGCCTCGGGCGCACCGACGGCCGGGAGCACGACGTCTTCTTCGTGGTGGACTTCCCGCTCTTCGAGCGCGACGACGAAGGCCGGCTGACCTACATGCACATGCCCTTCGTGGCACCGGTGGAGGAAGACCTCGATCTGCTCGACGTCGACCCGGAGCGGGTCCGCTCCACCCACTACGACGTGGTGATGGACGGCCTCGAGCTCGGCTCCGGGAGCCTCCGCAACCACCGCAGCGACCTCCAGCGGAAGATCCTCGAGATCATGGGCTACCGGCCCGAGGAGATGGACGAGCGCTTCGGCTTCCTCCTCGAGGCCCTCGATGCCGGCGCCCCGCCGCACGGCGGCTTCGCCTTCGGCTACGATCGCTTCGTGATGGTGCTCGCCGGCGCGACCAGCCTGCGGGACGTGATCGCCTTCCCCAAGACGAGTCGCGGGCAGGACCTCCTGCTGCGGGCCCCCTCCCCGGTGGAGCCGGCGCAGCTCGAGGAGCTCGGCCTCGCCCTGGCGCCCCGGCGGGAACGCCCGTGAGGGGGAGGGGGCTCGTTCGCGTGGTGGCCGCCCTGGCGCTCGGGATCGCCGCGTTCGCCGGCCCGGCTTCGGGCACCGGTGCCGAGGCGGAGCGGGTCCACGTGGTGCGACCGGGTGACACGCTGTGGCGCATCGCCGCGGATGCGCTCGGGGATCCGCATCGCTGGCCCGAGCTCTACCGCGCCAACCGGGACCAGATCGCGGATCCGGCGGTGATCTTTCCGGGGCAGCGGCTGCGGATTCCCCCGGAGGCGGCCGGCGCGCGGGGCGGCGGGGCCGCGCGCGGCGCCGCGGATGCGCCCCGCGGCCCGTAGCCACGCTGGCGCCCCGCGGCGGGATGCCGTACATACGCGCCACCATGCCGACCTACGACAAGCTCGAGCCTCCGACCCACGGGGAGCGGATCACCCGGGACGCCGAGGGCCGGCTCCGGGTCCCCGACCGGCCGATCGTCCCGTTCATCGAGGGGGACGGGACCGGGCCCGACATCTGGCGGGCCTCGGTGCGCGTCTTCGACGCGGCGGTGGCCCACGCCTACGGTGGCCGACGCTCCATCGCCTGGTACGAGATCTACGCCGGAGAGAAGGCGCTCGAGGTCTACGGAGCGGATGCCTGGCTGCCCGAGGACACGATCCGCGCCATCCGGGAGTACGGCCTCGCCATCAAGGGGCCGCTCACGACGCCGGTGGGCGGCGGAATCCGCTCCATCAACGTGCGCCTGCGCCAGGTGCTCGACCTCTACGCCTGCGTGCGCCCGGTGCGCTGGTACCGCGGAGTCCCCTCGCCCGTGAAGGCTCCGGAGAAGCTCGATGTGGTGATCTTCCGGGAGAACACCGAGGACGTCTACGCCGGCATCGAGTACCGGGCGGGGACGCCCGAAGCCGCCCGGGTGATCGACTTCCTGAAAAAGGAGATGGGTGCTTCGCTGCGGGACGACTCGGGCATCGGGATCAAGCCGATCAGCCGCACCGGAACCCGGCGGCTGGTGCGGATGGCGATCCGCTACGCCCTCGAGCACGGCCGCGACAGCGTGACCCTCGTCCACAAGGGCAACATCATGAAGTTCACCGAGGGCGCGTTCCGGGACTGGGGCTACGAGCTCGCCCGGGAGGAGTTCCGGGATCGGATCGTCACCGAGGACGAGCTCTTCGAGGCGCACGGTGGGCGCCTTCCCGAGGGCCGCATCCTGATCAAGGACCGCATTGCCGACGCGATGTTCCAGCAGGTGCTGTTGCGGCCTGACGAGTACTCCGTGCTCGCCATGCCCAACCTGAACGGCGACTACATGTCCGACGCCTGCGCGGCGCAGGTGGGAGGGCTCGGAATCGCCCCCGGTGCGAACATCGGCGACGCGGCGGCCCTCTTCGAGGCGACCCACGGCACTGCACCCAAGTACGCCGGGCAGGACAAGGTCAACCCGGGCTCGCTGATCCTCTCCGGGGTGATGATGCTGCAGTACCTCGGGTGGAACGAAGCGTCCCGGGCCATCGAGCGCGCGCTCGAGCGGACCATCGAGCAGAAGCGCGTGACCTACGATTTCCACCGCCAGATGGAGGGTGCGACGCTGCTCTCCTGCAGCGGCTTTGCAGACGCCATCATCGAAAACCTGCAAGCATCCTGAGCGGAGGCCCCCAATGCGCAGGAAGATCGCCCTGATCGGAGCCGGGAACATCGGCGGTGTGCTCGCCGAGCAGATCGCCTACCGCAAGCTCGGAGACGTGGTCCTCTTCGACGTGGTGGAAGGTCTCCCGCAGGGCAAGGCCCTCGACCTCGCGGAGGGCGCGCCCCTCGCCGGATCCGACTGCCGCATCACCGGGACCAACGACTACGGCGACATCGCCGGTGCGGACCTGGTGATCATCACGGCGGGGCTCGCGCGCAAGCCCGGTATGTCCCGGGACGACCTGCTCAAGACCAACCTGGGGATCATGAAGAGCGTGGCCACGGGCGTGCGCGAGCACGCTCCGGAGGCCAGGGCGATCGTGATCTCCAATCCCCTCGACGCCATGGTCTACACCTTCAAGGAGGTCTCGGGCTTCCCCAAGGAGCGGGTGGTCGGCATGGCCGGAGTGCTCGATTCGGCCCGCTTCCGCGCCTTCGTGGCCTGGGAGCTCGGTGTCTCGGTCCGGGACGTGACGGCGCTCGTCCTCGGCGGCCATGGCGATACCATGGTTCCGCTGCCGCGGTACTGCAGCGTGGCCGGCATCCCGCTCACCCAGCTCCTCTCCGAGGATCGGATCCAGGCCATCGTGGAGCGCACGAAGGGGGCCGGGGGCGAGGTGGTGGCCCTGCTCAAGACCGGCTCCGCCTTCGCCTCGCCGGCGCTGTCCGCGATCGAG
>Ga0256839_1003330_pt1 | contig 16698 bp, 16 predicted proteins | sample 354166metaG_FD_185968 | JGI IMG/M metagenome (GOLD analysis project Ga0256839, IMG submission 185968) | Hydrothermal vent microbial communities from Mid Atlantic Ridge, Atlantic Ocean - 354-166 | ecosystem: Environmental > Aquatic > Marine > Hydrothermal vents | place: Atlantic Ocean: Mid... | reverse complement strand
ATCCCCGAGCCGGTCGGCGGCGCCCACCGGGATCACGCCCTTGCCATGAAGGCGATCCGAAAGTCACTGGAAGCATCCCTCAGCGAACTTTCCGCCCTTAGCGGCGAAAAACTCAAAACCCTCCGCCGCGAAAAATTCCTCAACATGGGCCTAAATTTAGGCAAGGTCGGGTTGTAATCTAGCCGTTATTAGCTAAGGCCGACAGGCAACTCCCACGAGAGCGCTACAACGCCCCGTGGCAATGTTTGTATTTTTTGCCGCTGTCGCAGGGGCAGGGGTCGTTGCGGCCGACTTTGGGGACGACTTTTCCGTGGCAATGTTTGTATTTCTTGCCGCTGCGGCAAGGACAGGGTGCATTGCGCGGGACATTTCCCCATGACTTTGGATCATTGGGATTGAGAGCAGTATTTTCACCGGTGGCGGCGTCCTTGTGGCTCGTATTTAACACGGAAAGATCGGGTTCTTTCAGCTCGGGCACGGGCTGTTCTGTTTGAATTTCAATATGGGACAGCAGCATGACCACATTATCACGGGTTTCCTCCAGCATGGTTTCAAACATGGCGAAGGCTTCTGTTTTATATTCATTGAGCGGGTCACGCTGGCCGTAAGCGCGCAGCTGAATAACCTGACGCAGATGATCCAGTTGCGCCAGATGGTCTTTCCAGTAACGGTCAATGGCCTGAAGCAAAATACTGCGTTCTACCTGCCGCATGATATCCGGCCCGAAATCGGCCGCGCGTTTTGCCATAAAACGATCCGTCTCGTCAATCAGGCGGTCTTCAAAGCCATCCGCGTCGATACCCTCTTCCTTGACCCATTCTTTGAGTCCGAAGTCCCGGCTGAAAATCCGGGTGGCTTCGATGCTCATGCCAGCTATATCCCAATCCTGGGGATAGGCCCGGGGCGGGATATATTTTGTCACGAGATCATCAACCACCTGAACGCGCATATCGGTTAATGTTTCGGTCAAGTCATCGCTGACCATCACATCGCGGCGCTGGTCATAGATGGCTTTGCGCTGATCATTCATCACATTATCGAATTTCAGCAAGTTTTTACGGATTTCATAGTTGCGGGCTTCGACTTTTTCCTGTGACTTTTCAACAGCCCGATTGAGCCAGGGATGAACCAGAGATTCCCCCTCCTCAAACCCGAATTTCTGCATGAGGCCATCCATGCGCTCTCCGCCAAAAATCCGCATTAAATCATCTTCCATGCTGAGGAAGAATTTTGAATGTCCGGGATCACCCTGACGGCCGGACCGGCCGCGCAGCTGGTTATCAATGCGGCGGCTTTCATGGCGCTCTGTCCCCAAAACATAAAGCCCGCCGGCCTCCAGAACCCTGCGTTTTTCTTCGGCGACTTCTGCCGTGATTCTTTCGGCAGATTTTTTTCGCGCGGCCTCGTCAATGTCATCAATTTCCGCTTCGAGCCGCATATCAAGATTGCCGCCGAGCTGAATATCGGTTCCGCGCCCGGCCATATTGGTGGCGATTGTCACTGCGTTAAACCGTCCGGCCTGTCCAATGATATAGGCTTCCTGCTCATGGAATTTTGCATTCAGCACCTTATGGACAATTTTGCGCTCATTCAGCATATCGGACAGATATTCAGACCGTTCAATACTGACGGTACCGACCAGAATGGGTTGGCCGGCTTTTTGGCAAATTTCGATTTGATTGACAATGGCCTCAAATTTTTCTGTGGCGGTGCGGTAAATTTCATCGTCATCATCCTGCCGTCCAACGGGAAGATGGGTTGGGATTTCCACAACATCAAGGCCATAAATCTCGCCAAATTCCGCCGCCTCTGTGGCCGCCGTCCCGGTCATGCCGGATAATTTCGGGTAAAGCCTGAAATAATTCTGGAATGTAACAGAGGCCAACGTTTGATTTTCCGTCTGAATTTCCACGCCTTCCTTGGCTTCCAGCGCCTGATGCAGGCCATCGGAATACCGCCGGCCTTCCATCATGCGTCCGGTAAATTCATCAATGATGATAACCTCGTTATCCTTGACGATATAATCTTTTTCGCGGGTGAATAATGTATGCGCCTTCAGGGCCTGATTCACATGATGAACCACGGCCACATTGCCGAAATCATACATATTATCGCCCTTGATCAATTCGTGCTTGATGAGAATCTGCTCCAGATTCTCCATCCCCTCTTCCGTTAACGAGACAGATTTTGCTTTTTCATCAACCTCATAATCTTCTGCGGCCAGCTCGGGAATGATTTTATTGACGGAGACATAAAGCTCTGACTTATCCTCGGTCGGGCCGGAAATCACCAGCGGCGTGCGCGCCTCGTCAATAAGAATACTGTCGACCTCGTCCACGATGGCAAAGGCGGGCGGCCTTTGAACCATGGCATCGGGGTGGAACTTCATATTATCACGCAGATAATCAAAACCAAGCTCATTATTGGTTGCATAGGTAATATCCGCAGCATAGGCGGCTTTGCGGTCTTCATCGCTCATATTCGGGACGATGCAGCCCGTGGTCAGGCCCATGAAATTAAAGACCTGTCCCATCCAGTCCGCATCACGGCGGGCCAGATAGTCATTGACGGTGACGATATGAACGCCCTTGCCGGGCAAGGCGTTCAGGTAACCAGCCAATGTGGAGACAAGGGTTTTACCCTCGCCGGTTTTCATTTCGGAAATTTTTCCGCCATTAAGAACGATACCGCCAATCAGCTGCACATCATAATGGCGCTGGCCCAGAGAGCGCTTGGCCCCCTCGCGCACGGCGGCAAAGGCTTCTATCAGGAGGCTGTTCAGGCTGGCCCCTTCTTTCAGGCGGTCGCGAAATTCGTCTGTTTTGGCCCGAAGTTCATCATCAGACAGTTTCTGCATGTCTTCTTCAAGGGCATTAATTGCCCTGACCTGCGGTTGCAGAGATTTGATATAGCGGTCGTTGGCGGTTCCAAAAATCTTTTTGGCAATCTTAACCATTCCCAACATTTTAATTCCTTACTCGGGTTGTGTGGCCAGTCTATAGTTTTTCCTGGGCGACTATATCTTTAGGCTATAAATATTACCTAAGAACAGATAAGAGCGTCCATGCAGTCTGTCAATGACAGATCGCCATATTGCGGTATAATAAATCATAAAGGTCATTATTTTACCAGAAGATGCGGTAAATAATGGACAATATTCTCTCTGGCCGCTTATATAATGCAATAAAGAAGGTAAAGATTTAAAAATGACCAAAATTGATGCGATTTCCCCTCTTGCGCCAGCGGGCCTGCCGGATTTTCCGGAAATTGACGGGGTGATGCTTTCCACGGCGGCGACAGAGACAAAATACCGGGGCCGGGATGATTTGCTTTGTGTTTCTTTTGAGGGCGGGGCGGTTGTGGCCGGTGTGCTGACGCGGTCCCGCACCGCCTCGGCCCCCGTTGGGCTATGCCGAAAACATCTTGCCACCGGAAAAATGGCGCGCGGGCTTTTGGTGAATGCGGGAAATGCCAATGCCTTTACCGGCAAAGCCGGGGACAAGGCCATGATGTCAACGGTTCATGCCCTTGCCCGCAAAATCGGTTGCGCAGCGGACGAGATTTATATTTCTTCTACCGGCGTGATCGGGGAATTACTGGATGACCAGAAAATAAATGATCATTTACAGAAAATTGTTGAAAATCTTTCGGAGGATAATTGGCCGGCGGCAGCAAAGGCTATTCTGACCACGGATACCTTTGCCAAGGGGGCGGTGCGCACCGCGCTTGTCAATGGGGCTGAGGTTAAAATCAATGGATTTGCCAAGGGCTCCGGCATGATTGCGCCCGACATGGCGACCATGCTGGCTTATGTCTTTACCGATGCGGATATATCACAGGATATTTTACAGGCCATTCTTGTGGAGGCCGCCGATAAATCCTTTAATGCCATTACCGTGGATAGCGATACCTCGACGTCTGATACGCTTTTGGCCTTTGCAACGGGCGCGGTCTCTGTCGGCACCATTACGGACGCCAATGACTCGGCGCTCGTGGACTTCAGGCGGGCTTTTCAGGATCTGCTCCGTGATCTTGCCCATCAGGTGGTGCGCGACGGCGAAGGGGCGACAAAATTTATTGAAATTACCGTAACCGGTGCAGAAGATAATCGCGCGGCCAAAGTCATCGCCTTCAGCATCGCCAATTCACCGCTGGTTAAAACCGCCATCGCGGGCGAAGATGCCAACTGGGGCCGCATCGTCATGGCCGTGGGCAAGGCGGGGGAGGCCGCCGATCGGGATGCCCTCAAAATTGTCATTGGCGGCCAGAAAGTCACCGAGCAGGGCATGGCAGCCACAGGCTATGACGAAGCCGCCTGTACAAACCATCTGAAAGGTCAGGATATTATCCTGTCGGTTGATGTGGGTATCGCCGATGGGTCGGCCACCGTCTGGACCTGTGACTTGACCCACGGCTATATTGACATCAATGCGGATTATCGGAGCTGAGGCATGGGTTTTCCAGAAAGGATAGAGACGGCGCGGCTGATTTTGCGGCCCTTTGAGCCAAAAGACCGGGACGGACTTGTGGAAATCTTTGGCAATTGGCAGGTCACCCAATGGCTGTCTACCAATGTGCCTTTTCCCTATACGGCCAAAGATGCCGAGACATTTATCACGAAAGCCGTTGCTGAATTTACAGAGGGCAGCGCGTTCTGTTATGCCATAGAAGACAAGGAAACAGGCCGGCTGGCGGGCAATATAGGCATATTTTCACCAACAGAAGAAACCGAAATTGGCTATGCATTAGGCCCGGATTTTTGGGGGCGCGGCCTTGGCACCGAAATATTAAATGCGGTCACAAAGGCGGCCTTTAAGACGGGAGTTATCACCCGTATTGTCGCGCAGACGGCCACCGATAATATCGGGTCACAGAAGATTCTGGAGAAGGCCGGCTTTAAACAGGCCGGCATGTCGCCGCCGGAATATGTGCGCTGCGGTCATAAGCAGGGCTGCAGCGAATTTTATGCCCTTAGGATTGAAGACTGGAAAAACATATGAGCAAGCTTTGTCCCGACATACCAAACCGCGCTGCGGGCCCTGTGAAGCTGGTTCTGGTCTCTGCGGTGATCATGATTGATATTGATGGCCGTATTTTGCTGGCCCAAAGACCCAAAGGCAAAAGCATGGCCGGCCTGTGGGAATTCCCGGGCGGCAAGATAGAGGCCGGGGAAACACCCGAGCGGGCGTTAATCCGCGAATTGACCGAAGAACTCAATATCGATGTGACCGAGGCCTGTCTGGCTCCCTTTGTCTTTGCCTCCCATACTTATGAAGATTTCCATTTGCTCATGCCCACTTTCCTCTGCCGCCAGTGGGACGGCATCCTCACCGCGAGGGAAGGCCAAAATCTGAAATGGGTCAAAATACAGGACCTGCCAAAATACCCCATGCCCCCCGCCGACGAACCCCTCATCCCCATGATCCGCGATTTTTTGTGAAAGGATTATTTATGTTTTTGATTGTCTTGTGAATTAGATGAAGTATTTACATTCGGACGGTATGTTTTTTCAGCTTCTCGCTGCATAGATTCTTTTTTCCGTGTATCCCAAGTATCAACCTCTTTTTGAGCACCATCAATAACCTTATCCAACCAGTTTTTAGTAGTCATAATGTTCTCCGATATTTAAGTATCATATTAGTATAACTATAATTAATTTAATTGGAATCCCCTAAATTAACAATATGTGCAATTTCTGACATTATATATTCGCGAGCAGGTGTTATTATAGGTTTAGTATTTGTGGGGGTCCATTTTTTCACAGTTCCAGTTGAATCTTTTATTTTACCTTTCATTTTAAAGAAATGCATATAACGTTCTGGGGAAATTCCGACAAAAGAATAAAAAAGAACCGCGTCATTATCATGTTCGTCATCATGGTCTACGTTAACAGATTTTTTATATAATTCTTTAGTCATACTTTTTGGATATGGCTCTATATATATAATTTTTTTAATTCCAGAAGCGATGATATGTCGGGCGCAAATATGACAAGGAAATGTTGTACAGTAAAGTCGCATATTTCTTGTTGAAATTCCACGTCTTGCAGCTTCGGTGATAGCAGTCATTTCTGCATGTACTACCTTGCCAAATTCTAATAAACTTGTAGCTCGTACAGAATATAGTGGCCCAACCTTTTCTGAAGCCGATTCTTTCATAAGGGCCTGTTTAGTTAACTCTATATTAGTTAATTCTTGTTTGTCTTTAGACAGCCAATTATGCTCTTTAAGTTGTTCAAAAATTTCCATGAAAATTTCATTTTTGATTCTCGCATTAGAATCATATCCTTCCTGAAAGTCTCTATAATCACAGCTTTGTTTGTATTCAGGGCCTTCCCAAACAGAATTTCCATTAGATTTAGGTACTTCGTTGCAGCCACTTGAAAGGAACTCTCCTTCATCCGTTGTTATTAAAGCACCAACCTGTCGCGATAAATCGGACGACCGTAAGGCTATTGAAAAGGCATGAAACATACCATATTCGTCAACTGTTGGTGTTATAAAAGGGTTGCCAAAAAGTAATTCGATAAATCGTTGGATTTGAATTTTTATAGTTTTTTCATGTTCTGTAGCATCAATGAAGACATCACCCATAGGAAAAGTATCACGTACATTTTGCCCTAAATCATTATTAGCTTCTTTTTCATCTCTTTTAATAAGTTTTTCCGCAGAGGGATAAAAATCATCGTAATTCCTTTTTTTACGAGAATGCATGATCAGTTTTGCAAGGTTCTCTTTTCTTTTAATTTTAGGCTCATAGACAGATATTACAAAAAGTGCATCACCATAAATTGTTCTTAAAGTTTTTATTTCGGAAGGATGTTTTAAGGAATTTAAAATATATGCCTTTTGTGGGATAGGCATAGGTTTACTATCAGGCATTGTTTGAGCTTCAAGTATTTTGGAAATACCCAATCGAATGACTGCATCGCCATTCCTTTTTAACTTTCTAAAAGAATCCCCAGCGTCCATAAAGGCATTAATTCTATCGTCTTCAAACTCTAATGATGTTGATTTTAAATTTTTTCCAACATGGGTATCGGCAATTAAACCACTTATTTTTATATGCTTAGACGCGTAATTTACTTTTTGTAACTCATCCTCTAGAATTTTTTGTATTTTATTCAGATCCGTACCCACCGCACCAACAAGTGCGAATATTAATTCTGGGTAATCATCGGAATTAATGGTTGGCAGCATAAACTTTCCCTCCCTAAAAATTATTCTATAACCATATTATTTTAATTGGGTATTTTTTCAACTTAAAACTGTGTTACTTAACTCTTTTCCCCAAATACATCCGTCAAATTAACCTTGCCCTGCCCCGGCCTTAAAGGTTGTTGTTGGCTTTTGTGGGGGGACCAGCCCATGAGGTATATGATGTCGAAGCTTGCGGTGATGCGTCCTCGGGAATCGCTGAATTTTTCGTGATAGATTTTGGCGCATTCCATCATCAGGCGGCGTGACGTCAAACCCCGGGGCCGTTTGAGGAGGATATTCCCCTCGCCCATGCCTTTTAATTCCTGCATCAGTTTGAAAGCATTTTCGTAGGTGACGGTGATCCGGTCGACCTCCGCCACGGGCAGGGCAAATCCGGCCCGCTGCAACAGGCTGCCGCCGCTGCGCACATCCATAAAGGGCGAGACACGCGGGCTGGCCCCGCCCCGGATATTCATTTCGGCTTCCATCATAACCCGGCGCAGCTCGCTTAAGGTCTCCCCGCCTAGCAGACTGGCCAGAAACAGGCCGTCCGGCTTTAAGGTCTGCATGATTTGGGCAAGGCAACCCGGCAGATCATTGACCCAATGCAGGCTTAAATTGCTGATGACCAGATCCAGCGATTGCGGGCGGTAGGGCAGCTGTTCCTCATCCGCCTGCACTCTTGCGCCAGAGGATTGGGCCGCCTTTTGCAAAAATCCGCGGGATAAATCCTGACTGATGACAAATTTATCTTTCAGCAGGCGCGCCATTTCCCCCTCATGACAGCCAAGGTCCAATATATGATGAAAATTTCGCGTTATATCCAGATATTTATCATGGAGCCGCGCGGCGACCTCCTGCACGAGAAAATTATGGTCGGCAAAATTCCTTGAGGCACGGTCCCGGTTTTTTCTTAGGGCCGCGCGGTCAAAGATAAAGGCCGGATTGTCAGGGGGCTCTGTTTTTGTCATACTGTGTATATGGCATTTTTGCCGGGCGGGGAAAAGACCCAATGGCGTTAATTTTAAAAAGTAATCTAAAACAACATGTTTCGCACTGGGGGGCGAGGCTCCTTGACCATCTTTTGCCGCCGAGATGCCTGTCCTGCGGGACGGGCGCGCAGGATGCGGGGCGGGTCTGTGCCAATTGCTGGAAAAAGCTGACATTCATTCAAGGGCCGATCTGCCGGTGTTGTGGATACCCGTTTGATTTTGATCACCTGATGGAACATTCCTTATGCGGATCATGCTGCGTTAAAATGCCGGCATTTGATTTGGCGCGGGCGGCCTTGCGCTATGATGATGGGTCGCGGCGCATGATCCTTTCTTTCAAGCATGGCGACCGGACGGAATATGCAGATTTCTTTGCCCGGCTTTTGATACAGGCCAGTCATCAGCTTGATCTGTCAAATGCCCTTGTTATTCCTGTGCCGCTACATAAGCAAAGGCTTCGCGCCCGCCGGTATAATCAGGCCGCGCTGATCGCGAAGGTTTTTGCTGAAAAAAAGGCGCTGCCCTATTGCCCGGATATGATTATTCGTGAAAAACACACGCCGCCCCAGCAAGGCAACTATAGCCTGCGAAAGAAAAATCTGGCGGGGGCTTTCAGGATTAAGGATATATATAAAAATGATTTCGGGGGTAAAAATGATTTCAGGGGCCGCAAAATCATCCTGATCGATGATGTTTATACCACAGGCGCCACGGCGGGGGCTTGTGCGCGGATTTTAAAGCGCGGTGGCTGCGGCCCTGTGACAATTTTGACAGTAACCAGAATCTGTTGAAAGAATCTGTTGAAAATGAACATTGAATTTTAACCCGTTCGCCCTAATATACCAGTCATAGTAAATGCTCAACCCACAAAGAACAGAAACGGCTCACCATGAAAAAAATTACCCTTTATACCAAAATGCTCTGCCCCTATTGCGCCGGTGCGAAAAGCCTGTTGAAAGATAAGGGCCAACAGTATGAAGAAATTGATATTGGCCGAAATCCGGATCAGCGGGCGGAAATGATAAAACGGGCGCGCGGTGCCAGCACCGTGCCGCAAATATTCATTGGGGATGATCATGTGGGCGGCTGTGATGATCTTTATGCGCTTGAACGCAGCGGCAAGCTGGATGAAATGTTGGTATGACGCCCCAAATATCACCACAAAATAAATTTAACATAGGCCTTGTTCAGATGTCCAGCGGCAATGATCCGGCGGAAAATATGGCCTCTGCCGAAAGCCTGATCCGCCGCGCGGCAGCCGGGGGCGCCCAAATGGTGATAACGCCTGAAATGACAACCCTGATCGAGAGGGGGCGCGGCGCGCTTCTGGCCAAAATATATTTTGAAGAAAATGATCCGGGTTTGCCGGTTTTTCAGGCTTTGGCAGAGGAGCTGGACATATGGCTCGTGATCGGCTCCATGGCGGTGAAGGTACAAGATCAATCACAAGACCAATTAAAAGGTCAGGCAAAAGATAAAATCGCCAACCGCTGTTATGTTATTTCCCCGGATGGCCATATTGCGGCCCGTTATGACAAGATCCATATGTTTGATGTGGATCTTCCGGGCGGTGAGTCATACCGGGAATCCCAGGCCTATTCAGCGGGCGAACGGGCTGTGCTGGCGGAAACGCCCTGGGGCCCCATGGGGCTGACGATTTGTTATGATGTGCGCTTTCCCGACTTATACAGAAAGCTTGCGCAGGCCGGGGCAAGCATGTTAACAGTGCCGGCCGCCTTTACAGAAGTGACCGGACAGGCTCATTGGCATATATTACTGCGATCCCGGGCCATAGAAAACGGGGCTTTTATATTTGCTCCGGCGCAAACCGGAAGTCATGTGAGCGCCAGCGGGGATAGCCGAAAAACATATGGTCATTCACTAATTGTTGACCCTTGGGGCAATATAATAGATGATGGCGGATGTGATGTGGGGGTTACATTGGCGCAAATCGACCTGACGTTGGCTGAAAAAGCAAGATCACGGATACCGTCACTGCGCCATGATCGTCAGTTTAAGTTGGGTGAGTAATCATTCAAAAGTAATTATTTGTGGGATTTAAGTATGATAGTTTTTGACCTGAGATGTGAAGATAACCATGTATTTGAAGCATGGTTTCAGAACAGCGAGGCCTATGAAACGCAGGCCAAAAAAAATCAGGTTGAATGCCCCTTTTGCGGCAACAACAATATTTCCAAATCACTTATGTCGCCAAATATTGCCGCCAAGGGTAATGTTGCGGCCATAGACGTGGCGGACTTCTCTCATATTGACCAGCTTGAAAACCATATGGTGGCAGCCAGTGCAAATGTCCCGGAAACCATGGAAGCCAGTGCGGATGATGTGAAACGCGCTCTTGATCATATGCATAACACCATGAAAAAATATCGCAACCATGTGAAAAAAGAATGTGAATATGTTGGTGATAAATTTGCCAAGGAAGCCCGGGCCATCCATGATGGTGATGCGGAGGTTCGCGGCATTTACGGGGAAGCAACGCTGAAAGAAACAGAAGATCTTTTGAATGACGGCGTTGATATTCTTCCTGTGCCGGGCCTTGGAAAACTGGACAGCTAGGGTAATGTCAGACCTCTTTTGCCAAGATGACTTCAAGGCATTGGGGGTGATCATCGCCGGCGGGAAATCCCGGCGTTTCAACGCGCCGGCAGGAAAGTCTTCCGCCCATAGCCGTCCCACAACCCAAAGTGACAAGTTTTTAATGCCTTTCGGCTCGTCCAGCCTGTTGGGTCACATCATTGACCGGGCGCAAAAACAAGTGGATCGTCTGGTCTTGAATATCAACGGTGACGCGGCCCGCTTGCCGGCCCAGGTAACGGCGCTTGGTCTGGAAATCATTTTTGATGAGATAAAAGACATTGGACCCCTTGGCGGCATATTAACGGCCATGAGGCTGGCCTTAAAAAACGACTTTAGCCATATCATCACCTTTTCCGGCGACAGCCCGTTTTTTCCGGATGATTATGTGGCGCGGCTGATAGAGGCGGTGCGGACGGGCGATACCAAAATTACTATTTGTCAATCAAGAGGTGCTGACGGCGAAATTCACCGGCACCCAACAATGGGCATTTATAATGCAGATTTGAAAGATGATCTTGCGGCTTATATCCACGGCGGCGGGCGGCGGGTTATGGCATGGATTGCAGGGCAGCCCCATAAAGAAATTGTCTGGGACAACATATCTCCCGACCCGTTTTTCAACATCAACAGACGAGAAGATTTAGCGACAGCCGAAAAATATCTATAGAATTACCCGGCTTGTCGGATCACAATAGATATTCATACCCTCTTTGCGAGTAAAGGCGATCAGGGTTAACCCGGCTTCTTCTGCCAAAGTCACGGCCAAGCCAGTGGTGGCGGAAACAGCAGCCAGAAGGGGAATGCCAAAGGTTGCGCATTTATGAACCATCTCGAAACTGCAGCGGCTTGTGATCAGGGCGAAACCATCTGCCGGGTTTATTTTTTTCTGCATCATATGGCCGATCAGCTTATCCAGCGCATTATGACGGCCAATATCTTCCCGAACACTGAGAATTTCACCATCAGCCGTGACAAAGGCGGCGGCGTGCAAGGCACCGGTTTCTTTATTTTTAACCTGTCGTTCTGATAGATTCTGCATACTTCTATAGACAACTTCAGCATCAACTTTAAGTTGGCTTTTTACGCGACCTAAAGGCCGGATGACATGATCAAGACGATCTGTTCCGCAAATACCACACCCGGTTCGCCCGGCCATGGTTCGGTTAAATTTATCCAGACGGGCAAAACAGTCAGGGCTAATTTCCAGCGCGGCAACAAGGCCCTTGTCTTTTTTATCAATGGAGAGGTCAATGATATTCTCCAGTCCGTCAACGATCCCTTCCGTCAGGCTAAAGCCAATGGCGAAGTCCTTAATATCAAAGGGAGATATCATCATTACGGCATGGCTGATGCAATTATATTCCAGGGCCAGGGGAACTTCGCTGGCCACATGTCTTTCTTCGGTTTTTTGACTGCCGGGCCGCCAGATTAGCGGATGATATTTTTTTATGGCGCTACGCATTAGGGGTCTTTTGCGCAAGAACCAGATAATTTACGGTAAAATCCTTGTCATCCAGCGACCATTGGCCGGATAAAGGGTGATAGACCATACCTGTGATATCGTTGGTGTCAAACCCGCTGTTGCGCAGCGCGCGCGCAAGCTCTGAAGGTTTCAGGAATTTATGCCAGTCGTGGGTACCCTTTGGCAGCCACCGCATGATATATTCTGCGCCCGCGATGGCCATGGCCCATGATTTGGCCGTTCTGTTTAACGTTGACAGCAGCATACAGCCCTCATCCTTTAACAGGCTGTGACAGGCGTTGAGGAAAGAAGGGATGTCGGCCACATGCTCAATGACTTCCATATTTAAAATGGCGTCAAATGTTTCGCCGGCTTCGGCCAATGTTTCGGCGGTGATATTTTTATAGTCGATATCAAGGCCCATTTCGGTCGCATGGGCCTGCGCGGTTTTAATGTTTTTTTCTGAGGCATCGGCCCCGACGACGGTCGCGCCAAGGCGGCACATGGGCTCGGACAAAAGCCCGCCGCCGCAGCCAATATCTAAAATACGCAGGCCTCTCAAGGGCAGATTGATTTGCGGATCCCGCCCAAAATGGCGGCACAGGGCATTTTTTGCATAGGCAATGCGGGTCGGGTTTAATTTATGGAGCGGCTTGAACGGGCCATTGGGATCCCACCAAGTGGCGGCCATTGCTGAAAAATGAGCCACTTCATCAGGATCGACAGAGGCAGAAATATTTTCAGGATCGGGCTCAAAATCAGGCTCAGAATCGGGATGTTTTTGTTTTTTTGTCATTTTTTACGTCAGGTCAATTCTGGTTACAGGTCACATTATTTTTGATTGTCAGCAAGGGAACTTGTCCTTAATTTAACCAAAGTTTCATCTTATTCCAGTGAAAATCAAATTATATTTTATATTGTCTACTTGCACGACAGTAGCATAAACATATATGTATAGCGCGGTTTAGTCTGCCCACCATTATACGCCCAGGCCAAGGATACAGGCAAAAAAGAGTTAAATATGTCACGAATAGTTATGAAATTTGGCGGAACATCGGTTGCTGATATTGATCGCATACGCATTGTTGCCGCGCGCGTTAAAGAGGAAACCCGCGCCGGAAATCAGGTTGCCGTTGTGGTTTCTGCCATGTCAGGAACGACAGATCAGCTGATTAAATGGGCCACGCAGGCCTCCCCCCTGCATGATGCGCGGGAATATGATACGGTTGTTTCGGCCGGGGAACAGATTACGGCGGGACTATTGGCTATGGCCCTGCAGGATATGGGGGTATCGGCGCGGTCGTGGCTTGGCTGGCAAGTGCCGTTTCATACCAATAATATTCACAGTTCTGCGCGTATTGAAAATATTGATACAGCTCAGATGATTGACAGGCTCGAAGATAATATCGTCTGTGTCATGGCCGGTTTTCAGGGAATATCGTCTGACAACCGAATCACCACATTGGGCCGGGGCGGCTCGGATACATCTGCGGTGGCTCTTGCTGCGGCCCTTGGGGCGGATCGATGTGATATATATACGGATGTGGAGGGGGTCTATACGACCGACCCCCGCATTGTTCCTTCGGCGCGCAAGCTGGATAAAATTACCTATGAAGAAATGCTCGAAATGGCGTCTCTGGGAGCAAAAATATTACAAACCCGTTCCGTTGCCATGGCCATGAATCATGGTGTGCGGGTTCAGGTGCTGTCAAGTTTTACAAATACACCAGGAACGCTGGTTGTTGATGAGGAAGAAATTGTGGAAAAGCAAGTCGTCAGTGGCATAGCCTATGCCAAAAATGAAGCTAAAATCACTCTGGTCGGTGTGGAAAATACGCCCGGTATTGCGGGAGAAATTTTCGGACCGCTCGCATCGGGTCACGTGAATGTGGATATGATTGTTCAGAATATATCCGAGGACGGCAAGAAAACGGACCTGACCTTCACCGTGCCGGAAGGCGACGTGGAAAAGGCTGTGGCCATTCTGAAGGCGAGCGGCCATGTGAAATATGCCAAACTTATGGCGGACAAAGAGGTTGTCAAAATTTCTGTTATTGGCGTTGGCATGCGATCACATGCCGGTGTTGCGGCGCGTATGTTCGAGACTTTGGCAGAAAAAGGCATTAATATTCAGGTTATTTCGACCTCCGAGATTAAAATCAGCGTTTTAATCGGGGCGGAATATAATGAACTTGCTGTTCGGGCGTTGCATACCGCTTTTGGTCTTGATTCTGAATAATAACAAACAATAAACAAGGAAAAGAATAAGGGAATGGGAATGAATACGTCAGCTATGGGGCGATTGGCAGAATTATCGCAAAGGGGAAAAGACTTCCTTGGCACGGAGCAGGCTATTATGGGCGGTGCCATGAGCTGGGTTTCTGAACGAAATCTGGTGGCGGCCATATCCAATGCGGGCGGTTTTGGCGTGATTGCCTGTGGCAGCATGACTCCGGATTTGCTGGATGATGAAATTACGGCGACCAAAGAGATGACCCGCAAACCCTTTGCGGTTAACCTGATCACCATGCATCCCATGATCAGTGATCTTATCGATGTTTGCCTGCGTCAGAAGATATCTCATGTGGTGTTGGCCGGCGGCATTCCCGCTGCGGCTGATATCAAGCGGATCAAAGAGGGCGGCGCCAAGGTTATTTGTTTTGCGCCGGCGCTCATTCTGGCAAAAAAACTAATCCGGTCTGGCGCGGACGCGCTTGTGATTGAAGGGTCAGAGGCCGGCGGTCATATCGGGCCTGTTTCAACATCGGTTTTGGCGCAGGAAATTCTGCCCCATATCAAAGAGGTCCCGGTTTTTGTGGCGGGCGGTATCGGGCGGGGCGATGTTATGGCGTCTTATCTTGAGATGGGCGCGTCTGGCGTACAGCTTGGCACGCTTTTTGTCTGTGCGACAGAATCCATTGCCCATGAAAATTTTAAAAAGGCTTTTCTGCGCGGTAACAGCCGGGATGCGATAACATCTGTACAGCTCGACCCGCGTTTTCCGGTGATTCCTGTGCGGGCCCTGAAAAACAAGGCCTCAGAGTCATTTCTGGAGGCACAGCGCAGCGTCATTGCCAAACATCAGGCCGGGCAGATGGATATGAAAGAAGCGCAGCTTGAAATTGAACATTATTGGGCCGGTGCCTTGCGGCGGGCCGCGATTGACGGTGATGTGGAGGGCGGCTCTTTAATGGCCGGTCAGATTGTTGGGCTGGTAAAGACGCAGCAGTCCACGCAGGAAATTATTGACGGGCTTGTAGAGCAGGCCACGGATTATTTAAGTGATAATTTATCCGTTAAGTGATGTGATATAATATATAATACATCTTTAAGAGTTTTTTGGGGGGGTATGAGACAATCTCGAGGAGGGGAATAGTGGCTCCGACAAATAATGCGCCGCGTCAGTTATTAAGACGGTTGCATGGAATTATGGCGAGTGCCGATAATGCCGAGCAACGCCTGACGCAGATTGTGCGCCTTGTCGCCAACAATATGATAGCCGAAGTCTGTTCGGTTTATTTTATGCGCGGCGGTGAAATTCTTGAGCTGTTTGCCACCGAAGGATTGAATAAATCCGCCATTCACAAGACAAGGCTGCGTGTGGGTGAGGGGCTGGTAGGATATGTAGCGGCCACAGCAATGCCTCTGAATTTATCCAATGCCAAGAAACATCCCAAATATGTTTATCGCCCGGAAACCGGAGAAGAAATTTACCATTCCCTGATGGGGGTTCCGATTTTACGGTCTGGTAAAGTTGTTGGCGTTCTGGTGATTCAAAATAAAACCCAGCGTCACTATATACAGGAAGAAGAAGAATCATTGCAGACGGTGGCGATGGTTTTGGCGGAACTGGTGGCCAGCGGTGATCTGTTTAGCCCGCAGGAGCGTCAGGAGGCAACGCTGGAGCGTGCGGCAACATCCCGGTTTGTCGGCAGCGTTTTTGCCGAGGGCATGGCCGAAGGGGTGGCGGTATTCCACGAACCCAAAATTGAAGTGATCAAACATTTAACGGATAATGTCCCCGCCGAGAAAATACGCCTTGAGGGCGCGCTGGATTCCCTGCAGAAGCAGATAGAGAAAATGATGTCAGCGGAAGATGTCCGCCATCAGGGGGAACATCGCGAAATCCTGGATGTTTACATGCTGTTTGCCAAGGATAAAGGCTGGAAAGAAAAAATAGAAGATATCATTGATTCCGGATTGACCGCAGAAGCCGCCGTGGAAAAAGTTCAGCTGAATAACAAGGTGCGCATGCAGAAAATATCAGACCCCTATCTTCGGGAACGTCTGAGCGATCTGGATGATCTGGCCAATCGGTTAAATCGGCATCTCATGGGGCTGGCCGGCACGGCGGCGTCAAAAACATTGCCGGACAAGGCTATTCTGATTGCCGAAAATATGGGCCCGGCGGATTTGCTTGACTATGACCGGGAAAGGCTGTGCGGCG
>Ga0256839_1003329_pt1 | contig 16700 bp, 7 predicted proteins | sample 354166metaG_FD_185968 | JGI IMG/M metagenome (GOLD analysis project Ga0256839, IMG submission 185968) | Hydrothermal vent microbial communities from Mid Atlantic Ridge, Atlantic Ocean - 354-166 | ecosystem: Environmental > Aquatic > Marine > Hydrothermal vents | place: Atlantic Ocean: Mid... | reverse complement strand
GCGTGACAACCGGATGCCAGATTCAACACTCTCTCGATCAATGATCTCTGTATCTTCAAGTTCCGGATCATCGGCGGCGGCGCGGGCACAATGAATCACCAACGCCAGACGCGCGGCGTAGCCCTCGAGCTTGCTCCACGCGGCGGCCTCATCGCCGACATACTGAAGTTGCTCTTGGCCGTGCTCGTTGACGAAGGTAATCCAAGTCCGCTTGGCATGGCTGTCGAGTGGAATGAGTCGGGGTTGGGGATCGCCATCTTCATCGAGATCGGGTTCGACCGTGTAGAGACGATCAAACACCGCGGTCATTGCGGCGTCAAGCGATTGGGTGATTGTGGTTTCGGTCCAGTGCTTGGCCCGGCGGGGCGGGTGGGCGATGAGCAGCCGGGCGAGCAGGCCGTTGTCTCGGTGTTGTTGGCCGAGTGACCGTTCGAGGATGGCGGGCTGGATGCCGCCGGCAATCGAGACGGAGGCGCAGGGGACATAGATCGTCCCGCTGGTTTTGCGATCGACAATCAACGCATCAGCATCGAACATCTGAAGCCAGCGAGCGACATCATCGGCCCCGCCGCCGTTCTTGTATTGGCCGAAACTGAACCAGCCGGAGAGTTCGTTGCGGAGGGTGAGCAGGCCTCGGGGGTTTTGTTGAAGCAGCATCGCCAGGGCTTCGGTGGTGCAATCCTCGATCCAGTTGCGTGGACAGGTGGGTTGCTCGGGGGCTTCGGGTGGGTCGGGCGGAGTGTCGCTCTGTTTTGTGCATTGGGCGGCGGCCTTCTTCCAGTTGCTCATGGCGATCTCGTGGAGTTCGTGCTGGGCCTCCCATTCTTTCATCGAGGCCTGATGCTCTTTCATCAGCCGATGCTGACGATCTCGGATGGCTTTGAGGGCAAGCCGGAAGGCCGGGGATTTCTGGGTGCCACTCTCGCCGATGACGGCTGTCCAGAGAATCGCGGGTTCGGCCCAGCCACGCTTGAGCATGATCCGGTGGGTATTGCCGACCGCCGCGGCCAAGCCCGAGAGCAACGGGAGAGCAATGAAAGATTCATCGCACCCGATCGCCTCGGCACCGTCAGCGACATACGACCGGACCGGCTCGGGGAGGGCTTCGACGGGGAAGGGTTTATAGGTTGCCCGCCCGATGGGTGGCTTGGGTTCTCTTGGCTCAGGCGGGGTTGCTTGAGCGAGTTCGTCGAGTGCTTCGTGGACAGCATCGACATCGCCACCTTCGAGATGCAGGACATCGACCAGATCACCCCCGGTTAAAAGATCGGGCCAACGGTCAGCCAGTCGAACGATTCGCACTTCGTCGGCACCGGCTTGGTGACAAAGGTCGGCCACTGCCTTGGCATAGAACTCTCCTGCATCGTCATGGTCCGGAAGGATGATGGCAACTTTGTTTTTGAGTACCGACCAATCGGTCTTGGCCGCGGCCTTGCTCCCGCCAGCGCTCGTCGTGGCCACCAACCCAATCGCTCGGGCGGCATCGACGCAGGATTCGCCTTCGACGATGTAGGCCCAAGCGCCATCGGGTAAATCGGTCAGGTCGGGCAGGTGCATCAATGGGCGTGGATCAGACATGGCCTTGATAATCCAACGATCGCCGTGCTTGGAGACCGGGCGGATGGTTTTTCCGGTTGGGTTGTCCCATCGTAAAATTTCACCGACGGGCTCGCCTGCTGCGTCGGTGTAGACCCACCGCTTGGACACCGGGCCAAGTGTGTGTTCCAAAGCGGCAACCGCTTCATCCGGTAATGCAAAGCCGCCTGATGATGGTGGGTGTGATTGGGTTGGCGTGGTAGCCGATTGCCGGCGAGGCATGAGGTCTTTCATCTCAAGCCCGAGCGAGGTCATGATGGCCTTGGTCTCACATCCGGCGTGGCAGTTGAGAAGTACTCGGCCTTCATCGCCGATGCCAATGGACAAAGAGGGGTGTTTGTCATCGTGGGCCGGGCATCGGCACGACCAGCCGGAACCGCTTCGTTTTGGAACGGAACCGACCGTATTGAGTGCATCGAGAATCGTAATGATTGGATCACTCATCGTCCGCCACCCTTCTGAACGGGGCGCTTGGCGCTGTTGATCAGCCCGCGAAGATCAGCAGGATCGATCCGCACGCTGCGTCCGAACCGCACGGCGGGCAGCTTGCCCTGATCGACGAGCGTCCAGATGGTGCGGTCGGTGACGCCAAGAATCTCGGCGGCTTGGCGGTAGGTGAGCAGGGGTTCGAAGGCCGGGGTGTCTTGGGGAAGGTGATGATTCACGATTCACCCCCTTTGGACTGGTCAGCCTGAGATTGGCTGAGCACCATGATCACCGCAGCGGCATCAAAGCGTAATGTTTTTTGGCCAATCTGTAGGCATGGAATCCGGCCTTCCCTAGTCCACTTCCGGATGGTGTTGCTGGTGACTCCGAGGCGACGGGCCAACTCACGCGTGGTGATCAGCCGAGTTGCCTCACTGTCGTCGTACCCACAAGGGGTTCTCTTTTGTGCTGTATTCATACCCTTACGGATACGGATGCACGGAGAACGGCGCGGATACGGCTATTGCCCAACGGATGCACGCGGATATCCGCTGAGAATCCGTTGGATTCAATCGTCGCCTCGATAATCGTCGATCTCGTCAGGCCGGACCAAACTTCGCCCCGTTCGGCCTCGCCTCGGGAAGTTCACCCGGCCATCTGTGAGTCGAAGATATTCACGAATATAGCGAGACCAAGTTTCCCAGACCGGGACCGTGGATCGATCGTTTTCATCCAGCGGGTAGGCCAGGCCACAATACTCACGGATGTGCTTGTGTTGTTCCCGGTTGTAGCGTTCCTTGCTCGAAGCTTCGGGGGCAAGGTCGGGTCGCTCGCGGCGGACCCACTCAAGTGACGCACCGGCCCGGCGGACAGCGTCATTCATCGTCGGTACTGGCGGATCTGCATCGTTGCGAGATCCTTCCCCGGACTCAGTTTGTCCTCGGGGCTCACTCGGCGTTACTTCTTGCCGTTTGTCCAGTTCAGACAGGATCTGCTCGACGATCGCGCCGTGGTCGATCTGGATGTTGTTGTGGATCGTGATGTCGCCGACCGTCGCCTTCGCGGCGGCAGCGTTCATCGTCCGGCCGGGCTCTCGATCTGATCGTGTGTCCGTGTTGCACGACTCGACTCGGATCCGTGCTGGAACAGAGGGACGATGGGCGAAGAATCCGATTTTGCGGACAAATGCGCACACGGCTGACGGGTTGTCGGATGTCTGGTTCTTATAATCGTGGTGTGCGAGCTCGCCCTGATCGGTGAGTCGAATCTGCCGCGGATCGGACCACATCCGGCAGCGTCCCCGGGTCCGCCCGTCGGCGTCGAGCCACTCGGGTACCTGATTGAGAACCGCACGCCAGATTCCAGACGCGTCGTACTCACCTGTCACGGTCAGCACAAGTTTGACGAGTTCATCCCGGTTGTCCATCGTGGCTTGGACCATCAACCTGAGTTCGATGAGCCCAGCCCAAACCATCAGCCGAACCGCCTCCTGTTCTGATCCGGTCAGGGTTTCAGCGTCATAACCACCCCACGATGACGGCAGTGAGCAAAGCAGATCGAGAATCGCGCGATCGAGCGGTTCAACATGGATGGGCCAAGAGTTCACGATGAGCAAGTACCTTTCATTGGATCATAGTTGACTATTAATCTCAGACTCTGATCTACCCCCAATACGGCGGATCAGAATCAGAGCGTCTCGAGTTTCCTTTGGGCTGATAGATCGCTCATGGTTTCGTGTTTTCCGGCTCTGCGACAAATCCCCTTCGTGGGCGATCTGATTGCGTCGTTTCACAATCTTAGAGAGATCTGCCTTGAGTATGTCCGTAGTCGTACCGCAGCGTTCAGCAACACCAGACCAGAGCGAGTTGACACCTATTAGAGCGACAGCCTGTTCGATCTTCTCCGGCTGCTGCAATGACTGGAATCCAAGGCTTTTCTCCATAGCCTTGCGCACGACATTCATCCGTCGTTCATACTTCTTGCCTTCCACGAAATGCTCGATTGTAATCGTTCGTTTCTTGAGCGATTTCGGCATTTTTGCACCACGGTTTGCCGCCCGCACGACATATGCAAGGGTTTTGGAATGGAAGTATGCGTCGAGTGACGAAACGCCCATCACAAGACTTGCGCGTAACAGATCGCTCAAGTACTCGGTATCAAAGTCATGGCAAGTTAATCGTGAACTCGGTCGTAGCACAACAATGGCATCAGGCGAGTCAATCCGATCTATCGAGTGCGCGTCAACTTTGGGCCAGTGCATTAAGTCACAGAAGTTGCCGGCCCAATCCGAACGCATGGCTCGCTTGCGGCGATTTGCCAATCCATGATATAAGCGATACAGATATGTTGCTCGCTCGAATGCAACCTTGAATGTCTCATATGCCGTATCAGTCACAATGTGCCTCACCACTCAAATGCATCCGATTACTCCATCACTGATTTGAAGAACACATCAGCGACATCAGAATAAAATTCTATATTAATTTTGGTCCAAAGATCATCTGGCAGATCGTTGAGCTGACGACGGGCCGAAACGGGCATGAGCAATGTGCTCGCTTGCTTTTCGACTGCAACCTCGGCAATACTCACTGCATTCTGGATCATCTCGACCGACCCGCCAAGGTTCAACGATCCCACAACAATGAGTCCGCCCTTCGTGCTGCGTTCGAGCAGAGCGCCGGCAAGCGCGACGACCACTGGGAGTCCGAGTCCCGTGCCAGTCCGGTCATTGTCCATCGCTCTCATCTGGATTGAGAACTCATGCCCTCGAGGATCTCGATCGCCTACCAATACTTTGCTCTGAGCATAAAGGTTCTGCTCGCTGAACTTCACACTCTCTCGGAAGCCCGCGGGTGCCGGCGTATTGAGGATCTTGACACCACTTCCAGGGCCAACAGTGACCTCAATGCGGTAGAGGCTCGGACCGGCCTCTTGGCTACCCGGGCTGATTGCCCAGACTTGACCTGGCGGAAGTGGATCGCCGTCGATCGCGTCGTCACTATGAAGTTCGGGCGTTGAGACGAACTGCTCGACTCCATCGATACCCATCGTGTAGCTGAAGTGCGTGTTGCGGAACTCGCTTTTCAGGCATCGCTTTTGTTGTTCTTTCACTCGCCGGCGTGCCTCGAGTGCGAGTCGAATGAGGGGCTCTAACTCATCATCAGGGATCTGTTGAGCAGGATCTGGAAAGAGCAGTTTCACAAGTCCGCCAATAGTTTTATGCACCGCCTCGATGTCTCGCCCGCTGAGCGCACCCCCAAAGAACACACGATTTTGCAGAACCGTTACGCGACTGCCCATTCTCAATTGGGTCCAGCATTCGCTAAGGAAATCACTGACAAGGCCAAAGTGATCTGTTAAATGTTCCGAGGCCTTGAGCTTCGGAAAATCCCAGCCTGGCACATATGCGTGAATACGATCTTGAAACGCCGTATCATTCCGCATTTCAGCTGGCAATGTGCTAAACAAGTGGCCAACCCGCTGTTGTTGTTCGACATCCATATCGAAATTTCCAACCATCACAATACCACCTTCGGCACGAATACTCTCTTTTCCACGACTGAACTCACCGGACGCCATGTATCCCTTCATGATGTTGACGCCATCCTTTTGGTCAAATGAAACGCCTGATATCTCGTCGAAACACACCACATCGTATTGGCACACCAGCCCACGCTGGCCACTAGCGTTGTTCACGAACATCTTGGCGACCGTGGCTTTTCCACCGGAGATCAGGTGGGAATAGGGAGAAATCTGCTGAAAAAGGTGACTCTTACCTGTGCCGCGAGGTCCGAGCTCAACGAGATTGTAATTGCGTTCTACGAATGATACCATGCGGAGCAATACAACCAATTTTGCACGATCACTGAGTGCCGATGGTTCAAGACCGATTGAACGGATGAGAAAATCACGCCACTCTGTGGTCGTGAATGCTCGCCGTGCATCGATGAGCACATCAAGCACATCTGAGTTTGACATTTGAATGGGGCGAAGGGCGGCAACTCGGAATGGGCGACCGTTCTTTTCCTGTGCAACGATGGCGTCGTATTCCAAAGTCACCTCGGCATAAAATCCATCGGTGAGCATGCGTTCATGCTCTTTAACCAACGCATCAGTTATCTGAACATCTTTGAGTGCGAGGCTAGGAAGTTCCGCAACATAACAGTCATTTCGGGTATCAAGTTTCGCCTTGACGATGTCGATAAGCTTGACGGCACCCTTATCACGCGCCTTATGTTTGAAGACTTCCTCCTGACCAGTTTTCACTGTCCGATCTTGGAGCTGCCGTTCAACAATCTCAAGCCCCTCAGCTATTTCCGCCTCATCGATGGTCGCACAGTACCGTCCGAGGAGGAACTCGACGACATAGGTGGGAACCGGATACTGGCGAGCGTACTTGCGCACCAGATCTTTCCGCACAAGATAGCCATCCAAGACCGAGGCAGCGAGATTGTCAAGAGAATCTAGATCTATGTTTGTCGTACCGGTCATCGCATACTCCTTATTCCTCACCGCTGATCGTGGTCGGTTGCTTGGTCAATACATTGCCCTCCGCGTCGAGCACGACGAGCACGACAGCCGTGCCGGCGAGATCCTCGTCCTCTACGATGAGTCCAGCTCGTCCTGCTTTGTCAAGTCGTTTTGTCAAGGTTGTGACTGAAGATGCCGCCACCGCAGGCTTTGTACGCAAATCAATCGACCATGCGGTATCCGCAGGTTCGACGATCACTCGGCAACGCTGCCCCAGCCATTGAACATCGACAATTGTTGCGGACGCGACGCTTGTCGTGTCCGTCGGCCGCACGACCAAATCGGCGATTAGACATTCCTGAAGGCTGATACCACCATGGGCATACTCTTTGCCTACAGAAAAGCAACTGACACCGGGCGCGAGTGCAAACTCGGCCGCGTGATTCCAATGCCACCCAGCTGTCGGCACAGCAACTTGTGACTCGCCCTTAATCGCAGCGCAGCGTGACCACTTGCATTCGGCAAGATACTTGGGCAAGTGGTGCTTAGGCAATCCACCGGGCACCAACAGCCAGCCGTGGTCCGTGACGATTCGAACAGTTCGCCACCCTGCATCTATTAACTCGATGACACGCTCGGTCAATCTATTCAGTTCTTCCTCAAGTTGGTCGGCGAGTGCCGCTTTCATATCATGCCCGCGACGGTCGATCTGACCAAACTCCGTCCAGCCTCGTGCATTCTTCGCCCCCGGGTCACCGATCTCTCCGGTGGCGACGACCTGGTAGCCGGACTCTTCGAGCAATTTTCGGAACCTTGATATCGTAAGTACCTTTCCGCTCACCTTCACATCCGGAGAGAAGGTCTCTGGCAGCCCAACACCGTGAACTAGATCGGCCACGGGCGACACGGCCGGCTTGGCCGTTGCGGTCACAGAGGGCAGTGCGGCCCAGCGGCGGCTCTGAGTCACACAAAGATCTCGCTCACCACACGCGGCGACTGCTCGCTGGGCGAGATCAAACCGCAAGCCATCGGCAAAAAGGATGCATGTGCCGGTGTCCCCTGTGATCGCAGGCTGTTGACCAGCATGTGGAAGTGGAGTATCAACCGCCAGCCGCTGTAGCCGCTCTGCCGCTGCTTCGAGCCACGGCAGATACAGTGAGCGAACAGCTGCACTTACCGCCTTCTTGTCAGCCAATGACTTCACTGATGCCAGCGCTCTCATCGCTGCATCATCCGCCAGGTACCCACCATCGGCGTAGATCTTGGCCATCTCGTCAGGTGTATCGCCACCGATATGTGACTTCGTCCGGCTGGCAAGCCGGGCAAGGTGTTCGAGGGCGTGTGTGAGCGGGGCTTGTCCAAGGTCCGACCACACCCACTTGCGGCGGGAGGCATGCTCCTGTTCAAGTCCCTGAACTTGAGTCCGTGCCACGCCGGCTTGGGAGCCATCGAGCGCGTCGAGTGCGTCTCGCAGTTTCGTCTCGGCGTCCTCGTTCTCATCGGGCCAAGACTCCTTGTTGAATGTGAGCGTATTGGTCGGTTTCGATCGCCGAAGCAGATCCGGTATGCCGGGATACGACTCGGGCGATTCGCAGAACCGCCGCCACAGCGTTGCCCAGATCGCATCGTCGTGCAACCCAAGCCGCTCGCCGGCTGTCAACTCCCCATCGCTCACCGGATCGAATCCATAGTCCTCACGGCAACGGCTACAAAAAGCATGCCACTTGCCCTCCGCCTCATAGTTCTCATGGGCATTTTTCGGATCGCTCATCCAACGCAGCAGGTCCCGTGGCTGATCGCCCACCATCAACTTGTCGAAGTCTTCCGCTTCGAGACGACCGGTGAGCCGGCTCATCGGCGTATCGGCCAATACCGGCAGCGACGCTATGGTCGAGCGCTTCGTCGCCGCGTCCTTTGCTACATCCAGCCCCAGCCCGTCATCCGAAACGAGAAATGCCTCGACGGTCCAGTCTCGACCGTTGCGCTGCGTCCAGACCACGCCGCGATATTGAAGTTCGACCAATGGCTGAAGTGCCCGCGGACACTCGTCGCCGGCACGCAGCGACTGGCGACTTACATTTGGCATATAGATGATCGGAATCTCGTCTTCCGGCATATCCACATCATCGAGCGTTCGAGCAATCACGCAGCGCAACCAGATCGCCGGGCCTGTCCGCATCTTCGGGTCATACTCCCCGAGTACAAGCAGTTGCGGCAAACGCTCGCGAAGCATCGACAACAGCGGCAGCCATTCGCCCTTGGCATCCGTCCATAAGATCGCCACCGGCTTCTCCTCCACACCCGGTTGATACCGAGCCGCCTCACGCAATGAGGCGATCATGCCTTCAAGCATCGTGCTCGAACTTGTCGATGTCGTAGAACTCATACCTCCACCTCCGCTGCCGCACGCTCACGCGCTGCTTGCTTGATCGCATTGCTGTAGTGCAACCCGTTCCAGCGGTTGCCGTCGAACTCGGGGGTGCCGGTGAAATTCTCGGCTTGCTCGTCCCAGGTCCAGAACCATGGGAAGTCTTCGCGTGGGCGGAGTTTCACTGGCTCCTTGCCGCGGTCTTTGGTCCACTTGATGTTCGGCTTCCAACGCAACACGCCCGCGCCCTTGCGGCCTTTGCTCAGGGTTGCGCTCATGAATGGGCGGATGTTGAGCCGCACGCCGTCGTTGATGTCTGGGTTCCAACCGATCGCCTGCTCGCAGAGTGGTTTCCAGCGCACGAACAGGTCGTAGGGCGGCTCGCCGGCGAGGATCTTTTCGAGTTCGACTTTGAGTTCCATCGCTGATGCCAATCTTGCCTCGGCGCCGGGTTCGTCGGTCTTGATCGCATCGTGCTGGCGCGAGATCCAATCGCCCAGGTACGAATAGACCAGCGATTCGAGCGTCTTGCGACCCAAGCCGTCGGGGGCGGCGAGCATGTGGGCGTTGACCAGCGCGTGGAAGCCGTCCTTTTTGCCGTCCCAGATGTGCCACACGAACGGGCGGTGGTGGAAGACCTTGCAGTGCTCCTCGAAGAAGCGATTGCGGAGCCAGTCGTCGAGACTTTCGCTTGGTTCCTTCTGCTTGTGTTTCTCGGCGGCCGCTGCGAGCAGGGCTCGCTCCTTGTCCATCGACCACGCCTGGCCAAACGCCGAGCGGAACAACGATCGCAGCCGATCCGCCGCACTCTCCTCGGCACGCACGGGCGAGAGGCACACGATCCCGTCCTCGTCGCGGTGCTCGTCGAGTTCATCACACCGCGATACCCACGCCCGGCTCGCCTCATCAAGCCGCATCTCATCATCCAACTCCGCCGGCCAGCGGTAGCCCAGCAATCTCGCCACGCCCACCTGCAACACATCGCCAAGGTTCGGCTCGCGGCAGATCAGCGAGGGGTGGCGATCGACGCCCGACGAATCCGCGATGCCCCACGGCGAGTTGCCCGACGGGCCGGACGCGACCATCCCCGCCGGGTGCCCGTGGAAGAGCCACTGCGTCGGATCATTGCTCTGCGGCTCGGGCAGCCCTTCGGGATATTTTTCCGCCGCGACCTGCTGCCAGTGGGCGAGATCGAAAGGTATCTTGACAAGTGTTGCACTAGTCACACTTAATTTCTGATCCACTATTCGAACTAAATCAGAGTACTGTTGACAAGATGCAAATGCCCAAACCGCCGGCAGATCATCTGGGTCACTTGGGATAATCACAGCAGTGTTATTATCAAATGGACCTCCACAATAGATGCTTGTAGGCAACGGTCCCATTTGCCTAACAATGACACCATGACTTGACCAAGCCGCCTGTCCATCCCGCCGCGCACCGGGCAAATTCACAATTGGCCCAGTACCATTACACCATCTTAAGACATTTTCAAAACCACCCCACAATTCTGTTTCTAGGACTGACCCTCGAAAGCTCTTCCAGTCTGGATTTGTGGTATCAATCTCCCAGAAAGCGAACTGCATTCGATCCGAATCACCAGTAGTAAGTCCATGGTGCGCTTCAGCTACCCCGCCCATGAGCGGCAAGCGTGAAATTAATTCTGAGACAATTACCCTCGCATCCGGATTCTTCACCTGTTCCTTCTGCGGGACGAGTCGGACGGTGCCGGTGGTGGTGTCGGGTGTGGGTTCGTTGGCGGGCGTCTCGCCCCGCAGCAGCGACGCCTTGGCCGAGGGGGGGCTTGCGCCCGAGACATCGACACCGGCCATGATGTGTGCGTCGTCGGGCTTGTTGCCGGAGATCGACAGGAGTGCGACATTGACGACATGCCCGCCGATGGTCTCGAATGCACCGGGGCCGAGCCGGGCGACGATCTCCCATGATTGTTGTTTGAGCAGTTTTTCGCGGAGTTTTTTGTAGGAGGTGAGGAAGAGCCAGTTCTGTGGCGTGACGGCGGCGATGGTGCCGGCCGAACACGGCTCGCCGGGCTGTGCGGGCGCGCCCCCCACCCACTTGAGCATGCGTGCGACGAAGATGGTGGCGAGGTCCGGCTTGGCTTCTTTGTAGTTGTCGAGTGCGAAGGATTTGAGCCGTTCGCTCTGTGAGCCACGCCCGAGGTAGGGGACATTGGTGATGACGAGCGTGTAGCCCTCGGCGGTGTCGGCGGTGTCGTTCCACCGGGCCGAGAGTATTTCGGCGGCCTTGGCCATGCCTTGTGCAGCGACGGCGCGTTCGTGGGTGTCGTCGTTGTCGGTTTCGGTTTTGAGGATCTCGGCGAGGAGCGGCTGGAGAGTCTCGAAGTCGGCGGCGAAGCCAGTATCGGGGAGTTCGTTGGGGTCGATCAATGATCCAAGATCGGGCGCCTGGGTGAAGAGCTCGTGCATGTGGATCAGCCCGCGTTCCATGGCTTGGCGAACATCTGGTCGTTCGGCTGATAGTGTTCGCTTGGCCATTTTGAGCCATTCGTCCTGCGTCGATTGCGGGCCGATGCCTGAGCACGCCAGATGCATCGTCGGGAGGTCGATTGATCGATCGACGAGTTTCCACGCCGAGAGGGCGAGGTTGAAGGCGGCGATCTGGGTGCATCGTGGATCGAGTTCTAGCCCGTAGAGATTCTCAGCGAGCACCGCGTTGATGGCGTCTTGGGTGCTCAACCCTTCTTCATGGATGCGCAATCGGAGCAGGAGCTTGAAGCTGGCGACGAGGAAGTGCCCGGAGCCGCAGCATGGGTCGAGGACCTTGAGTTTGGCGGCGGTCTTTGGCCAGTTTTCGTAGGTGCCCGCGGCGGGTCGCCATGGGCCGGTGGGTGTGCTTTCTTCATCGGTTTCGAGTTGTTCACGCACAAAGCGGAGATAGGTGAAGTCGCACTCGCCGGCGGGGGTGTGAAGAGCACACGCCCGGCGGAGTTCGTCCTCATTCTGCGCGGTGTTGGCGAGGTTCGGGTTGGCGGCGAGCACCTTGCCGGCGTGCCACGCGCCGAGTGTGTTGTGGAGGAGGAAGAGGACCATGTAGTGCTCGGTGAAGAGCTGGGTGACGGCGGGGAGTGTTTCGCCGGTGATTTTTTCGCCGGACTTGGCACGGGCGTTGACGGCTTCTTTCTCGGCGGATTGCCAGAACTGGTAGGTCCACCCGAGGGAATCGTCGGCGGTGAAGACGGCGGGGGGAAGGGCTTCGAGCAACGATTCAAGCGACAGGCGTGTCTCGGTCGGGAGGGCGATACTCAGGATGGGGTTGTCGGTGCGGAATATCTCGGGGAGCATCCGTTGTGCATAACGGCTGGCGAGCTCCCATTGATTGACCCCTTGCTCGCGTGCGAGTTCTTCGACATCTTCGAGGTTGACCGAGACGCCGGACTCTGGCTCGATGAGCAGATCGTTCTCAGCGAGGAACCGAGCGAAGATCATACGATGCCAGTGCTCGTATGCACACTCGCGTTCGAGCCGGCGTGTTTCTTGCTTGCCATCGGATGCTCGTTTGTCGCCGAGCTGACGGGCATGGGCCCGGAGCCGATTGCGGAGTTTTTTCGCCGATTCATCGAGGTGATTGCCCGCTTTGGTATCTCGCACGGTGAGCGCGTCGAGTGCCGATTCAGCCCCGGCCTCGGCCGCTTTGCGGGCGTTGACGATCGAGCGTTCAAGATCACGGCGGAGATTGGCGGGAAGTGGCGGCATATTTGAGTCCGATAATTTAGGCGATTTTGGTCTTTATTCAGCTCTGTGCACATGGGCGAACATACGGAAACCGTGATATTGAGCCAATATGGGCGTTTGAGGGGACTACAAGCCCTTCCCCATGACATCGCGCGACATAAAACTCAGGCCCAGAATGGCACATAGCGGGCATCCTTTCGGCTTCGGGGTGGAGCAACTGCAGGTCATCAACAAGATGTTTCAACTCATCTGGTGTCACTTGGTCTCCACCTGTCGCTCACGCGATTACAACAGGGCCTTTCTTCAGTTGAGCAAGCAAGTCTTGCTCTTGTTTCGTCAGCCACGCCTTGACTTCTGCCTCGGTGTGCAGCGTTCCGCTGGACAGATGTACTCGCTGAATCTTGGGTTCGAGAAGCTTCGCAGCCTTGAGAGCCACGCTCGCAAAACGGCTCGGGAGTGCACCGGTCTTGTCATGCCATGACTCCAGCGGTGTCGCGTCGAGCGTCTGGACCAGGTCATCATCGCTCCCAATGCTGATCGAAGGCACATCAGCGATGCCTTCCTCACGAAGAATCTGATCACGCTGTTCATCGGAAATTTTCAACCACGAGTCATTGGACTTGAGAGACTTCAACTCTTGGGCATGAAGATCCATAAAGCTCTTGTACGCTGTGTTGATAGCTGCTCGTAAGGAGTTCGCCGCTTTCTTCTTAAGAGGGGTCACATGGTCGGTGCTATCGAGCAAGCGTCGTTCATCGCAAATGCTAGTAGCCGATGCTTCGATATCAATAAAGTCAGACAAATCGCACCCATGTTGGAGAAAGCTCTGCAGGGATAGCCAGATGGGGCCCCGTTTCTCTGCCAAGTCCGCGGCTGCCCTCCAGTAATCAACATTACTCTTCAGCGTACCATGCTCGTCGAGAATCTTCGCCAATCGCTCATTACCCGCAAGACTCCTCAGATCAGCGAGATGGCTGATGGTCGGACGCTTGGGGAATGGTGGCTCACCACCAGCTCGCTTGGCAATACACTCGAGTGTGTCGAGAAACTCGGCAGACTTCTCGACAAGATCATCGCTCGCCTTTGCGGATATTCCAGCTTCTTGAAAAAGACCACGGAGTTTGATTTTCTGTTGAGCGCTCAGAGTTGCGGTTTCCACACGAAATTCGGCCCTTGCAATCTTATTCTGGTCGAGTTGGCCAACAGCAAGAACCGCCCCACCATGACGGGCTGTAAGATGACCAGTAGCGTGCAATGCGATCAGAGCACCATCAATTGCATCCTGAGGCCAGCCGTATGGGCTGTCGATGAACTTCCGGCGGACGCTTCTGCCATCTTTACCAGAACCAATAATATGTACAATCTCCTTGCACACGAGATGCTGATCAGTTGCTCCAATCCAGTCCACAGCCTCAAGTGGTGTATCGTCACCGTTCTTTGCCCGGTTGATCACTACGGGCCAATTCTTGTGATCAGCATCTTTGAACTGCGGGAACAGCCGATCGAGTGCATCCTCAGCAGCGGAACGGGTCTTCTCTTCAAGAGTGAGCTCATACTGCTCAGTCCCACCACCCTTGAAAACCTTGGCACCGCCCACGATATTGGCGATAAGCTCATCACGCAAACGCTCGGCGTCGGTGACGCGGCTCTGCATGGCATTCCGAGCTTCTTGACCCTCGGGTGAGTTCGGAACACCTTTGAAATCAATCGTGCCCTTAGCCGCTTCGTAGCGGACGATTTGCTTCCGCAAATCATCCGCACTTACTTTTTGGATGAACACGGAGATAATAGGACTGGCCGTTCCAACGGCCCGCGCGGCATCGACCACGCTCTTCTCACTACAACCCCATTCGTCGCGTATCCAAATCGGGATGCCGTGACCGGTCGCCTCGGGCGGTTCATCGCCGAAGTAGATCGCCAGCTTCCGTGGCTCCTTGCTCGCACCCTGCTGAAGCCTGATGCCTTTCATGACATCCTGAATTGCATCACGGATGAGTGCGTCTCGCTTGTTGTGGATCTCGTGTGCTTGGTTCGAAAGACGCGTAATACGATTGCGAAACTCTTTGTCCCACTCCGAATACTCTTTCGTCTGAAGATTATATTCGCCGTGGTCATTCAGTAAGATACCGTCATCCACCAGACCTTCTAGCACTGCTGGCACGCGTTTACGAAGCATGGCACCGTCGTTCTTCAGGTCTGACACGAGCAAATCTGCGAGCATTTCTTCGTTTGCACGCACACCAATGTCAGCGCCGGCCTCGCGAGGAAGCTTGCGGATCAGAAAGATCAGGCCACAGAGGCGACGAGCAAGCTTTCCATCATCGGTACCATCATCTAGATTCCGAATCGTCTCGTCAAGCTCGCGAAGCAAGACACCCTGCTGGAGCAGGTTTGGCTGGATCTGCTCAAACATAAAATCTGCCGCCACCACTGTTCCGAGCGGACTATCGGAGAGATCACGAAGAGCATCGTGGATGATGCGGAGCTGGGAGCGAAGCATCCCGCTCGTACCGGCGGGATCGACAGCACGGAATATGTGCTCCCAAAACCGACGGCGAACAGGGAGAAGCGGGTAGTCATCAACCAAGCTGCCTCGATCTTCAGACCTAGCACAGATGTGTGTGCTAGCGAGTTGTCGTTCGATCTCACCAGCATGTCCGTCGAGTGCTTTCTGAACGGTCTCGATGACCTCGGGGCGTTTCGCGAGCAGAACGCGTCGCGTCACAGTCTCGACATCGGCATCGGAGAGCTCCACTGGAATCGTAAATCGATCACGCAGCTTTCCAAACTGGGCAGTCTGCGCACCCAATGCGTTCTGACCTGCGCCCACGAGCATGACACGGGAGTCAAACTGCTTGCAGATGACCTCGGCGACCTCAACAACCTGCGTCGCGCGATCTGCATTGTCACCAATGTAGAGCTGCACCTCGTCGAGAACAATGATCGTGCAAGGCAACTCTCCATCACGGTATATCGCTTCTCTCATCGTTGCAATCAGGTCAGCAGTGGTGATGTCGCTAGGCTGGCGGAACTCTTGTTTCAGAAGCTCTCGCACAGCCTTTCGGTCTCCATACCCGGAATCAACCGCGATAAGCGCATCGTGAAGCACGGGACTGACATAGAGGTTATGAAGCTCACGGAGAAAATCCTTGCCTTGGTTCTCGACGGCTTTTTTGACTGCGTCGTAGAAACCATTATTATGAAGGTAGAGGCAGAACTTGGCTTGGGCGTATGTTTCGGGCAGTCCAGCCGATCGAAGAACAATGCCAAGAACCGTCAATCGAACGCTGTCACCGCCGCCTGCGGGAAGCGTGCCGGATGCGGCGTGTAGCCCAGCAAAGCGGCGTCCTTGGATGTCGAGTTCCTTGAACAATGCTCGAACCTCGTCGGGCAAGGTCGCGATATCACGAGCTTGGGCACCATCGGAAAACTCAGTATTCGCCCACAAATGGCAGAGCATCTTGAGCAGGTGCGATTTACCACTGCCATAGAACCCGCTCACCCAAGCCGCCGCCTGGCTTGTTCCGCCGAGGTGACTGAGGAACGATTCAATGATTCGCAAGGTGCCATCCGCATATTGTCCCTCACAGACAAAGTTGGAAAGTTCCTCACGAAGCGTATCCCACTCTTGTTCTGTTAAACCATCATCGATCCGCGCCTGCCCGTTGTTCATCAACGGCGTAACGGCGGGATCTCGCACGAAAAGCTCTCGGTTCGTAATCATGTGTCATCTCCTTGATGGAGCGTGATCGGGACAGCGAGGTAATTCCACCCATCCCGAGCGTCGAGGAGCCGGTAGTTGTTCTGGTCATACTCGCCCGGAAAGAAAAATACGAGGCGTCCAAGGATTTCCGCTTCTACTTTCTTAAGAACAAGGGATAAACGGCAAAATCCGTAGAGAGAAGCTGATCCGAACACGCCCACGACTGTATCTTCGTCTATATCTTCTGCGGTCAACACGGATCGCAGATGCAACGAGGCGTAATCCATAAACTCACCATCAAGCTTCATCTCAATATCTTCGGGGCACTCAAAGTACGCTTCGCGATACTCGTCACGGCTCATCCACTCAGCAAACAGTTGAGTCAGATCGAACTCGCGCCAGGTATGCCCTGCTACCTTAGTAC
>Ga0256839_1003328_pt1 | contig 16703 bp, 14 predicted proteins | sample 354166metaG_FD_185968 | JGI IMG/M metagenome (GOLD analysis project Ga0256839, IMG submission 185968) | Hydrothermal vent microbial communities from Mid Atlantic Ridge, Atlantic Ocean - 354-166 | ecosystem: Environmental > Aquatic > Marine > Hydrothermal vents | place: Atlantic Ocean: Mid... | reverse complement strand
CCGTGTAAAAATTACACAAGCTGAGCTACATTATGTGGGCAGTATTACTGTGGACGAGGATTTGATGGATGCAGCTGATATTGTTGAAAACGAAAAAGTGCAGGTTGTAAATGTTAACAATGGAGAGCGGCTAGAAACGTATGTGATTACAGGTGAAAGAGGAACGGGCGAGATTTGTTTAAATGGCCCTGCAGCAAGATTAGCTCAAGTGGGAGATGTGGTAATTTTAGTTTCGTACGGCTTAATCAAAAAGGAAGAAGGTCAAATGCATCAACCAATCGTTATTTTTCCTGATGATAATAATAAACTTGTTTCATAGGGTTGAAAAATAAAATTCTAACATTTCTAAAATACCTTATCGGTCTTCTTATTGCAGGAAGCCTGCTTTATTATGTATTTAAGGATTGGGATTTGAATGATTTACTTGAGCGGTTTAAGCAGGTGGACTATTCATGGGTGCTATTATCAGTATTCTTATCCATCATAAGCCATGCTATTAGAGCCTATCGTTGGAATTTATTATTAAACCCTTTGGGCTATAATAACCTAACCACCTTTCGTACTTTTTTAGCTGTAATGATTGGCTATTTTGTAAATTTATTAGCACCAAGAGCTGGAGAGATTACAAGGTGTGGGATAATGAAAAAGAACGATGGTGTCAACATGTCAGTATCGTTGGGGAGCGTTGTTGCAGAAAGAATGGTAGATTTAGCAGGGTTGATGGTTATTATACTAATAGGGTTAACTTTACAATTTGATAGATTGAGCGGTTTTATGTTCGATTTTTTTAATGAAAAGTCAGATGCAATACAAATAAGCTCAACCACTATTCAGGTATTAGTAGCGCTTGGTGTGGTAATTGTAATTACTGCCTTGGTTTTGTGGTGGATAAGAGCTCGCATAAAGCGGTTGCCCATTTACTTTAAACTACGTTCTTTTGCAATCGAACTGTACGATGGTTTTACCAGCGTGCTTAAGCTTAAAAACAAAATAGGCTTTTGGGGTTCTACTGTGCTAATTTGGGTGTTTTACTTTGCCATGGCGTATGTGGTGGTTTTTGCGCTCCCATCTACTTCTCATTTAGGGTTGTTAGCTGGGTTATCTATTTTAATTATGGGCGGTTTGGGGATGTCGGCACCAGTACAAGGCGGGTTTGGCACGTATCATATTTTAGTAGGATCGGTGCTAGGCCTGTACGGAGTAGTTGAAAAAGACGGATACTTTTTTGCAACACTTATTCACTCCTCACAAACGATATCTATCCTCTTTTTTGGAGGGTTGAGTTTTATCATTAGTATGCGATTAAAAAAGAAGAAAATAAATGTATAATATTTAAAATATATAGATCATGTTAATTGTTATATTTATTGTGTTTGCGGTTGCCAGCTTTGCTGTAAGCAATACGCTAAAAAGAAAATTTAAAAAATATTCGCAAATACCTTTGGCATCAGGAATGTCGGGCAGAGAAGTGGCAGAAAAGATGCTCAGGGATAATGGCATTTACGATGTAAGTGTCATTCATGTAGGCGGAAACCTTACCGATCATTACAACCCAACTAACAAAACTGTTAATTTAAGTGAGGCTGTATATAGTGGAAGGTCGGCTGCTTCGGCTGCCATAGCAGCGCACGAATGTGGGCATGCAGTACAACATGCCACAGCTTATAGCATGCTAACATTACGCACAACATTGGTGCCTTTGCAAAATGTAAGTGGTAAAATAATGAACTTTATTTTCTTTGCTATGCTATTTGGAGGGATGTTTTTAACAAGTGTGTTTCCGTTAGAGCTTGTTTTACTGGTTGTTATTGGGGTAAACTTTGTGTTTGCGCTTTTTGCCTTGGTAACCTTGCCTGTAGAGTTTGATGCAAGTAAGCGAGCTTTGCAATGGATTGAAACAAATAATGTAGTTACCTCGCAAGAATATGAAATGAGTAAAGACGCACTTAAATGGGCTGCAATGACCTATGTGGTGGCTGCACTAGGAGCATTAACAACTTTATTGTATTATGTAATGATATTTCTTGGAGGAAGGGATTAGATCTTCTTTTAGGATTGTTAAATTAACCACGATAGTATGAATTTTGATTTTACCGAAGAGCAATTGGCTGTTAGAGATGCGGCTAGAGATTTTGCTCAAAATGAACTTTTACCCGGTGTAATAGAAAGAGACGAAAACGCACAGTTTCCTGTGGAGCAAGTAAAAAAGCTAGGAGAACTTGGGTTTTTAGGAATGATGGTTGACCCAAAATACGGAGGAGGAGGAATGGATACCGTCTCTTATGTGTTAGCCATGGAAGAAATATCGAAGGTAGATGCCTCTACATCGGTTGTAATGTCGGTAAATAACTCATTGGTGTGCTGGGGCTTAGAAAAGTATGGCACTGAAGATCAAAAACAAAAATATTTAACGCAACTGGCCTCAGGTAAAAAAATTGGTGCCTTTTGTTTAAGCGAACCAGAGGCAGGATCAGATGCTACTTCGCAAAAAACCACGGCTGTTGATATGGGTGATTATTACCTATTAAATGGCACCAAAAACTGGATCACGAATGGTGGTTCTGCTGAGTATTACATTGTAATAGCACAAACGCATCCGGAAAAGGGGCATAAAGGGATAAATGCCCTTATTGTAGAAAAAAGTATGGAAGGGTTTGTTGTAGGTAAAAAAGAGCAAAAAATGGGCATTAGAGCCTCAGATACCCACTCTTTAATGTTTACCGATGTAAAAGTGCCTAAGGAAAACAGAATTGGTGAGGATGGATTTGGATTTAAGTTTGCTATGAAAGTACTTAGTGGAGGTAGAATAGGAATCGCATCGCAGGCACTAGGAATAGCTTCAGGATCACTAGAGCTTTCCTTGAAATATTCAAAAGAGCGAAAAGCTTTCGGTGTTGAAATATCCAAACATCAAGCTATTCAGTTTAAATTATCTGAAATGGCCACCAATATTGAGGCCGCCCGGTTACTTTGTTTACAAGCCGCTTATTTAAAAGACCAGCATAAAGACTTTACCAAAGCCAGTGCAATGGCCAAGTTATTTGCTTCTAAAACAGCAATGGATGCTTCTATCGAGGCTGTTCAAATCCATGGCGGGTATGGTTATGTAAGAGAATACCATGTAGAACGATTTATGAGAGATGCTAAGATTACACAGATTTATGAAGGCACTTCAGAGATTCAAAATATAGTTATTGCAAGAGAGCTATTAAAGTAATAAATCAACAATTCTTTTAATAGTGCAAAAAAAGTCTCCAAAAATTTCGGAAATAGAAAAATGCGCATTAGATTTGTTCAAGAATTTATTGCACAATTGTTTCTTAGTAGGTTAAACAAAAATTTATATGGAAGATTATAATAAAATAATTGAGTCGTTAGGGGTGAGGTATATCAAGGCTAAAAATGTTAATGTGAAGCAGCCTGTTACTATTTCTAACTTTTACGATGTCGAAAATACTGCTATTTTTATAAAATCGGGCAAGTTAAGCTTTGAAGATTCAACAGGTATAGTTGAGGCGGAAGAGGGAGAAGTGATTTTTATTCCAGGAGGAAAAAGAACAAAGTTAACTTACGGAAGCAATGCTAAGGCTGTTTTAACAGCCGAAGAATTTGTAACTAAAAAGGAGTTGTACCTACAATCGCATACTCAAGGGGTAGCCGCAGACCCAACAGTTTCAGACTCAATGGTCGTGGTAACTTTTGAGGCTAAAGTTTTTAACTCCGTTAACTTTTTTGCTTCGTTAGACATTGAGCCCTTTGTAATTAAAAGTGATGATATCAACTTTACAATTAAACAATTGTTTTTAGAGTCGGTATCTGATGAACCAGGTAGCAGCAGAGTTGTTAAATTAAAAACAGAACAACTTGTAGTTGAAATAATAAGATACATTATTAAAAACAGGTTATTTGTAGAGCAATTAGCCACGAATAGCACCTATTTTAAAGACCCTCGATTAATAGATATTTTTAATTATATTAAAGAAAATATTAACGGTGATTTATCAAATAAAGTGTTGGCCGAGGTTGCCAGTGTTTCGGAAGACTATGTAGGACAATATTTTAAAATGCTTACGGGCATTAACCCTCAAGATTACATTGAGTACCAGCGAATGGAAGAAGCTGTTAATTTATTAAGGACTTCTAAAAACAGTATTCGTGCTATTGGCAAACAAGTAGGCTATAAAGATACCGCCTATTTTTGCCGCAGGTTTAAAATGATGTTTGGCATTCCTGCTGGTAAAATGAGAAGAAGAGAGTCATTGATGAACCTCTAGTGTTAAGCCCAAGGCAAAATATTTTATAGAGGCAGGCATTTACGTACATATTTAATTTAGGCATTTCTCTTACTTAATGGTAACACTCAAATTTTATCCCCGTCATTCCTGCGTAGGCAGGAATCCGTAAATACGGTTAAGTTATGAAATTGAGAAATTTTGTACCTTAATATTCCATATTAACATATTTATCACTATTGGTGTATGTATATAAATGCCTACCTCTAATATTTTATATCTTTAACTCAACTTGAAAATAGAACATCATAAGTTGCTAATTTTTAGGGTGTTGTGTTTTTAATTTCAAATTTCAATCACCTAAACATCAAACACTTACATGGTTTGATGTTTTTGATATTTCAGCCAGTCGGCCAGACAACAGTATTTGATTTTTGTTTATTGGAGTTTATAGACAAACACTAGACTTATTGTCGTTTTTATAAACTGGGAGAATAGGCACTGTAATTTTAGCGCCTAGCCAACAAGCCTATAATGAAACAGTTACACGACCCTCTGCCCTTTACTACAATTTATAAGCTACGTTCTTATTAATAATTAATTAGCCTATATTTATAATATGCTAAAATTTTCTGTAGTATTTAATAAGTATGTTATTTTCTTTATTTTACTCTCAAATTTTTTATTTGTAAGCATCTACTTTTTATACGTTAGGTATCTCGTTTTTATCCCATTTTTTGGAATAGGTTTAATAGCACCAATTTTTACAGCTATATTTTTTGGTTTTTTAATTGGTGTATTATTTAATCAAAGCAGTAAACAACAAGCACTATTTTGTGCGCTTGAGCAACAAACAGCAATAAAACAAATTTCACTGCTTTTGCACCAAAATTATTCGGAAGAAGAATTGATGGGCAAAACTATTCGTTTAATCCTTGGCGTTTCATTCGCCAAAACCCTATCTAAAGGGGCTGTTTTTTTAACTAACTCTCATAATCGGTTAATACTTAAAGGCCACCTTAACATGAGCGACTGTGCTCTTAATAAATATACCTCCAGGGGAATCGAATTTAAAGAATGTGCCTGTGGGGTGGCTGCACAAAAGAAACAATCCGTTTTTATAAGTACTACAATAGGGTATGACTATTGCCTTAAATGTTTTAAAAAGGAAGATCTTGGGCTTTATAGTGTGCCCATAATATACGAAAAAAATCTATTAGGTTTAATTATTGTTTATTTAGAGACCAATCATAAAAAAGACCCCTCTGAAATTGATTTTTTGGAGGCAGTAGCAAATGTACTTGCATTGGTTCTTAGAAAATTTGTTGTAGATCAAAATATATTTAGAAAAGAGGTTGAGCTTAGAGAAAAGCAAAAATTAGTAGATGAAATTTTAGGCACCACACCCGACCCACTTTTTTTATTAGATATAGAAACTGCCGATTTTGTGTACTGCAATACGGCAATGAATAACATAATTAGTAAAAACCCCTTTTTTCTTAAAGGATATAAAAAAATTGGAGTTAATGCTTTTAGAGAACAAGTACACCCCGATGACTTAGCTATTTATGATGAATTAAATCATGTGTTGCGCTCAGGAAAAGATTTGTTTTCATTAAAATTTAGAACTAAAATATACAGCGATGAATACCACTGGGTAGAACAAACCGTGAAGGTTTTTAGTCGAAGAAATGACGGGAAAGTTCACCAGGCGTTAGTGGTTGTTAAAGATATAAGTGATAAAATTCATGCAGAAAACAGGGTTAAAAAATTAAATGTCGAACTGTCTGCACAAAATAGATCCATCAAAAAAATTAATGCAGAGCTTGACCAATTTGTTTACAGCGTATCGCACGATTTAAGAGCACCGTTAGCATCAATGTTAGGCTTGGTAAACCTAAGCAAACTTGACTCTAACCCTAAAGACCTGAAAGATTATATGCTTAAAATAGGCCAAAGTGTAGAAAAACTGGACGGTTTTATTAAAGACATACTTGATTATTCGAGAAATTCCAGAACAGAAATTGAAGCGAAACCGATCGTGCTTAAAAATCTTTTTATGGAGATTATTGATAACATTAAATCAATAAGCAACCCCGATATTGAGCTTGATTTTCATTCTGACGAGCCCTATGTATATAATGGAGATGCTAGGCGAATCAGTATAATTTTTAATAATATAATATCCAATACCATTAAGTATGCAGACTATGAAAAACCCCAACGGTTTTTAAAAGTTCGGATAAAAACTTCAGTTAAAGAGGGCATAATTATAGTTGAAGACAACGGTATTGGCATAGAAAAGGCAAACATTAATAAGATTTTTAATATGTTTTATCGTGGAACAGATAAATCTGATGGGTCAGGCATAGGCCTGTATATAGTAAAGGAAATAATTCAGAAACTCAACGGAAGTATAAATATAGAATCAGAAAAAGGTGTGGGTACAAAAATAACCATCCAAATTCCACATGCAAAAATGCCTGTTTTAAAAACTATTAACGCATAAAAAATCCCGCTCCTTTAAAAGTCGGGACAGCTTAAGGACACTTTCTGTTGTCCTAATCGCGACTGCCTGCTTTCGTTGGCAACAACCGCTAATCATTTGGTAACCACCTCTGTGGCTATTTTCTGATACAAAAGTAAAGCGTTGGATTAAAGGTTTAGCCTCATACATATTAACAAATTGTTACTTCTTCTTAGCAGTCTATCCTTTAGCCTGTATAATTCATGAATCTTCGTGATGAGCATTTCAAGTGGCTGTTAATCAGGTACTCACGGAGAAATTTGAAACAGCTTGTCCCGATTTTTTTTTCGGGAGAGGCGTAGCGAGCTACGTTGAGTAGCAAAATTTGAGTAAAGCCTGTACCGTACTTTAGTCGGTATGCCTGAGTGATAGGTAATTGGAATGCGTAATAGATTATTCATGAATTATTCAGGTTAGTGATAACTCTAAAGCCAATGTTATTACCGAGCGCCCGCCTCCCGAAATTGTACGGAGGGTAGGTAAGATTGGTATCTCTGGACTCAACCGACCCCAAATTAAGGAAGCATCAAAATAGTATTCCTTAGTTCAAAATTTGGCTAGAACAACTATCTAGTGCCTGTCTATAAACTCGGTGTCTGATTCAGAAAGTTCGCTATCAAGGCTTGCGAAGTCAAAAAAAACGGAGTTTACAGGGGTAATCAGGCGCAGCCGAGTATTTTTTTGACAAGCGTAACGTAGATAGTGGACTTTATGGACAGATACTATCTAGGTTATCGCTTGTTTTGAGCTTTATAAAATAGCAACTTTAGTTCTCAATAAATTAACTATGCCTAAAAACGTTTATTACTCCGATTACTTGCAATTAGATAAAATCTTAAACGCCCAACAAACCGAAAGTGGTTTAGCAGGAGACGAAGCGCACGATGAAATGCTATTCATCATTATTCACCAAACCTACGAACTTTGGTTTAAACAAATGAAATACGAAATGCAGTCGATTGTGAATATAATGAATAAGCCCACCATTAATGATAATTCGCCCGATGTGTTTGCCGTAGTGCATAGGCTAAAACGAATGGCCACCATTTGGCAGTTAGGCATCCAACAAATAGATGTGCTCGAAACCATGACACCTCTTGATTTCCTCGACTTTCGTGACCAATTAAGACCGGCTTCAGGCTTTCAAAGCTTTCAATTTAAAATGCTAGAGGCTATGATGGGCTTAAAATTTAAAGACCGACATGGCAAGGCATTTTACCAAAGTCATTTGCGCAAAGAGCATATCGATGAAATTGCCAAAATTGAAGCACAACCTTCATTAATTGAATTGCTAAATGCTTGGTTAGAGCGCATCCCTTTTTTTGATGTCCCATTTTATAATGAGTCGAATCAAGTACAATCACACCCGTTTTGGCTAGATTATAAAAAAGCCTTTGCCTCCACATTAGATGAAAATGATAAATCTATATTAAAAACTTTCGAGCAGTTTTTCTATACCGAGGGCAAACTAAAAGGAAATCGTTTAAGTGCTAAAGCCAATAGAGCAGCTTTGTTTATTTTAGCTTACAGAGATTACCCTTTATTACAAATTCCTTTTCAGCTATTAGATACGCTAATTTTGATTGATGAGCTAATGAGCACTTGGCGTGCTCGCCATATTTCTATGGTAGCTCGTATGATTGGTATGCGTACAGGCACTGGTGGTAGCACAGGGGCTGATTATTTAAGTAAATCTCGCGATCATCATGGGGTGTTTAATGAGCTTTCGGGCTTAAACACCTATTTGGTACAACGAAAGAGTTTACCTATACTCCCAAATGTGCTTAAAGAGCGATTAGGATTTAGCTAATTAATAATGACAGGAGGAATAGGATTTTCTAGAGATGGTAATAATATCCTCAAAAAGAATAAATCTCTTTTAGGGTCTCGAAAAACCAATGCTGAAAACCCATATTGGGGTACTAAAAAATATGGCAAAAGGAGCGCAGGTAATTTTTCTGAACTTAGTAACTGGAAACAATTTAGAGCAGCCAAAATTCGAAAAAGAACTATTTTTATCTTTGCTATGCTGAGCCTTTTAGCTTCGCTTATTTGGCTGTTTTTATAATGGGAGTCTCTAATAATAATTTTTTGGTTACTCCTATGTCCTTTACTTTTACAAAATGAACTGGAAACAACTTTTATCTCCCACCCGATTGGGCAACAAGCCAAACTCGCATACCAAAGAGCGGAGTAACTTTGAAGCGGATTACGACCGCATCATTTTTTCGTATCCATTTCGTAGGTTGCAAGATAAAACACAGGTGTTTCCTTTGCCAGAGCAAGATTTTGTGCACAACAGACTTACCCATAGCCTGGAAGTTTCTAGCGTAGGCAGAACGCTTGGCAAAAGAGTGGGGGAACAAATTATTGCAAAACATAAACTAACCGGAATAACTGCCAATGATTTTGGCACCATTGTAAGTGCGGCTGCCTTAGCTCACGATGTAGGCAACCCTCCTTTTGGCCACTCAGGTGAAGAATCTATTTCTGGTTTTTTTCAGCAAAACAACACCATTAATTGGCTAAAAGAACAGTGTACCATTGAAGAATGGAACGACCTTGAAAGCTTTGAAGGCAATGCACAGGGCTTTCGATTAATTAATCAAAAAGCCCAAGGGTTAACCTTAACCTATGCTACCTTGGGTGCTTTTACAAAATACCCCAGAAGCTCGGCTGGCTCCAAAGTAGAAGGAAGGGTAAGTCAGAAAAAATTTGGATATTTTAAAACCGAAGAAACGGTATTTTCAACTGTTGCTCAAGAATTAGGCCTTATACCTCTCAATAGTAAAAGTTATACCCGGCATCCTTTGGCATTTTTGGTAGAGGCGGCTGATGATATTTGTTATAATATTATTGATTTAGAAGACGGTTGCACCCTGGGCTTAGTAAGTTTAGAAGAAACAGTTGAGCTACTAAAACCCATTGTGGGCAGCCGATTTGATACCGAAAAGTTAGCCCAAAAAAAATTCTTGCACGAAAAGTTGGGGGCTTTGCGAGCACTCGCAATTAATGAGTTAATTAGCCAAGCCGTAGAAGTGTTTTTAGCCAACGAAAGGGCGATGCTTAATGGAGACTTTGATCAGTCATTAACCAATTTGCTGCCGGCTACCGAAGCACTTAAAAAGATTCAAAAGGTGTCGGTTCAAAAGATGTATCGATCAAAAATAGTGGTTGAGAAAGAAGTGGCTGGTTACGAAGTACTCAATGGCTTGCTAGAAATACTAATTGGCTCACTTCAGGGGCATTTAAAAGGCTCGCCCTCTACCTATCATAAAATGATAGGCAGAACTTTGCCTGAACCAATTCAAGAGGCAGTAGGCTTACCTGTTTACGAAGCCGTTCGATCTATGCTCGATTATATTTCGGGCATGACCGATAAGCACGCATTAACCTTGTACCGCAAACTAAAGGGGATGGTAATGCCAAGTTGGTAAATTATCAAGGCTTGCATAACGCAGATAGCGGACTTTATAAACATAGACACTAATTAGTGCCTGTCTATAACGTTAATAGTTACAGAAATAACAAATGTTAATAGTCAAATAACAAATACCTGTCTGTGTGCCGACCGGCTGAAATCTCAAAATGCAATCACCTAAATACCAAACACTTGCATGGTTTGATGTTTTCATTTTTGAGATTTATTTGTTATTTGATTTTTGTTTATTGGAGTTTATAGACAAACACTAATTAAGACTTTGCCTCGCTGCTACTCTTCACTTTCTTTTTCTTAGAAAAAATCAAACTGTCTTCTTTCGTTTTAAAATCCACTAAAAGCACATCTCCTTCGGTCAGGTCTCCCTTCAAAATTTCTTCTGCAATGGGGTCTTCCAAATATTTTTGAATGGCTCTATTTAAAGGCCGTGCCCCAAATTGAGGATCATATCCTTTTTCAGCCACAAAGTCTTTGGCCTTTTTTGATAACTCAACTTTATAGCCAAGGTCACCAATTCGTTTAAATAAATGGCTTAACGAAATATCAATAATTTGATGGATATGCTCACGTTTAAGTGAATTAAACACGATTATATCATCCAATCTATTTAAAAACTCGGGGCTAAAAGCCTTTTTTAAAGCTTTTTGAATGGTAGCCCTCATTTCTTCGTCCTCATTTTTAACCTTAGCACTTGAGGCAAAGCCTATACCGGCTCCAAAATCTTTTAGGTCGCGAACCCCAATATTAGAGGTCATAATAATAATAGTATTTCTAAAATCCACCTTACGACCAAGGCCATCCGTTAAAATGCCATCATCCAATACTTGAAGCAATAAATTAAACACATCAGGATGCGCTTTTTCAATTTCATCGAGCAATACCACACTATAAGGCTTGCGTCTTACTTTCTCCGTAAGCTGCCCTCCTTCTTCGTAACCCACATACCCTGGAGGGGCTCCTACCAACCGAGATACAGAGAATTTCTCCATATACTCACTCATATCTATTCGAATAAGGCTATCTTCTTTATCAAATAAATTAACAGAAAGCACTTTAGCAAGCTCGGTTTTTCCAACCCCTGTGGGGCCTAAAAATATAAAAGTGCCAATGGGCTTGTTGGGGTCTTTAAGGCCTACACGAGTACGCTGTATCGATTTTACTAATTTATTAATAGCACTTTCTTGGCCAATCACTTTGTCGCCCAACTCTTTGCCCATGGCTAGCAATTTATGGCTTTCTTTTTCGGCAATTCTATTGGCAGGGATGCCCGTCATCATAGCAATTACGTCAGCAATATGCTCTTCATCAACTTCGTAACGTTGTTTTTCCGTTTCGGCTTCCCAAACGGCTTTAGCTTCTTCAAGCTTTTGCTTTAATTGCTTTTCGCTATCACGCAAACGTGCAGCTTCCTCATATTTTTGGCTACGAACTACAAGGTTTTTTTGTTCTTTAACCGTCTCTATTTCTTCCTCTAGTTTCTCAATCGCTTTGGGCACATGAATATTATTAATATGCACCCTTGCGCCAGCCTCATCCATTACATCAATGGCCTTGTCTGGTAAAAACCGATCGCTTATATACCTATCAGATAGCTTTACACAGGCCTCAAGAGCCTCTGTGCTGTAATTTACGTGGTGGTGTTCCTCGTATTTATCTTTAATATTTTCTAAAATTTGAATGGTTTCTTCAGGGGTTGTGGCCTCCACCATTACCATTTGAAAACGCCTGGCCAAAGCTCCATCTTTTTCAATATATTGGCGGTACTCATCCAAGGTGGTTGCTCCTATACATTGTATTTCGCCACGTGCCAAGGCGGGCTTAAACATATTAGAAGCATCTAGCGAGCCGGAGGCACCACCAGCACCTACAATGGTGTGCAACTCATCTATAAATAAAATTACATCGGGTGATTTTTCGAGCTCATTCATTACCGCTTTCATTCGCTCTTCGAACTGACCTCGGTATTTAGTGCCTGCTACTAAAGAGGCTAAATCGAGTGTAACTACTCGCTTACCAAATAATATTCGTGATACTTTTTTCTGAACAATTCGCAGAGCAAGCCCCTCGGCTATGGCCGTTTTGCCCACACCAGGTTCACCAATAAGTATCGGGTTATTCTTTTTTCTACGAGACAATATTTGTGCTACACGTTCAATTTCTTTTTCTCGACCCACAATGGGGTCAAGTTTATTGCGCTCGGCAAGCTTGGTTAAATCTCTGCCAAAATTATCGAGTACGGGCGTTCGTGATTTTTCTACCTTACCGCCCGATTCTTTGCCTGTTGTACTGCCACTGCCCGAGCCACCAAATAATTTAGAAGAGCCTTCATCGTCATCATCGGTTTCGGCCGATGACATAGGTTGCTCAGTTTGGTATTCTAATAGCTCACGAACTACCTCATAGGTTACTTCAAATTTTTCCAAAATTTTACAGCCTAAATTAGAGGCATCTCTTAATATAGATAGCAGTAAATGCTCGGTACCAATAAGGCTGCTTTTAAATATTTTTGCTTCTAAATAGGTGATTTTTAGCACCTTTTCGCTTTGGCGCGTTAATGGAATATTGCTCGCTTTTTTCATTATGGTTGAAGCGGTACTTTGGGTAGCCTTTTCAATGCCCTCTCTAAGGTCGCTTGCCGAAACACTAAGTTTACGTAGCAGTTCAATGGCCACACCATCGCCTTCGCGAATCATCCCCAATAATAAATGTTCGGTGCCTATATAATCGTGCCCTAAGCGCAATGCTTCTTCACGACTCAATGCTATTACTTCCTTAACTCTATTTGAAAACTTTGCTTCCATAACATTTCTTCGATATCAATGTAAATCTAAACGATTCCTGTTAATTAACAAGTAGAACAAAATTAAAATAATACTAGTTCTGCTAGTTAGAGTCTCTAAGAAAACACCTCTATAATTAAAAATGATCCTTATTGCGATCTTTTCATTTTTTTCTAATCAATTGATGCTTAGGCATCAACTCATAGAAAGAAAATAAAAATCTCATCAACAATAATTCATTTTATAAAAAAAAGACCTGTTTCCTTAGAGACTCTAGTTAATTTGCTGGCGAATTATTGACCCTGCATTTGGGCCCTCTGCAAAAAGAAGGTCTAATATGCTCAGCTCTTGTACAAAACTGTTGCCAAAAACTTGTGGATATGGAATGTATTCGATTTTTATGGAAGAGGTAAACGCTTTTTTAGGATGAATGCTGGAACGAAGGTCTAAAGTTGGTTTTTCAACCTTATGCTTATATTCGGATGTAAATGTAAGAGGGGTATCTATTTGCAAAAAATCAAGACATAATGTCAGCAATTTAAAATTTAACTCAAAAAGCGTTTCGTGTTTGGTGTAAATTTCATGTTGTATGTAATCAGCGTAGTGCTCAAAAAAAGGAGCTTTGCCATACCCAGATTTTATGGCACGCCAATGCCTGTTGGCCCACTTCTGATGATGGTCTATTTCTATTTTATCTATTTTAATTTTTTTTTGACTACCTATTAGTGGTATTGACAAGGAATCGACTCCAGTAGGGGTTAAAATATGAGTGCGGTTGCGGTAGGTTTGCTTTACAAAATTTTCGTTACGTTCGAGTATTACCTTATCAGCATTGGCCAACAAACTAAAGTAGGTTGTGTTGGGCAGGTATTGGAGGTCGAGGAGGGGTTGCATAAAAAAGAAATGAATAATGCAGGATAGAGAGTGGTATCAAGAAAACAAGTCAGAATGTGACCCCATTCTGGCATATTTAAGAATTTTTTCCTCCTTGTTGATTTTGTAAATCAGAAGCCAATCAGGTTCAATGTGGCACTCCTTGTATCCAAACCAGTTTCCTGAAAGATTGTGGTCTTTGTTTTTGTCAGGGAGTGGCTTTCCTAAAACAAGAAGATTGGTTATGTGTTTAAATTTTGACATAGGTTTGTTCTGACGTTTGCAACGTTTGACATCGCGTTTGAATTTACCTGAAACAAGAATTTCGTACATCAATCAAATGCTTAGGTCATCAAACATTTGTTGCGAAGTTTTATAACGTTCGCCTTTACCACTCTTTAGTTCCTTTATCGCTTCCGTGGTTTCGGTATTAGGAACTTTTATGTCAAACGGAAGACCGCCACGAAGGGCAACTTGACGCAAAAATAAGTTGATGGCCTGTGTGGGCTTAAGCCCCACTGCCTTGAATATTGCATAAGCCTGTTTTTTGGCTTCAATGTCTAGCCTTAAACTGGTGGGTTCTGTCATCATTGCATATTGCTTTAAATTACAAATGTATTACAAATGTAATTTACAATTTTTATTTTCCTCCTGTTAGAAAAAGAGCAGGTTTTTTAGTTTTGGTTTAACCCGCATTATTCATCAGGACTTCGTCATGAGGAGTTAAACAGCAATAAATCAGGGAGTTAATTTATTTCTGCATAGCTCCGCTATGGTTAAAGAAATTAACTCAATAGCGTAGCGAATGCTCTGATTTGAAGCTGTTTAGCTACGGAATAGATTTACTGGTGAATAATGCGGGTTAAGGGCACTCAGTTGTAAAATCTTATTCGTTTGGCCAATTAATGTTTAACCAACGTAGTTAAAAATTAAAAAAAGGAGAAATTATTTTGGTTTTCCATTTTTTTTTTTTTGTAAAATTGGAATATCAATTTTATCCTATTTTAATTATTACTTATAATTTTGCTTTATATTTACGGTAAACTATTATTAATTGAGTAGCTACAATTAGTTTTAAAATAAGCATAAGCAAAAAAATCTGTTTTATTAATACCGGATGTAAATTGTTTAAATAAATTTTTAAATTAAACACTTACTAAAATGAAAAATGTAATGAAAACGATGATGGTTGTTGGAGCATTTGCCCTGTTTGCCTTTGCGCCTGTTAATAAAAGAAGCATGCCCTGCTCCTATTTTAGAACCCGTAGAAGAGGTTTGTGTTGAAATGCCCAAGAGCTTTGCAGAAGAAGCACTTCGCTGTAAAATTAAAAAAAACGGCAATGAGGCTTCCTGTTGGTTTTGTGACTGTGACGATCTCGCAGAACAATTATAACAGTAAACGCTAAACCCGTTGTAAGCGAAACCCTTTATGCAGGGTTTCGCTTATATAACAATAAATATATTTAAACAACGTACTCTAAATAGAACTATGGCTTTAAAAATAAACAACCATTCAACCCTATTTGCTTTTTTCTTTTTCGTATCCTCTTTTGGTTATGCACAAATTAATGCCATTGCAATTTATACACACCAGCAAGTAAAAATTGATTATGAAAAAGACTATCAACTAGTTATTAGCAATCAGCTATCTAACTTTCAGTTTCATCAGGAGTACACAGAGTTTACCACACCACAAGGTTGGGAATTCACCTATATAAAAAATTATTATGATTGGTTTTACGATGCTGTTCAGAAGAAAATTATTGAACAAAGAGTGTTAAAAAATGGCACAAAAGTAATTGCTAACTGGCCTGCTGATTTAACTTGGAAAATAACCGAAGAAACTAAAGTGATTGCAGGGTATAAAGTGCAAAAGGCAGTAACTCAATCGCATGACTTAACTGGAAGACCCTCTGAGTGGGATTATGGAGATGCCATTGCATGGTTTACCACAGAAATACCTATTAGCAGTGGACCTGCTAGATATTATGGCTTGTCAGGACTAATTGTATATCTTGAGTTTACCGGACGACCCTATACCTATATTTTAAAGGATATAAAATGGGACACCAACGAAACGATAACAATACCTACTGAAGGCATTAAAGTAACCAAAGAACAAACACTCCGTTATTTTGAATTAATTACAAACAAATGGATTAAAGAGCAAAAAAATCGACTTAAAAAAAGTAGTTTTTGAATACTTAAGCTCAACCAATAACATAACTATTTTCACAAACTATTGATGCCCATAAAAACGTATTCTTCCATCTTATTTGCTTTCTGCTTTTTTGTAATCTCTTTTAGCTATGCACAAACAAATGCCATTGCAACCTATACCCACGAATTGCCAAATTTTGAATATGATAGCGACTATAAATTAATAATATACAATCAAATATCAAATTTTCAACATCACCAGGAAGCCACAGAGTTTACATCGCCTCAAGGTTATTTGATTGAATTTGCCAAAAATTATTATGACTGGTACTTTGATGCAGAAAACAAGAAAATTATTGAACAAAGAGTACTAAAAGAGGGCACAAAGGTAATTGCTAACTGGCCTGCAAATTTAACTTGGAAAATAACCGAAGAAACCAAAGTGATTGCTGGCTATAAAGTGCAAAGAGCAGTAACCCAATCACATGATATGGCAGGTAGAGATAGTGAATATGATTATGGAGATGCCATTGCCTGGTTTACCACAGAAATTCCGATGAGTACCGGCCCTGCAAGATATTATGGGTTACCCGGGTTAATTGTTTATTTAGAGTTCACAAACAGTTCGGTTTCTTATACTTTAAAAGACATAAAATGGAATACCAACCAAACGATACTTATACCTACAGATG
>Ga0256839_1003327_pt1 | contig 16709 bp, 14 predicted proteins | sample 354166metaG_FD_185968 | JGI IMG/M metagenome (GOLD analysis project Ga0256839, IMG submission 185968) | Hydrothermal vent microbial communities from Mid Atlantic Ridge, Atlantic Ocean - 354-166 | ecosystem: Environmental > Aquatic > Marine > Hydrothermal vents | place: Atlantic Ocean: Mid... | reverse complement strand
AATTCATGGTGAACATGGCTGATAATAATATGATCACATAGAGCATGGGGATGGACCCCCATATTTCGGTAAACCGTTGAAACAACAAGTCAAACATGCCGCCGAAATAACCTTGCGCCGCGCCCAGCGAAATGCCGAGAATGACTGACGGCACGGTTACCACCAGCGCAAACAGAATGGAAATCCGGAACCCGTAAATGATCCGCGCGCCAACATCCCGGGCCTGATCATCGGTGCCAAGCCAGTGAAACCTGTCCGGCGGGCCGGGGGCGGTTTCAACATTTCGGGTGTCAACCGTGGTAAAGCTATAGGGGATCAGCGGCCAGATCATCCAGCCTTTGTCAATTTCGCTACCCATAACCACCCCGTCAGCGGCGTCTGCATATATGGTGTCGGGGTCATCAAAACAGGCCTCCAGCCCTCCGGTTCGGATCAGGCATTTCATGTCTGCGTCGTGATATTGGGCCTCGGTCAAGAAGTCTCCGCCGAATTGCTGGTCGGTATAGGTGTTGAAAACCGGCATGAATAATTCGCCCTGATAGGACACCAATAAGGGCCGGTCATTGGCGATGAATTCCGCAAATAGCGACAGAATGAACAGCACGCCAAAAATCCACAGGCTCCAATATGCGCGACGATTACTGCGGAAATTGGCAAGGCGGCGTTTATGCAGGTTGGTTAGCTTCATGATTGACGATTACCAAAATCAATGCGCGGGTCTATCCAGACATAGGTGATGTCGGATAATATTTTTACCAGCAATCCCAACAGGGTAAAGAAATATAATGTGCCAAAAATCACCGGATAATCGCGGGTTAACACGGCCTCGAATCCCAAGCGGCCCAAACCATCCAGTGAAAAAATGGTTTCGATCAACAATGAGCTGCCAAAAAACACGCTGATAAAGATGGCCGGAAATCCGGCAATAATGATCAGCATGGCGTTGCGAAACACATGCCCGTATAAAATACGTTTTTCCGGCAGGCCTTTGGCCCGCGCCGTAATCACATATTGTTTGCGAATTTCATCCATAAAGGAATTTTTGGTCAACAGGGCCAGCGTGGTAAAACTGCCAATGCCCATGGCCAGAATTGGCAAAGCCAGATGCCAGAAATAATCGCCGATTTTGCCAATCAATGATAGCTCAGCAAAATTATCCGAGGTCAGGCCCCGCAGTGGGAATATCTGCAAATACGACCCACCGGCAAATAGGATCACCAGCATCACCGCAAACAAAAAGGTCGGGATGGCATAGGCGGCCACCAGAATTGCGGTGCTCCATGTATCAAACCGGCTGCCATCGCGCACTGCTTTTTTGATGCCAAGCGGAATGGCAATAAGATAGGCAATCAACGTAGACCAAAGCCCCAACGAGATCGACACAGGCATTTTTTCAAGTATCAGATCCCGCACTGAAATAGACCTGAAATAGCTGTCGCCAAAATCAAACACCGCATAGCTTTTCAGCATATTCCAGAACCGTGTTAAGGGTGGTTTGTCAAACCCGAACTGTATTTCCAGTTCCTTGATAAAATCATCGGGCAAGCCGCGCCGCCCCTGATAGCTGCCGATATCGTTATCATCGGCATTATTAATACCCGCATCGGCGCTGGACCCGCCCAGTAAATCAAACGTGTCGGTTCCGTTTTCGAGATCGGAAATAATTTGCTCGATCGGACCGCCTGGCACCAGCTGGATCAGGGCGAAATTGATCGCCATGATGCCAAGTAATGTCGGAATAATCAGCAGGAGCCGACGAAAAATATAGGCTCCCATCAGATCAAAGCGCGCCTTCGGCGGCCAGTCTGGCAGCTTTTTCTTCGGAATACCACCACCAGCTATTGGCGCCCAGCGCGAAAGGTGCCAGCGTTACATCGCCGTGTTCATAGACATCCCAATAGGCCACTGTGTGGACCTCCTTGAACCATTGCGGAACCCAGATATGCAAGGCCCGCAACGCGCGGTCCAGCGCGCGGGTGCGCAGGTTAAGCTCGTCTCGGTCGGTTGCCCCAAGAATGTTTTCCACCAGCGCATCAATCGCAGGGTTTTCAAGCCCGACAATGTTGCGAGACGGCACCTGTGCATTTCCTGAATTATAAGTTGAGCGAAGCTCGAGCCACGGTGTTAAGGAATTTCCGTAAGTAGAGATCATCACATCAAAATCAAAGCTGCGCCGCCGTTCAGTATATTGGGCAATATCAATCCTGTTGTTGGTGGCAACAATGCCCAAGCGCTCCAGATTTTCGATATAGGGGTTGATGACGCGATCAAACAGCGGGGAATAATTCATGAACTCAACGGTAAGCTGTTCGCCATCAGCGTTTTTGCGCACGCCGTCCTGAATTGTCCAACCGGCTTCGTCCAGCAATTTACCGGCGGCGCGAATAACACCACGGTCGATCTGGTTTTCGCCAGAAATTGGCGGGGAATAAACCGGTTCGGAAAACACCGCATCGGGCAGTAGATCACGATATGGTTCCAGAATGGCCAGTTCATCGGCCGGAATTTCACCCATGGCTTCCAGCGGCGAGTTTTTCCAGAACGAATCTACGCGGGTATACAGCCCAAAAAACAAGGTGCGGTTTGACCATTCAAAATTAAACGCCATGCCGATGGCTTCGCGCACGCGGGGGTCTGAAAACTTATCGCGGCGCAGGTTATAAAAGAACCCTTGCGCTTGGCCGATATTGCCGTTGGCCAGTTCCTCGGTTACCACCCAGCCGTTTTCCACAGCCGGAAAGCTGTATTCCTGCGCCCATTTTTGCGAAGAATTTTCAGTGCGAAACAGGTATTGGCCAGCCTTGAAGCCCTCAAAAGCCGCAGTCGGATCAGCGTAATATTCAAACCGGATAAATTCAAAATTGTTCTGGCCGACATTCAACGGATGATCCGCGCCCCAATAATCAGGGTTATACCGATAAGTCAGGCGCTTGCCGACATCCAGTTCTTCCAGCACATAAGGGCCGGTGCCCAATATGGGCTCAAGCGTGGATTCAGCAAAATCACGGGTAGCAAACTGGGCTTCGGATAATACCGACGTGCCAGCCGCCAGAAACAGGTTGTCATTGCCCTCCGACGGGGCGGTAAAGGTGAATTTTACGGTGTAATCATCCAATGCCTCTACCATTTCGATTTCTGCGCCAACGATGGCGCGGTAACCTGGGATGCCTTTTTCAAGAAACACACTATGGGTGAAAACCACATCCGATGCGGTTACCGGCGTGCCATCGGAAAACGTAACATCGCGGCGCAGGTTGAATATCGCCCATGCGCGATCAGCCGGATATTCGATGGTTTCGGCGATTAATCCGTAAACCGAACCGGTTTCATCTGCGGTGCCAACCATCAGCGATTCAATAAAAATGCTGCTGCTGCCCGCGGGGGTGCCTTTGGTGATATAGGGGTTCATGGAATCAAAGGTGCCAAAAGCCCATGTGGAAAATTCACCGCCAAAAGGCGCATCGACATTGACATAATCAAGATGGGTGAAATCCGCATCGTATTTCAATTCGCCGAATTTGGAAATGCCGTGGCTGATGGTAACATCGCCCTCGGCGCGGCTGACCCCTGCAATTGCGGTTAAAATCGCGGCCAGCGCAAGAATGCTGAAAACCATCCAGTTAGGGGCGTTTTTTCGTGCGATCACTTTGGCTTTGATGCGGTTATGGTGGGTCATGTCCGGCTCCTGTTTCCTGAACATATAATGGTAGCCGGAATTTTGAACAAAACAAGGCGCGATTGCGTGATCAGGCTGTGAAAAGCAAAAAACCGCGCCTGAAGGTCAGGCGCGGTTTTTCAAGTGGAGCTGTTGCGGCTTTACAGCGATGAAAGATACGCAATCACATTGGCGCGGTCGGTGTCTTTGGAAAACCCGCCAAAGTTCATCGAGGTGCCCGGCGCATAGGTTTTGGGGTTAATCAAAAACGCGTTCAGTTCCTCGGGGGTCCAGGTGCCGGCGGGCAGGTTGCCGGAATAGCTGCCAAAATCGGTGCTGTTTATTTCGCGGCCCACGACTTCAAACAGGCTGGGACCAATGCCGTTTGCGCCTGCTTCGATTGTATGGCAAGCCGCACATTTGCCAAACTTGCGCTGGCCTGCATTAACATCGGCAGCGGCCAGTAATTCGGAAAACGGCACTTCTACTACTTCTTCGGTATTGCCGTCATCCTCGACTGCAATTGCATAGGCTGCTGCGACTTCTTCGCCATAGCTTGATCCGGTTGAAGGGAAATAATAGGTGTCAGCCCCCCATTTAACCAAAAGCAAGATCAAAAGCGAACCACATACGCCGCCGAGGATTTTAGTGTAAAACATAGTATTCATAGGTGCAGCTACCTTGTTTGCAAAAGGGTCAGGCCCAACTCAAATTCATCAAAAAGCTTTTAGCCGCTATTCAACAGCGAAATCAAGGTATAGAAAGCGCGACGAAACGACGTATTGAGGAAAATTGACCATGACCAAGACGATTTCCTTTCAAGGGGAACCCGGTGCCTATTCCCATCAGGCCTGTCATGAGGTGATGCCCGAGGCAAAAGCGCTGCCTTGTCACAGCTTTGAGGGTGCGATTGCAGCGGTGAATGATGGCCGCGCCGATTATGCCATGTTGCCGGTTGAAAACTCGACCTATGGGCGGGTGGCCGATATTCATTCATTGTTGCCCGAATCGGGTCTGCACATCATCGGCGAGCATTTTTTGCGGGTCCATGCCAACCTTTTGGGGCTAAAAGGCAGCACGGTTGCCGACATAAAAACCGCGCAAAGCCATACGGTTTTGTTAGGCCAGTGCCGGAACTTCCTGAGCAAACACAGCATCAATCCGCAAGCCGTGGCCGACACTGCCGGTTCGGCGCGTATGGTGGCTGAACAGAATAATCCGGCAATTGCCGGTCTGGCCTCGGAACTGGCCGCTGAAATTTACGGGCTGGATGTGCTGGCCCGCCATATTGAGGACAACACCCACAACACCACGCGGTTTCTGGTCTGTGCCCCGCAAAAACAATGGGCAGATCAGGGCAGTGGCGCAATTATGACCACCCTTGTTTTTCAGGTGCGAAATATCCCCGCAGCGCTTTACAAAGCTATGGGCGGCTTTGCGACCAACAGTGTAAATATGCTTAAACTGGAAAGCTATATGGTCAATGGTAATTTTACCGCCACGCAGTTTTATGCAGACATCGAGGGCCACCCCGAGGATGCAGCCGTAAAACGGGCACTGGAGGAACTGGATTATTTTACCTCTACGATGCGGGTTCTGGGCGTATACAAGGCAAACCCGTTTCGCAAAAGCGTTGGTTAAGGGATCGCAAGGTAAAGTGGCGCTCCCGCAGTCCAGCGGCGATATTGCTGGCGCAACATACCGCTTCCCTTTGGGCTTGGCCGCGCTGCGCCCGGCTTTGGTCCCTTGGGCTGCGCTTGGTTTTGGGCAGGCATTCAGGTGTTGTGGTATCCTGCTTCCATGCGGTCGCGCATGGTTTCAAAATCGGCGGCCAGCTTTTTTTCGATCCGGCTTCGGGCCAGTTGCATGGTTTGTATGATCAAGCGTCCGGTAATGGTTTTTGCGCTGGCATTAAGTTCAAAGGCAAAGCCGGTGTTTTCATCATCCAGCTTTGCCAGATTAAAACAGGCCTCAACATCAAATTTGTCAGATCCGTTGCCAAGCACCACCGATTCGTTTTGCACAAGCTGGCGGAGCTGCAACGAAAAGCTGCGCTGCCGGCCCTGAAATTCTGAACGCACCTTCCATTTTGCACCGATTTTTGGCGCGGAAATATCCCCCACCGGGGTGAATTTTGACATATTGCCAAAGCCGTCTTTTTCAAACTTGTCAAAATCGGTCAGCCGAGCATAAGCGAATTCAACAGGAACGTTTATCGTTGTTTTGTAGTCAAATTTCATATCGTGTCTCTAAGGTGAAAAAGTTAATCTAATGTATCTGCCAGCCAGCGGTCCAGCAAGAAACGCGCGATGGATCCTTTTCGCGCCGGCAACAACGCCGGATTGCTGCCATCAAGGCTTGCCAATACGGCTTCGCGGCTGATCCACAGAGCTGATTCCAGCTCAACCGGATCAAGGATAATCTTTTTGGTCAGGGCTTGGGCGCGACAGCCAATCATCAGCGATGATGGAAATGGCCAAGGCTGGTCATTCAGGTATTCAACCTTGCCGATTCTGACGCCGGTTTCTTCAAATACCTCGCGTCGCACGGCCTCGAATATGGTTTCGCCGGGTTCCATAAACCCCGCCAGCAGCGAAAACATGCCCTCGGGCCAGCCGTGCGAACGGCCGATCAGCACGTCATTTCCATGGGTGACCAGCATAATCACCACCGGGTCGGTGCGCGGAAAATGCTGGCGGTTGCATTCGGGGCATTGCCGTTGCCAACCGGCATTGATCACATGGCTTTTGGCCCCGCAATTGGCGCAATATTTATGGATTTTGTGCCATTCCATAATGCCTTTGGCGGTTGCGGCATCACCTGCATCGGCGTTGGTTAGTTCGCCCATGGTTGATCTAAGATCGGCAAAATAAAATTGATCGGGCAGGCCGGGAAAATGCACCCGGCTTTCATCCGGAAAACTCGGCCCCACCGGTTGGGTGTTTGGTGTCCAGCCCGAAATATCCAGCGCAAAGCGCGCCGCGCCGTTTTGCAGGCCCAGAAAGATCGGATCATCAGATGCATGGGCCAGAATTTCGGCATTGGGCTGCATCCAGACAATTTTGGTGCCCTTGCTGAAATCAATCAGCAATTTGCCTTGCCAAAGCACCATGACGCGGCAGGTGTTTTTGGCCATTAATCCTTGAATAGCATTGCGATCACCACGCAAATGCGCGGCGCGATCAAAGCTTTCACCGGAAAAAGTAATGTTTTCAGAAATTCCCATATGCCCCGTCGGTTTTAGCGATACTGACGCAATTATGCACCGAGTTCAATTGCCAATTCCCCCCATTGACCCGGCTTGTTTTGCACCATATATAACCACCGAGAGGTTGGCGCGGGCAAGCGCCTCGCCAACCTGGTCAGGTCCGGAAGGAAGCAGCCATAACGAGTCCCGTTTGGGTCGTTGTCCAGCCTCTCACCTTATATACTTGCAGGAGGACGTTATGATTATATCAAAAAACCTCCGGATGCGGGGCCGGTAATATCCGTTTGTTTTCGATAAAATCCACCCTTTTTGCAACCCGCCAAAGGGGTGCCAGATATTTATCGAGGTTTGCTTTACCATGACAAATCAAACCTGTTCCTTGCCGGAGCTTGGCTGGGGGCAATTTTACCAATCGCAATTAACGCCGGAAGAATGCACCGAAACCACCCCGCTGCGCGTCACAGAGGTGCAGCGAAACACACTGGATGCGCTGGGCGAGAACGGGCCGCAAAAGGTGCCCGTCACCGGCCTGTTGGCCGAACAGGGCATTACCGTTGGCGACTGGTTGCTGGTGGATGCCAAAACCGGTTCGCCGGTTCGGGTGTTGGGCCGGAAATCCGAAATAAAACGCCGTGCAGCGGGCAAGGATTATGTCACGCAACTGATCGCTGCCAATATCGACACGTTGTTTATTGTGTCATCCTGCAATGCCGATTTTAACCCGGCAAGGCTGGAGCGTTACCTGGCGCTGGCCCATCAGGCCGAGGTTGCGCCGGTATTGGTGTTGACCAAAGCCGATCTTAGCAAAACCCCGCAAAAATATCTGGAGGATTCGCTGCGCGAAATGCCCGGCCATGCGGTGGTGGCCATCAATGCCACATCAACCGATGCGCAAAAGCATCTGGAACCATGGTGCCATGCCGGCCAAACCGTGGCTTTGGTGGGGTCTTCCGGTGTGGGGAAATCCACTTTGGCCATTGCCCTGACCGGACAGGATATTTTAACACAGGACATCCGCGAAGAAGACGCCAAAGGCAAGCATACCACCACGGCGCGATCCATGTACCGGATGATTTCAGGCGGGTGGCTGATTGATACACCGGGCATGCGGGCCTTGCGATTATATGATGTGCGCGAGGGCGTCGATATGGTGTTTGACGATATCATCGTGCTGGCAGGGCAGTGCAAGTTTAATGATTGCGCCCATGACAGCGAACCGGGCTGTGCTGTGCAGGCGGAAATTCAGGCAGGGCGGCTGGATGCCAACCGCCTGAATCGCTGGCAAAAACTGCAACGCGAAGATACCCGCAATACCGAAACCGCCGCCGAAACCCGGGCGCGCAACAAAAAAACCAACAAGGTTTATTCGGGTGGCCGCGCGCGTGCCAAAATGAAAAGAGACGTTCCGGATTAACCGGAAAGCGGCTTGAGTTGCTTTGCGCGCTCGCTTAAACTCTGACCCTTCATCAGGGGCGATAAACATGAATGACACAATAAGCGACACCGAAAAACCCGCCGCCTATCAGGTGCTGGCGCGCAAATACCGCCCCGAGACGTTCCAAGACCTGTATGGTCAGGATACCATGGTCAAAACCCTGAAAAATGCGTTCGAGGCCGACCGTATCGCCCATGCCTTTATTATGACAGGCATACGCGGCACCGGAAAAACCACCACCGCGCGCATCATTGCCAAGGGGCTGAATTGTGTTGGCGTGGACGGCAAAGGCGGCCCCACGATCGAACCCTGCGGGCAATGCGATGCCTGCATTTCCATCGCGGCGGGGCGGCATGTGGATGTGCTGGAAATGGATGCCGCATCGCGAACCGGCGTCGGCGATATTCGTGAAATCATTGATTCGGTGCAATATCGCGCCGCGTCTGCGCGTTACAAAGTCTATATTATTGACGAGGTTCACATGTTGTCGACCAGCGCCTTTAATGCGCTGTTAAAAACGCTGGAAGAACCGCCCGAACATGTAAAATTCATTTTTGCCACCACCGAAATTCGCAAAGTGCCGGTAACCGTGCTTTCGCGTTGTCAGCGGTTTGATCTGCGCCGGATCGAACCCGAGGTGATGGCCGAATTCCTGACCAAAATAGCCACACAGGAAAGCGCCGAAATTGCCGAGGATGCCTTGGCGTTGATCATCCGTGCCTCCGAAGGTTCCGCCCGTGATGCGCTGTCACTGCTGGATCAGGCCATGGCCCATAGCGGCGGCGAAACATCGGCAGAACAGGTGCGCGCCATGCTTGGCCTTGCCGACAGGGGCCGCGTGCTGGACCTGTTTGATCTGATCATGAAAGGCGACGCGGCAGCCGCATTGGCAGAATTATCCGGCCAATATGCCGAGGGCGCGGACCCGTTGGCGGTATTGCGTGATCTGGCCGAGGTGACCCACTGGATCAGCGTTGTAAAAATCTCGCCCGAGGCCGCCGATGACCCGACCGTTTCACCTGATGAGCGGGAACGCGGTAAAATCATGGCAGGCCTGCCGATGCGCGCCCTGACCCGCATGTGGCAGATGCTGCTAAAAGCGCTGGAGGAAGTTTCCGCTGCGCCAAATGCGATGATGGCGGCCGAAATGGCCATTATCCGGCTAACCCATATTGCCGATCTGCCCAGCCCCGAGGAATTGGTTCGAAAACTGCAAAACACCCCGCCACCGGCGGCGGCTGCCGCGCCGGCAGCGCCAAGCACCAAACCATCCGGCCCACAAGCAATGGCAGGCAGTGGTAGCAATGCTATGGCAGCTTTGGCCCCGCAAAATGAAGCCCTGCAACGCTTTGTTGCTTTCGAGGATGTGCTGGAATTGATCCGCGCAAGGCGCGACATGCAATTGATGGTCGAGGTGGAAAAATATGTCCGGCTGGTGGCCTATGCGCCCGGCGTAATTGAATTTCAACCCACGGAAGATGCGCCGGTGGAATTCGCCGGTCGGTTGTCGGCACGCCTGCAAAACTGGACCGGCACCCGCTGGACGGTTTCGGTGGTGCAATCGGGCGGTGGCCAGACCCTTGCTGAAAAAAATGCGGAACATATCACCAGCCTGCATGCAGAGGCATTGGAACACGGGCTGGTAATTGCGGCGCTAAAGGCGTTTCCGGGCGCCGAGATTTCCGATGTTAAAACAGTGGAAATCTCGGATGAAACCAATGAATCCGTGGTGCCCATAAACCCCGATGAAATGGATGACGATTGGGAGCCTGTCGACCCGTTTGCCAGTTGATATTATCCTGTTGAAACAGTATTCGAAACCGCAGTTACTGTTTGAACCCGAGGATCATATGAAAACGATAAAATCGCATGCGCGTCACCTTATGCTTGTTGCTGCATTGGTTAGCGGAACAAGCCAGCCATTGATGGCAAACGCGCAAAGCAGCGAAGTAATTGAAGCCACACAAAAGGTAAATATTGCAGGGCGTCAAAGGATGTTGTCGCAACGCATAACAATGATCGCTTGTTTCATGCAGACCGGGGGGTATTCCGAACAGCTTCCTCAGATGTTGGCTACCGCATTTGACTTGTTCGATCGCAGCCAAAATGCGCTGCGCAATGGAGATGCCGAATTGGGGTTGGCCGCAGAAACGCTCAATTCAGTTTTGGCGGAACTGAACCTGGTTGATACGTCGTTCGACGCTTTTGCGCCTCTGATGACAGAAATTATTGAAACCGGCACGATAAATAACGAAAACCTTGCCTCGCTGGATATGCTTGGTTTGGCGTATCTGGAAGTTCAAAATAAATATGTTAACCGCGTAGCAACAGATTATAGCGAAGTCTTGGAAGACCTGCCCTTGATCCATTCGATTAGCATCGATGTCGCAGGGCGGCAGCGGATGTTGTCACAAAAAGCTGCCAAAGAGTTTTGCCTGATCGATGCGGGAATTAACCCCGAAGCCAATAGGGAAAACCTGGCTGATACTGTCCGGATATTTACGAATACGCTGAATGCATTGACCGAGGGGTTTCCCGGTTTGGTGATGCCGCCGCCAAGCCCGTCGATTTCGGCGAAATTGCAAGAAGTCAAAACCGCATGGCTTGTGCCCTCGGCTATACTGAACCAGATTGCCAATGGCGCAGAAGTAACCCAGACCGACAGGGCGATTGTCGAGGCGCAAATAGAAAATGTTTTGACTTTGATGGACGAGGCTGTCGGTATGTATGATCTGGACCATTAAGACAGCCGGATTTTGCTGGAATATCCCCTTAAAACCTGTCTTTGGCAGCCCTGATTTTGGCAAACCGTTCTGCTGTTCCAGCCCGTAAAAACGGGTTGGTGGCCAGTTCCAGCGCCAACAATGACGGCACGGTGGCGATGCCTTGCTGGCGTTTATCGGCAATATCGGCGATCCGCGCTTGCAGGTCTGCATTCTCCGGCTCAATGGTAATGGCAAACCGCCCGTTGGCTTGGGTGTATTCATGGCCCGAATACACCATTGTTTCAGCGGGCTGGCGGGCCAGTTTCGACAGGCTTTCCCACATCATTTTCATGTCACCCTCAAACACCCGCCCACAGCCAAGCGCCATCAGGCTGTCGCCGGTGAACATTGCATTGCCATTGTCGGGGTCAAAACAAAAGGCGATATGGTTGATGGTATGGCCCGACACGTCATAAACCGTGCCGGTTAGCGCACCAACGGAAACCCTATCGCCCTCATCCACAGCAATATCGAGCGGGGGCAGGCGGTGGCTGTCCTGCTTTGATCCGATGATTTTCGGGGAAAATTCTGCCTGCAACCCTGCCAGCCCTTCGATATGGTCGGGGTGGTGATGGGTTAAGAACACAAAATCCAGATTCCAGCCCTTTTCAGCCAGCACAGCCAATATCGGCGCGGCCTCGGGGGCGTCAAACAGGGCTACGATACCGGTTTGTGAACAGCGCATCAAAAATGCATAGTTGTCGGAACGGCACGGAATGGTTAGGATTTCTGCGGTCATGGGGTTTCTCCTTATCGGAGCAAACTTTGGCGTATATAATCAGGAGATGCAATGCATCTGGATGTTGTTGATTTACGGGCGTTTTATTATCGCACCAAACTTGGCCGCTCGGTGCAGCGATCCTTGCAAGGCGCGTTGCGCGATATGTGGCCCGATACCAGCGGCACAATGCTGGGCGGGTTTGGCTTTGCAGCGCCGATGTTGCGGCCCTTTTTGAAAGAAAGCGCAAAGGTGCTAAGCCTGATGCCCGGCCAGCAGGGCGTGATGCACTGGCCAGCCGGAGAGGCGAACCTGTCAACGCTGGTCGAAGAAACATTCTGGCCCATTCCGGCAGGGTTCTTTGACCGGCTGATCGTGGCGCACGGGCTGGAAGCCTGCGAAATGCCCGATGCATTGCTGGCTGAAATTTACCGGACCCTTGCACCGGGGGGCAGGGTGATTTTCATTGTGCCCAACCGTGGCGGTATCTGGGCAAGGCGCGATATTACCCCGTTTGGCTATGGTCGGCCCTATTCGGTGGGGCAGCTGGATACATACCTGCGCCAACACCGGTTTCAATATGAAAGCCACCGCATGGCGCTTTATGCGCCGCCAAGCAACAAGAAATTCTGGCTGAAATCCGCACAGTTCTGGGAAAGACGCGGGCGGGCTATGGGGCCAAAATTCATGGCAGGGGCGATATTGCTGGAGGTAAGCAAACAGGTTTACGCCGTGCCGCCGGGCGGCTTGCGCGAGGCCATGCGCGGGCAGGTGAAAATTTTATCGGGGCTTGGGCGACCCAAACCAAAAACGGTGAATAATCGCGAAATATAGGGTGCGTGGTTTCCACGCGCCGTTTACGGATGATGGGGCGGTGCGTGGAAACCACGCACCCTACGGGATTCGGCATTTTCCTTTTTAATGGTTAAATCACGGCAATATTAACCCGTAGGGCGGGCTTCAGCCCGCCATTCCTCCGCCCTTTCAGTAAAATCATTGCTTCTGCCTAACTAAAAAAGACAAAAAATGCGGGTCCAAAGCGTCGCACTTGGGTCAATATTGCACGTAACCCATTGATTTAATATAGTAAATTGAAAACTATCCAGATTCCACCCCTGACTTGCAAGGATCAATTTCCTCTGCTATCACCGCGCCGATTTCAACGGAAATGTTGTAAAACGTTTTCCGAAGGATATTGCTGCGCCAATACGGGTGTGGCACAAAAGAATTAAAGGGGTGTTCGTGTCTGCATCAGCTACATTAACCGCAGGGGCCGCTGGCCGTTATGCAACCGCGTTGTTCGAGATCGCCAAAGATGCGGGTAATATTGCCGCTGTCGAATCCGATCTTGACCAGTTACAAGCCGCAATAAATGAAAGCAGCGATTTACAGGCCGTTCTGGCCTCGCCGATTTATTCGCGCGATGAACAAGCTGGCGTGCTGGCGGCAATCACCAAAAAAATGGGTCTGGGTTCCGTGGTGTCAAACACCGTTGCCCTGATGGCCGCCAACCGGCGTTTGTTTGTGCTGGGTGATATGATCTCGCAAGTCAAAGCATTGGCTGCCGATGATCGTGGTGAAATCACCGCCGAGGTGCAATCAGCCAAAAAGCTGACTGAAACCCAAAGCAAGGCGCTGGCCGCCGCGCTAAAGAAATCTATTGGCAAAACTGTCAAAGTGAATGTGAACGTGGATGAAAACCTCATCGGCGGTCTTATTGTGAAGGTGGGGTCGGTTATGGTCGACAGTTCTCTTCGTTCCAAACTCAACAATCTTCAAAACGTAATGAAAGAGGTCGGATAATGAGCATCCAAGCCGCGGAAATTTCTGCGATCCTCAAGGACCAGATCAAGAATTTTGGTGCCGAGGCCGAAGTCGCCGAAGTCGGGCGTGTGCTGTCAGTTGGTGACGGTATTGCCCGTGTATATGGTCTGGACAATGTTCAGGCCGGTGAAATGGTTGAATTCCCCGGTGGTATCCGTGGCATGGCCCTGAACCTTGAAACCGACAATGTCGGTATCGTTATTTTCGGCTCTGACCGCGACATCAAGGAAGGTGACGTTGTAAAGCGCACCAACTCTATTGTGGACGTGCCGGTTGGTGACGAATTGCTGGGCCGTGTTGTTGACGGGCTTGGTAATCCGATTGACGGCAAAGGCCCGATCAAAACCACAAAGCGCGCGGTTGCAGATGCAAAAGCCCCCGGTATTATCCCGCGTAAATCGGTGCATGAGCCGATGGCAACCGGTTTGAAATCGGTTGATGCGCTTATTCCTGTTGGCCGTGGCCAGCGCGAATTGATCATTGGTGACCGCCAAACCGGTAAATCCGCTGTGGCGCTTGATACGGTGTTGAACCAAAAAGCCTATAATGATGCGGCTGGCGATGACGAATACAAAAAACTGTATTGCGTTTATGTGGCGATTGGCCAAAAACGTTCCACGGTTGCGCAATTGGTGCGCAAGCTGGAAGAAAACGGCGCGATGGAATATTCCATTGTTGTTGCCGCAACCGCATCCGACCCTGCACCGTTGCAGTTTTTGGCACCTTATGCCGCCACCACAATGGCCGAGCATTTCCGTGACAATGGCCGCCATGCGCTGATCATTTATGATGATCTGTCCAAACAGGCTGTTGCCTATCGTCAAATGTCGCTGCTGCTGCGCCGTCCACCCGGACGTGAAGCATACCCCGGCGATGTTTTCTATCTTCACTCGCGCCTGCTGGAGCGTTCATCAAAATTGAACGCGGATTATGGCTCCGGTTCCTTGACGGCTTTGCCGATCATTGAAACGCAAGGTGGCGATGTTTCGGCGTTTATTCCGACCAACGTGATTTCGATTACCGATGGCCAGATTTTTCTTGAAACCGAATTGTTCAACTCGGGCATTCGCCCTGCGGTGAATACCGGTCTGTCGGTATCGCGGGTTGGTTCATCAGCGCAAACCAAGGCAATGTCCTCGGTTTCCGGCTCGATGAAGCTGGAATTGGCACAATACCGCGAAATGGCGGCGTTTGCCCAGTTTGGTTCCGATCTTGATGCTTCCACCCAAGCCTTGCTTGCCCGTGGCGAGCGCCTGACAGAATTGCTGAAACAAGCGCAATATTCGCCGCTGACCAACGCCGAACAGGTGATGGTGATCTATGCCGGCACCAAGGGTTTCCTTGACAAGGTCGATGTTGCTGATGTTGGCCGTTTTGAACAAGGCTTGCTGACCCATTTGCGTGCCCAGAATGCGGATCTGTTGAAAGACATCACCGATAATGACCGCAAGGTCAAAGGTGAGCTGGAAGACAGCGTCAAAGCAGCAATCGAAGCGTTTTCGAAAGACTTCGCGTAATTTTGGCCTAAAGGGAAAGGAGTTCTGCCCATGGCGAACCTCAAAGACCTGAAAGTAAGGATCGAGAGTGTTAAAAACACTCGGAAGATCACCAAGGCCATGCAGATGGTTGCCGCGGCGAAATTGCGCCGCGCGCAGGAATCGGCTGAAGCCGCACGGCCATACGCCGACCGTATGAACGCGGTTCTGGCCAATTTGGCACAGGGTGCGGACGATAACGCGCCGCGCCTGTTGCGCGGTTCGGGTGCTGATCAGGTGCATCTGTTGATTGTCGCCACCTCTGAGCGCGGGCTTTGCGGGGGGTTCAACTCCTCTATTGCGAAATTGGCGCGGGTGCATATTGCCGAATTAAAGGCCCATGGCAAAACCGTAAAAATAGTAACGGTTGGCAAAAAAGGCCGTGATCAGCTGAAACGCGAATTTGGCGATCTGATGATCAAACATGTGGATATGTCCGAGGTAAAACGCCTTGGGTATGTTCACGCAGCGGATGTTGCCAAAGATGTGCTTGCACGGTTTGACAGCGAAGAATTCGATGTTGCGACGATTTTCTATAGCCGTTTCAAAAATGTTGCTGAACAGATCCCGACATCGCAGCAGCTTATTCCGGCAAAATTCGAGGCCTCTGATGCGGAATCGGTTTTGTATGATTACGAACCCGGTGAAGACGAAATTCTGGCTGATCTGCTGCCCCGTTCGGTGGCCACCCAGATTTTCACGGCTTTGCTGGAAAACGGCGCGTCCGAACAGGGTGCGCGCATGTCGGCCATGGATAACGCCACGCGCAATGCGGGCGACATGATCGACAAGCTGACCATCCAATATAACCGTTCGCGCCAAGCCGCGATTACAAATGAATTGATCGAGATTATCTCGGGCGCTGAAGCGCTTTAGCAGGAGAAACGACATGGCTAAGAAAAAAGCTGTAGGCAAAATTACACAGGTGATTGGCGCGGTTGTCGACGTTCAGTTTGACGACCACCTGCCAGCCATTCTTGACGCGCTGGAAACAGACAATAACGGCAACCGGGTTGTGCTGGAGGTTGCGCAGCACCTTGGCGAAAACACGGTTCGCACCGTGGCCATGGACGCAACCGAGGGCATGGTGCGCGGCGCCGAAGTTTCTGCTACGGGTTCGACCATTACGGTGCCGGTTGGTTCTGCCACGCTTGGGCGCATCATGAACGTGATCGGTGAGCCGGTTGACGAACAGGGCCCGGTAAAAACCAAGGAACGCCGCTCCATTCACGGCGATGCGCCGGAATTTTCCGAACAGTCCACCGAATCCGAAATTCTGGTTACCGGCATCAAGGTTGTTGACCTGCTGGCCCCCTATACCAAAGGCGGCAAGATCGGCTTGTTTGGGGGTGCGGGTGTTGGCAAAACCGTTCTGATTATGGAATTGATCAACAACATCGCCAAAGTGCATTCGGGCGTGTCGGTATTTGCCGGCGTGGGCGAACGTACCCGCGAAGGCAACGACCTTTACCACGAGATGATCGAATCCGGCGTTATTGTCCCTGACAATCTGGAAGAATCAAAAATCGCACTGGTCTATGGCCAGATGAACGAACCTCCGGGTGCGCG
>Ga0256839_1003326_pt1 | contig 16714 bp, 19 predicted proteins | sample 354166metaG_FD_185968 | JGI IMG/M metagenome (GOLD analysis project Ga0256839, IMG submission 185968) | Hydrothermal vent microbial communities from Mid Atlantic Ridge, Atlantic Ocean - 354-166 | ecosystem: Environmental > Aquatic > Marine > Hydrothermal vents | place: Atlantic Ocean: Mid... | reverse complement strand
AAAAGCGCATCCGCGACATGGCCGAGCAACTCATTCGCATTGCTGCCGCCCGCGCGATGACAACTGCTCGGCCTATCGACCTCTCCACCGGTCTTTATGAGGAATTTGCCACCCGTTTCGCGTTCGAGGAAACTGAGGATCAACTCACGATTATTGACGCAATCATGGATGACCTGGCCTCAGGAAGGATCATGGACCGGCTGGTTTGCGGAGACGTGGGATTCGGCAAGACAGAAGTTGCTCTTCGAGCGGCGTTTTGTGTCGCCCTTTCAGGGCGTCAGGTTGCAGTGGTTGTGCCCACAACACTGCTGGCGCGCCAGCACTACAAGACATTCAAAGAGCGCTTTGCCGGTTTGCCGGTCAACATCGCCCAGGCTTCGCGGCTGGTGGCTTCGGGTGAGATGAAGAAGACCCGACAGGGTCTGAGTGATGGCAGTGTCGATATCGTCATCGGCACCCATGCATTACTGGCAAAATCGATCCGGTTTCGGGATCTGGGGCTTCTGGTCATTGATGAGGAACAGCATTTTGGCGTTGCTCACAAGGAACGCCTTAAAGAACTCAAGAACAATGTTCACGTGCTCACGCTCACCGCGACCCCAATTCCGCGCACCCTGCAGCTTGCGTTGACGGGGGTCCGCGACCTTTCACTGCTGGCCACACCGCCGGTTGACCGGCTTGCCATTCGCACGTTCATCTCCCCCTTTGACACACTTTCGGTGCGAGAGGCCCTGTTGCGTGAAAAATATCGCGGTGGACAAACATTTTACGTGGTGCCAAGGGTCAAGGATCAGCCCGCAATTGCAGAATTTCTGACCGAGCATGTGCCCGAAGTTTCATTCGTGGTTGCCAATGGGCGTATTCCTCCTGGCGAACTCGATGACATAATGAACGCGTTTTACGATGGTAAATTTGATGTTCTGGTTGCCACCACCATTGTGGAATCCGGTCTGGATATTCCCAACGCCAATACGCTGATCGTGCACCGCTCAGATATGTTCGGGCTGGCCCAGCTCTATCAGATAAGAGGTCGGATCGGGCGCTCCAAGGTGCGTGCCTATGCCCTGTTTACTGTGCCTGCCCACAAGCGTCTGACAGAGCAGGCCCAGCGTCGCCTTCAGGTGCTGCAATCCCTTGAAAGCCTGGGGGCAGGTTTCCAGCTTGCTTCCCATGATCTGGATATTCGGGGGGCGGGCAACCTGCTTGGGGAAGAACAATCCGGCCATATCAAGGAGGTTGGTTTTGAACTTTATCAGTCCATGCTTGAGGAGGCGGTTGCCTCCCTGCGCAGTGGTGAGGGGGGCGAAAAGGGCGGGGAGGGTGAAGAGCAATGGTCCCCGCAGATTTCTCTGGGTATGCCGGTGAGGATTCCTGAGCATTATGTGCCTGACCTCCAGGTGCGCATGCAACTCTACCGTCGCCTGGGCGAGCTGAGCGAAACCGCTGAGATTGACGAATTTGGCGCTGAATTGATCGACCGCTTCGGCCCTCTGCCAGACGAAGTCGAGGCCCTGCTCAAAATTATCGTTGTCAAATCATTCTGCAGAACCGCCAATGTTGAAAAGGTTGATGCAGGGCCAAAGGGGGCAGTGGTGACACTTCGCAACAACACCTTCCCCAACCCCGCCGGGCTGGTCCAACTGGTGGCAGATCCCACTCAGGCAGCGCGCCTAAAATCCGATCACAGGTTGGTATTTTCGCGGCACTGGCCAACACAAGAACATCGCTTGAAAGGCACAGCTTCGCTGCTCCTGCGCATGGCAAGGCTTGCAACAAACGAGAGTGAGGGTCAGGACTCATGAATCTCATGCAAATCCGTTTGAGATAAAGTGCTTAAATAAACAGGAACTGATGCAAGGGGAATGTATGTATCTTTTTGTGTGCCGGTTTGCTTCAGAAGGGCGCTTTACTTCATACCCTTCGGGCGCTATGGATTTTGCCTCTGAATGCGTTGGAAATCTTAAAATCAGCCCGTTGACGTGAGACGGAAAACCCTGGTTTCTTGTGGACTTTCTCCTGTTCGGCAATAAAATTTGTTGGCACGAATAGACGGAATTACTGGCTCCTGACCCTATTTTGTCTCAAGTTAAGGATAAAGGTTTGGAAACCTTAAATGGCCATGTTATTGCCCGATTTGCCAACTTGAAGGGCGGTATGCTTTCGGGAAGATGTGCCCTTTTCAAAAAAATTGCAGGAAATCCGATGAACTTCAAAAAGATAATTCTGGTGAGCGTGGCCGCAATTGGCCTGATGGCACCGACTTCCCTTGCTCTGGCGCAGGCAACCAATGCAGAAGATCATCCCGCAGATCAGCCTCACCCTGATGCGCAAAACGGAGAACAGGCCAGTGCCCAGCCCGCCAACCCGGCTGCCGCCCAGAATTGGCTTAAGGTTTGTGAACCCCTGGAATCGGGTGAGAACGCCTGTATCATGCGCCAGGTTATCGTCCGCAATAATCAGTTTTTAGGCTCATTTCTTCTGCGTGATGATCCGGGTCAGGAAAGCCGCCTGCTTGCTGTTGCCGCCGTGCCACTGGGCGTTCTGCTTCCGTTTGGCCTGACCTGGCAGATTGATGGTGCACAGCCGGTGCGCGTTCCCTTCATGCTGTGTGACCCCCAGTCATGCTCAACCCAGCTTGTCATCAACGAAGCCTATGTTAACAGCCTCAAGCGGGGATCCGTCCTTAAACTGACGGCTAAAAATCGGCAAAATCAGGATCTGGTGATTGAAATCAACCTTGCCGGCTTCACCGCCGTTTATGAATCCGAAGCGAGTCTCACCTTCGATCAGCTCAACAACAACTCGACTGGGGCCACAGCATTGGAGCAATTGTTGCAGGATCGGGCAGAAGAGTTGCGGCGCCAGATGGGGGTCGATAGCACCGACGACACGCCCGCCCAGTAGTTTCCGGACGGGACAAAGCGTTTCAACGCGGTCCCATGCCCATGTCAAACGCGAACTTTCGCAAGTACGGTGTGGTTTTGAGTGCCCATATCCCGCCCGAGCGCAAGACCTGGGCGGGGAGCATTTCTGAAAGAAGTGAGTTGAACAAAGCGCCCACCATCATCTTGGTGCGTCCGATGTCGTGGGCCCGTGCCTCATCATAGGCTTTGCTCACCCCGATTGCCCAATCCGGCTTGGTTTGCCCGGTGCGGCCAATACATTCGGTGAGAGCCGCCACGTCTCGCAGACTGAGGTTTAGCCCCTGCGCACCAATAGGCGGGAAGGCATGAGCGGCTTCCCCCACCAGAACAATCCCCTCCTTCCCGAGCCGCCCAGCCTTAAAACTGGAAAGGGGAAAGACAAAAGCAGCGGTTTCCAGTTCAAGAGTACCAAACAGGTTCTGGCTTTTTTTCTGTATTGCAGCAAGGATTGCCTCCGGGGCGAGCGCCTTGATTTCAGACAGCTTTTTTGCCCGGTCTATCCAGACCAGATTTGCCTTTTTTCCTCCGGCGGGAACCAGCGTGAAAGGCCCGTTTTCATAGTGGTATTCCACCGACTCGCCATTTAGTGGAAATGAAAGTGCCAGGTCGCAGACAAGGGCCGATTGTTTATGCTGAGTTTCGTGAATGGAAATGCCCGCTGCATTGCGCACAAACGAGCGTTTTCCGTCCGCCCCGACCACAAGCCTTGTTTCAATTGAGCGGCCGTCAGAAAGGGAAAGCTGCCATCCGTTTTTACCCTTTGACAGACCCGTAGCGCTGGCTTCGAGCTGGTTCAGGTTGGACAGGGTTTCAATGCGCCGGCTGAATTGGGCCGACATGGCGGTGTTGGCAAAGTTCCATCCGAACGCCTTCTCATTGACCTCGGCACTGTCGAACAGAGCTTCGGGAGCGCGGATCAGGCGATGGGTGGCATCAATGATACGGATTTTTTCAAGCGGCACGCCCAGATCGCCCGGATCATCCACCAGCCCCAGATCCTGCAAAATCCTGACGCTTGGCACCATCAGTGCCGAAGTTCGATGGTCAACAGGAGCCGCGGGGGCAAGATGGATTACATCCAGCCCCGCTTTTGCGATCGCGCAGGCAGCGACGAGGCCAGCCAGTCCGCCACCAACCACCAGGCACTCACATTGTGATATTGAGGCGTTTTTTGTTCTTTTGTTCAAGCCGCCACCTCTTTTGCCGTCAGCCAGTCCTGAACATAGGTACCTGCAAACGAGCCGACAAACAATGCGCTTAAGAATATCATCAGATTTTCGGGCATGAAAGCAATCAGCGTGATGGCAGGCCCTGGGCAAATTCCAGACATGCCCCAGCCGATTCCGAACAAAGTCGCTCCGATAACAAGAGGCGCATCAAGCTGCTTTGCAACCGGTTCATGGAATTTGAAGTCAAACAGGGGTGCATTTTGCTTGTTTCTTATGCGCACAGCGATATACATCACCCCGATGGCAGCAACGATAACAAAAGCAAGGCTGGGGTCCCAGCCGCCGCTCGGAATTGCACCAAAGTTCAGAAATCTGAGCACTTTGAGGGGATCAATCATCTGGGAGACATAAAGGCCGGAGCCAAAAAGCGTGCCGCTTAATGTTGCGACAGCCAGGTAGGGGAGTGAAACTGCACTTTTCATCAAACGACTCCTGTCACAGCTACCGTGACAGTCGCCACCCCGAAAAACACAATGACAGCGATCAGTGAGCGCAAGGAAAAACGGGCCAGCCCGCAAACCCCGTGTCCCGAGGTGCAGCCATTGCCGATTTTTGTACCCAGCCCGACCAGAAGGCCCGATATGGCAATCCACAACGGATTTCCCACCAGTTGTACGGGTTCGCCGCTCGGCCCGCCGACCCCGAGGCCAGGGATAAGAAAAGCTGCACCAAGGCCTCCCGCGATCATGGCACCAAGAAAAACAAGTCGCCAGGTGACAGTGTTGGCCGGCGGCAATAATTGTCCAAAAATTCCCGATATTCCGGCAATCCGGCCGTTACCCAACCACAGGAGGGCAGAGGCCAGCCCTATCATTGCGCCCCCGATCAAGGCTGTTACAGGTGAAAATGCTTCCACGATAATCTCCGTTTTCCGGCCCACTCCGCGCGCGCCCTTTGTTCGCATGCCAATTTAGAGATTTGGCGTTGCTGTTCCCATGCGCTTCAGGGAAAGCCTTTTCGAATTTTTTGGCGACGGATAGAAAACCATTGCGCATGAGGCTCAGGAATTGGAAAAGGGATCAAACCTCTTTTCAGAGCCGAGGTGCTAATTTGTGTCCGGGGGACAAGAACCTACAAGGTGATGTGTGATGCTGGTGCTATTGTCTGACCCGGCGGTCTGGGCGTCCCTTGCGTCCCTGACCCTGATGGAGATTGTTCTGGGCATCGACAATGTGGTGTTCATTTCGGTGCTGATTGGCGGCCTGCCAAGAAAGCAGGCCACAAAGGCGCGCCGCGCCGGTCTGGCGTTAGCTCTGGTTTTTCGTATTGCGCTTCTGCTCATCCTGACATGGGTGATCGGGCTGACCGAGCCGGTGTTTTCCGCCCTTGGCCATGACTTTTCCTGGCGCGATCTCATCATGATTGCCGGGGGCGGCTTCCTCATTTTCAAGGCGACCAGTGAAATTCACGGGGTCATTGAAGAGGACGATGAAATAAAAAGCGTTGAACAGGCACAGGCGGCTTTCATGGTCATCGTTTCCCAGATCATCGTGCTCGATGCTGTGTTCAGCGTGGATTCCATCGTTACCGCCATTGGCATGGCCCAGCATGTGGAGGTGATGATTGCAGCGGTTATCATCGCCATGGGGGTGATGTATGTGGCTTCGGGCCCCATTGCCCGTTTTATTGAAGCGCACCCCACCACAAAAATGCTGGCACTTGCGTTTCTCATCCTCATTGGTGTGACCCTTGTCGCAGACGGGCTGGGGTTCCATATTCCCAAGGGCTATATCTATTCGGCCATGGCCTTTTCGATTTTGGTGGAAGGCTTCAATATTTTTGCCAGCGCCAAACGCAAACAGCGTAAAAGAGAGGCCAAAGCCGCAGCACGGAAAGAAGAAAAATGAACAAGGCAATTGTTATCAGCGAGTTTGGCGGTCCAGAGGTTCTGGAATATGTCGAGCACCCCGTTGGCGAACCGGGTCGGGACGAAATCCGGGTGCGTCACACAAGGATCGCGCTGAACTTTATCGACGTCTATCATCGCACCGGTCTTTATCCCAACAAGCTGCCCTTTGTGCCCGGCGTCGCGGCGGTGGGCCTGGTCGAAGAACTGGGGGAGGGCGTCACCAGCACAAAAATTGGCGACCGTATCACCTATTTCCAACCCATCGGCTCCTACACTCAGAGCCGCATCATGCCGGCCCGGACAGCTATTCCCGTTCCCGACAATATTGATGATGACACCGCCGCTGCCGTCTATTCCAAAGGCATGACTGCGCGCTATCTGATAAAGGACACCTGGGCTGTAAAACCTGGAGATACACTCCTGTTTCACGCCGCAGCCGGGGGGGTGGGGCAACTGGCCTGCTCGTGGGCCAAGTCCCTTGGCGCAACCGTCATCGGGACGGTTGGTTCGGAAGAAAAGGTGGATATTGCCCGCAAGAACGGTTGCGATCACGTTATCAATCTTGGTGTGGAGGATTTTGTTGCGCAGGTGAAAGAGATTACTTCGGGTCGCGGTGTTGATGTGGTTTATGATTCCATCGGCAGGGACACGTTCGAACGGTCGCTGGCCTGCCTCAGGCCCCGCGGGCTGATGGTGAGTTTTGGCAATGCTTCAGGCCCCGTTGCCGTGCCCAGTCTGGGCATTCTTGCCACCTCCGGCTCGCTGTTCCTGACCCGCCCGACGCTGGCCCACTATTTCGCCGACCGTAAAAGCGAGTTGGCAGGCGCAAAGGATGTGTTTGACGCCCTTGCAGCGGGGAAAATCCGGGCCCATATCGGCCAGACCTACGCCCTTGAAGATGCAAGAGAAGCTCACAAGGCGCTTGAAAACCGCCAGACGGTCGGGGCCACAAATCTTGTTCCCTGAAACCGGACTTGCCAGCTTTGATGCAAGGCGCTAAACGGGCGCGTGCAGGAAGGCAAATCGACCGGCCTTCTTGATTTCCGGGTGGGTGGCAGAGTGGTCGATTGCTCCGGTCTTGAAAACCGGTGGGCGTTGAACGCGTCCCGGGGGTTCGAATCCCTCCCCACCCGCCACATACCATTCGCGAACACCAGATGAGGCCCCGGTGCGGGCCTTTTTTCTTTTTGCTTCAAAGGGGTTTGACGAGGGCATCCGACTTTCGGAGACCGGCCGTCGCTTCGAAATCAGTCTCTGAACGGCCTGCGTCTCTTTTCACCCGCCCTTCACACCAAGCGAGACGGATTCAAAAGTTGGCGTATTTTCAGTGACTTGGAAAAACTGGATTGCGCCGCAGTTGAGGCGCATTCAACCGCTGTCGAGGTGAACAGAGACACCCGAAGGCGGCGTGGTTGTGCGGGGTGGTTCGAAGGCTTGAGTTGTAGTCTCAGCCTTCTTGCCGAACAAAAGACATGACGGATTCTTTGGGTCTGCGACCCATGTTTCGGCACTCCCGATGCGGCCCCTCGGTGTTGTAGTGCACCGCCGGACCGCCCACCCACAGACCTGCGATGGTTTTAGCCCGCCTTCTGGTGATCGAAGCCTTCGATCAGAAGCGCCGAGGCGGACATTGCCTGCATCCGCAGGTCCCGCAGCGGACGGTAGAGGTCGGATTCGTACCACGCCCGAGCCTGATCCATGTCGGCGAACTCGATCAGCACGGGAATGGTCGGCGCCCAGTCGCCCTCGAGCCGAAGGCAGGGCCCGCCGAGGATACGATACGTGCCGCCAAAGGCCTCGACCGTCGCAAACACCTGTCCCCGGTAGTCGGCTGCCTTGTCGGCATCGTGGATCTCGTGGACGTCGAATAGCGCATAAGCAGTCATGTGATGTCTCCTCTCTGGGGTCGAGTTTCAGCCGTCCTCGGACGCGCTGCCGGTGGGTGTCCCTGCCAACAACCGCGTCGCGGGACTTTCCAAATATTCTCATGGGCGATCGCTACGCATGCGTTCAACACTTCTTTGCCCTTCACTCAAACGAACTCAACGGCGAACCCTGTTCTCGTTGGCGACCTTCTCGACGAGCGGCATTCGGGTCTGGAGTGGCCCTCCCGCCAATTTGCCATGGCGAATGCTGCCCTGTTGCGTCTTGGACTTCGACTAGGGTTTCCGTGCTTTTACGATGAGCGAGGGCATGTCGAATTCGACCATTCCGCCGCCGACCGTGAATGGCTTGAGCACAGTCTCCGACTCCTCGAGGAGCCGCTCGAACTGTTCGTCGCTCAGCGCGCCGCCGAGCGTCCACACGCAGGCGCGTTCCGTGGACACCAGTGCATCGATCGATTTGAAGCGGACCTTGCCGTTGCGCCGGACGACCTGCGCCTCTGCGAGGTCCGCTTCGCGGCAGATTTCGCGCAAATGTCCGGCATCGCCGAGGTTGAAAGGGGCGCGGAAGGCATCCCCCACCTCTTTTCCAAACAGACGGTCGAGCAACAGCGCGAAGGCGCCGTAGCCTGGCGAGTTTTCAACAGAATCGCACACCGCGACCGCCAGACGACCATTCGGTTTCAGGACCCGCATCATCTCGAAAAGCGCCTTCGGCTTGTCCTCGAAGAACATGAAACCGAACTGGCTGACGACGGCGTCGAAGCTGTTGTCCGAAAAAGGCAGGGCCTCGGCCGTTCCCTCCTGCCAATCGATCTGCGCGGGCTTGCGGCGCGCAACCGCCAGCATTTCGGGATTGGCATCCAGTCCGACCACCGAGCCCGGCGGGCCGGCAATCTTGGCGGCAGCGAGCGTCAGTGCTCCCGTCCCGCAGGCCACGTCGAGGACACGGTCGCCCTTCTGCACCCCGGCTTCCGCACAGACGACCGGCCCCCAATGCGCAAAGAGCGCTGGCACGAACTGCGCATCATAGACTTCCGCCGGTTGGCGCGCGTCTTGTCGAACATTCATTGTCTTTCTCCCTGTGCCGGCGCTCCCAGGCACAACGGCTGGCAACGCAGCTGCTCTCATGTTAAGCTGTGTCATGTCACAGACCCATGACCGGAAGTCTTTATCCCTTGCTGGATCGTCCATGATGCTGTTTCAGCCCCCCGCGGAGGGACGGGGCAAGGTTGACCTGCCGCTTCTTTGCCAGAACTCGGCCACAGATCCCCTGTCGGACGTCCTGCGGATGGTGAGGCTCACAGGCGCGGTCTTCCACCTGGTGGAAGCTTCCTTCCCCTGGGGCGTGGATATTCCACGGGCGCATGACTATTCCTCGATCATCCTGCCGCGCGCGCAGCATGTGATCTCTTATCACATCATGCTCAAGGGCTCCGGTTGGGCGGAGATTCCGGATGTCGCATCGACATGGTTCGAGGCCGGCGACATATTGGTTCTTGCACATGGCGATCCGTATTCGCTGCTCAGTACGCCGGGGCAGACGCCCGAATACAGCCAGGAGGCGACCATCGCCTTTTTCCGCGAATGGATGGCGGGCAAGCTCTCCTTCGTCACCCGCGAAGGTGGCGGCGGCCGAGGTGGCGCTGAATATATTTGCGGCTTTCTGGGATGCGACATACGGCCCTTCAACCCGATGCTCTCAACACTTCCGCGCCTGTTGCGGGTCAGGCGTTCCGGACAGGATCAACAAGACCTGCTGGGCCGCCTGATCGACCTGACACTCACCGACGCACGCCTGCCCCGCCTGGGTGGCGAGTCGATCCGTTTGCGGCTGAGCGAGCTGATCTTCGTCGAAGTGATCCGCCTGAGCCTGGAATCCCTGCCCGCGCATGAGACAGGCTGGCTGTCAGGTCTGCGGGATCCAGCGATCGGCAAGGTTCTGACCATACTCCACGACCGTCCCGCGCATCCCTGGACTCTCAATCTGCTGGCCGAAGAAACGGGCATGTCGCGTGCGGCCATGACGGCGCGCTTTACCCATCTGATCGGTCACTCTCCGATGCAATATCTGGCGCGCTGGCGGATGCAGATCGCCGCGCGCCTTCTTGCCGACAGTTCCATGAAGGTTGCCGCTGTGGGGCGGGAGATCGGTTATCGATCGGAGGCGGCCTTCAGCCGGGCGTTCAAGAAGGTTGTTGGTGAATCTCCAGCCGGATGGCGCCACAAGGTCACCGATTCCGGCGGCTGATCGAGCGAATGACTCTCTGTTCCCGAATGTATGGAAATAGGGCAATCGAGTGGTTCTTTCCCCTGTGGGCAATGGCAATGTTCACCCCTTCAACGCCATTGCGGAGGTCCGGAGTGACCTACTGCATCGGGCTCAGACTGGCCATTTGCTACCGACGGCACGAACCTCCGCTCTATCTGGAACAGGCCAGGGGCATGCTTCGTTGCAGGCGAGACGTCAGTGGTCAATCGAACACGCGCTGCTGCTGCTCCTCCCACGCCAGCCCCGCCAGAAAGCCCAGATCGTAGAAGCTGACGGCCGACGCCTCCCGCCCCACAGGTCAGCCGCTTCAGCACCACCGGCGCAAGATAGGCGAGCCGCAACTGGCGGCTGACATGGCGTTCGGCGAGCCCCACCGCCTCGGCCAATTCCCGGATCGTGGCGAATTCACCGGCTTCCATGCACCGCCGCCATTCCCACGCGCGGGCCAGAGCGCGCAGGATGTGGGGGTCCTGTATCCGGTCCGCGCTGGGTCGGTAATCGGCAGGAGGCAGGATTTTGGGCCGACCGTTCTTCTTGCGAACCTTCAACGGGATCAGCACCCGGATCGTGTCGTTGGGATTGGTCATTCAGCGGCCTCCAGATTGGGCGGCGCGACCATCTCGCGGATCACGCTCGAAATGCCCTCGCGCCGGATGTCCACCTCCAGCCCCGCAGCCGTGAAGGTGATGCGCCGCACGACCAGCTGGATGATCCGGGCCTGTTCGGTCGGAAACAGCTGCTTCCAGAGGGCGTCAAATTCATGCAGGGCCGCGATGGCATCGGCCTCGGAAACGCCGACCTGATCCTCTTTCAGCGCGGCCAAGGCTTGCGTCACCACCTCCGGCGTTTGCAGAATGCGCCGGACTTCGGTCACGACTGCGTTCTCGACCATGCCGGCCGCCAACCGCGTGGGGGCAGTCTCTTCGCCCGTGTCACGGTTGCGGATCACGTCCATTGACACGTAGTAGCGGTAAAGCTTGGTGCCCTTTCGGGTCGCAGTCGGCGTCATTGCGGCGCCGGTGTCGCTGAAGATCAGCCCCTTCAGCAGCGCGGGCGTTCGCGACCGGCTGTTGTTGGCGCGTTTGCGCGGGCTTTCCTGCAGGATGGCATGAGCCCGGTCCCAAAGATCATCGTCGATGATCGCGTCGTGCTCGCCGGGATAGGCCTTGCCCTTGTGCACGGCCTCACCACGATAAACGCGGTTGTTCAGCAGCCGATAAAGGTAGCCCTTGTCGATCAGCGTGCCTTGCTTGTTGCGGAACCCCTCGCGCCGGAGTTCCCGCGCCAGCGCCGTGGCGGACCCGAGCTCGACAAACCGCTCGAAGATACGGCGGACCGATGCGGCCTCGTCGTCATTCACCACCAGCTTGCGATCCCGCACATCGTAACCGAGCGGCACGTAGCCGCCCATCCACATGCCCTTCTTGCGCGAGGCGGCAACCTTGTCACGGATGCGCTCGGCTGTCACTTCGCGTTCGAACTGCGCGAAGCTGAGCAGGATGTTCAATGTCAGCCGACCCATCGAGGAGGTGGTGTTGAAGGATTGCGTCACCGAGACGAAGGTGACGCCGTTGCGGTCGAAGATCTCGACCAGTTTGGAAAAATCCATCAGCGAGCGGCTGAGGCGGTCGATCTTGTAAACCACGACCACGTCCACGAGCCCGTCGTCGATATCGGCCAGAAGCTGCGTGAGGCCGGGGCGTTCGAGGGTGCCACCGGAAAACCCGCCGTCGTCATAGCGATCGCGCGTGGCCACCCAGCCCTCGGACCGCTGGCTGGCGACATAGGCCTCGCAGGCCTCACGCTGCGCATCAAGCGAGTTGAACTCCTGCTCCAGCCCTTCCGCCAGAGGCGGCGTTTGGTTCCGCCATGCTTGCGCGCGATCCATTCGCCTTCCCCCTCGGCCTTGATGCCGGTGCTGTCTATCAGAAGGTGCAATGGTCCCGGTGAACCCCGATATGGAATGGCAACCGGCAACGCCTTCTGTCGTCGACACAAGGTGCTGAAGTTCGGCACAGCCCAGCCCAACCCGGTAAGTTCCAGCAGGCTTTCCATAAACCCGGTCGTCTGCCTCAAAGGCAAACCGAACAGCACCTTGATGGTCAGGCAGGCTTGTATCGCCGCATCACTATAAGCCTGCTGACGTCCTCGCTGGCCTGAAGGCTTCGCTTCCCACGCCATCTCTGTGTCAAACCAGATTGATAAAGACCCGCGCCGTTTCAGCGAAAGGTTATAGCTCGACCAGTTCTTGGTCCTATAAGTCGTCGGTTTCCAGCTGCTCATGACCACCAGCTATCACGCTGGATTCGCAAGATGAATCCCCTCAGTCAATTTGTGCAACAAAGCCTCTTGCGCCCCAAAATTCTTCAAAATCTGCAGGCGGACATGGCCGTCGAGCAGCAGATGGGCACCCCTGTGCCCCTTTTGCCGGGTGACCACCAGCGGTTCGATCAGGCCGATTTCACGGCCCGAATCAAATAAAATTGGCGGCGATTTGCTTGTATTTGCGTCCCGTTTTGGTGGATGGAGCCAGTTGTTAGAATTTCTGGAACACATTTTCCAAAAGCGTTTCTATATGTGCGGCGGATTTGTTTGCGCTGACTTTCAAAGAGTTCGGGTGACCGCAACCATTGCGAAGGTCCAGAGCGGTTTTAAGTTGGGCTTTGACGTTCTTCCCAACAATCGAAATCCCCTCGATCCGGTCGAAAAAATCACTTTCTCCCATCTTGCCCAGATCATCCGGCGTTGCGGCGACTTTCCATTTCTTGCCCATGATGCGGGTGGCTTCTGTGTTGAAATCAGCCAGTCGGTTGGCGTGGACATATTTGTGCAACACATCCATCGCGCCGAGCCACGACATGACAATGGCCGAGCGATACAATTCCGCCTCATGGCATTTTATCGCCTCTTCCACAAAGCTACGGGTTTCGTCGTCGCTGATCTTGTCCAGATGCGCACGCAGGTCTACCGCGACCCGCATTGCGGCAGGGCTGATTTTGGAAACGCCAAGGTTGCGCAGGCGCAACTTTCCGGCATCGGTGATTTCCCAGCCGGAGGTTTTGACGGCTTTGCCTTTGCTGGCAGAAAGGATGGACGAAATATTCCACTTTTGGGCGGTTCGGAAACCTGCGGCTGCGGCAATTTCTTTGATCTTGGCAACGGCCACCGGATTGTCCTGCGTTGCCAGTATCAACAACAGCTTGTCCAGCCGTGTTAGGTCTTTTTGAAGCCAGTCTTTCAGGTCATTCGATGTTAGCAATCTTGGCCTCGATGGATTTGCGCTCGTCGGCGCTTAAAGAATAAGACTCATTTGCACCGTGGGTTACACGTTTTGCTTTTGTTAACGAAATCAAAGCTTTTGCTAGGTTGGAACTCATATGCTTAGTGTAAAAACCGGTGGCCAGTTTCATTTCGGAAAGAATTTCGGTTCGTTTAGCACTAGCTTTGCCATCAACTATCTCCAGTTTAGAAAGTGCACAGACGGCCAAATCGTTAATCTTTTTTGCATCAAGATGCGCGGCAATGGTGCTGGTCGAGAAAGCAACTCCATTCGATGGGGCGGACAGGGTAGGCCCATTCTGAGCATCGCCTGCGGTTTCCGGCTCCGGTGGAACCTGTATTGACAGATCGGCCATTTTCGACAGCAAGCTTTCCAGTCCGTCTTTCAAAAACGAAGGGTCGCCCTCGTATTCAACCTCCATCGCGCCAACCTTGATTCGTATTTTTGCTCCGCTATCCATCGGTGATCCAATCGCTGCATATATTCAAATTTGCGCTACACTACCACTAGATATTGACACAATCAATCATGCCGTGCGCAGGCAACCCCTGCGCCGTGTTAAACACCTGCGGGTCCACAATGGCCTCAAACACACCGTCAGCCCTGATCCACATATCAGGCGCATTGACCACGCGCTTCTTTTTCAGCTTGTAGGATTTGCGGTTGTAGACATTATTGCCGATGTATTTCTCGCCTGAGAGGATCTGGTGAACCACGCCGCTGGTCCATTCGCGGCCAAGGTCGGTCCTGATGCCGCGGGCGTTGAGATCGGCGGCGATCCGGCTCTCGGGTTTTCCACCCTCGATGAACTGGCGATAGATATCGCGCACGATCTCGACTTCCTCGGCGGGGCCGGGGGCGAGGACGTCCCGATCGGTCTGCAGGCTCTTGTGCTCGCCGCGCGCCAGCTCGGCTTTCCTTTCGCCATTCTCGCCGATCAATACGCGACGCAGCCCAAATCCTGCCGCGCCACCTTGGCGGTAGCCCAGCTCGATCAGGCGGCTCCGATTCAATCATGCCCCGGCAAAGACCTTGACCGACAACTCGCGGCTGTATTCGCCCGCCATGGCGCGTTTCACGCCTTTGACGATGGTGGCGACGGGGCTGCCGTCATTTTCGAACTGCTCGGCGCAATACTGGACCTGAATGTCGGCGCGTCGGCAGATGTATTCGTAATAGGCGGATTCATCCGCATCCTGAAACCGGCCCCAGCGGCTGATGTCGTAGACGAGGATTGCATGGTAATCCGCCACTGGCTCGGCATGGGGGTGACCTTGGGTTTTTCGGAATGGCTGCTCAATCGGAGGCCGCGCGGTGCTGGTCAATGAGAATGGGAAATCCATCGGGGTCCGTGACCACAAAGCTGGCTGGGCCATCATTGCCGCCTTGCTCTTGGGACACGGCAATTCCTTTTTCTGTCAACCGCGCCTTTATCTTACGTACATCTTCAAACGAGCCGACGTTTTTGGCGGATTGGTCCCATCCCGGATTAAAGGTCAGCAGCGCACCGTCAAACATGCCCTGAAACAGCCCAATCAATGTATCGCCTTGTTTCATGATGAGATGATTATGTTCTTCTGTTCCAGCAAAGGTCTCAAACCCAAGGTTTTCGTAAAAGGCCTTGGATTTCTTTAGGTCCTTGACACCCAAGCTGACTGAAAATGCTCCTAGTGACATTGAGTACTCCAAATATTTCGGTAGGCCTCAATTTTTGCATACTATCGCGTGTTTTTCAATAACGGCCTAATATTAGGTCAAAATACCGGTAGGTGCGGCTTGATACTCACGCGTGATCGTGGGGGTAATCTGGCCGAAAAAGTGAATTATGTAGGAAGTCGGGCATGAAGAATCGCATTGCCGAACTGCGAAAGCCGCGCGGCCTGACCCTTCAGGCCCTGGCCGATATGGTGGGGGCGAGCAATCAGCAGATCAGCCATCTGGAAAAAGGCAGGCGCGGGCTGACGGTCGATTGGGTGGACCGTTTGGCCGCTGCGCTCGACTGCCACCCGTTCGACCTGCTTGATGCCCCGCCACAGGCCAAGACCGAACGCGAGCGCGCGCTTCTGGACTTGTTCCGCGGTATGTCGGACGAGCAGCAGGATGCGTTTTTCCAGGCAACTGCTGCGCTGGCGAAACCGGTGAGCCGGGAGGAAGTCGATGAGGAGAAACGCGCGTGATTATTGTGATAGATCGATGCGATAGGCGCAGGTTTTCCCTATTTGATAGGGGAGAACAAACCATTGGCAATACACCATTGTGGTGCCTCTTGAAAAAGCACCATTATGGTGCTATGTTCAGCTATGACTGAAAAGCGCAAGCCAACATATGATTTAGAGGCGATCAAATCGGCTTTCTCGACGGTGGAGGGATTGAATGCAACAGGTTCTGCAATCAGGGGTGCCGCAGCCTTGGGGTTCGGACGCAGGGAAATCGTCGGTGCAATCCAGTCTGTCGACCGGAAACACTTTTTCAAGTCGATGACATCCTATGCTGATCATGGTGTCTGGCAGGATGTTTACTATGTGCCGTCCGAACAGGGCACGCTTTATGTCAAGTTCACCACAGACGCGGTGACGGACTTTCTACTCTTGTCGTTTAAGGAGAAGGGCAATGACTAACCCAACCTGCCCGGAAACGGGCCAACCGATGGAACGGGGCGTTCGCCCAATGACCATCACATACAAAGGCCATTCGGCGACCTTTGACATGCCGGGCTGGTATTGCGATGCGAGTGACGAGAGCATCCATACCGGTGAGGATATGAAGGTTTCCGATCGGGAATTGAATTTGTTGAAGGCGAAGGTTGAGGGTCTGCTGGAGCCTCAAGCCGTTCGCCGAATCCGGAAACGGTTGAAACTAACCCAGAAAGATGCCGGTCGTCTGATCGGAGGCGGGCCGAACGCGTTTCAGAAATACGAAAGCGGGGACGTTCTTCCCAGCCACGCCGTAACTAGCGCACTACTCCTTCTGAACTGGGACCCGAAGGGGCTGGAAGTCTTGAAAAGACACGCAAACGCTCAGTGGCTCCGTTTGAGTAACTTGTGATGTATGCGAAAAGCAAAGAATGAAAGCGGGCCTGACATTTACGCCAATCCTGCGAATTTGATCGGATGTTGCTGGCGTGACGTGCTTTGTGCGGAGAATACAGCCTGCAATCTCCGCAAATTATGCGCAGAAGTCGTTGCGAATGCGGAGAACGCCCTCTATTATCAACGCAACAAACGCGGAGAATAAGATGTACATCTGGGAGCGATCCGACTGGCCAGCATTGACATGG
>Ga0256839_1003324_pt1 | contig 16716 bp, 13 predicted proteins | sample 354166metaG_FD_185968 | JGI IMG/M metagenome (GOLD analysis project Ga0256839, IMG submission 185968) | Hydrothermal vent microbial communities from Mid Atlantic Ridge, Atlantic Ocean - 354-166 | ecosystem: Environmental > Aquatic > Marine > Hydrothermal vents | place: Atlantic Ocean: Mid... | reverse complement strand
AATAAATTGAATATACCGATGTTTAACGACAATAATGCAGCTAAATTGATCAAAGCAATAATGCCAAGCGTTGCCACCTCACCAGAGACTTTAGCAATTTTTACTGGCCCACCAAGCTGCTCTAAATCACCTCGCCCAACGAAAAAATCACCAATAAACGCAGCCGTTCTATCAATGATGAATTTTATCTCCTCAAGTGTCATGCCCACTGCCTCAAACATATTTGGGCGATAAAGCACAATATCCTCTGGGTTAGATATTCGTGAAATCCCTATGCGCCCTACCCTGTTTTCATTGCCAAATCTATCAACAATTTGCGTAGCCGCTGGTGTTAGAACAAAGGTTTTTTCTGTGTCATACCTATTGATAATAACGGTAATTGGGCGTTCAGGGCTTGTTTCAACTAATTTTTGAATGTCGCTAAATGAGCGCACATCATAGCCATCAATGGACATAATCTCATCACCAGCCTTCAATCCTGCGATATCAGCCACCCCATTTTCAATCACACTATCAATAACGGGGGGGATAGTATATTTCCCATACCCAAGCAAAAGCGCGTAAAGAATTAAAAATGTGAATATCACATTCGCTAATGGACCTGCAATTACCACTGCAATTCTAGCCCATACAGACTTATTTGCGAATAGTCTTGCTGCGTCCTCTTTTGGAAATTGTGCAATTGCTTTTGTATCAGGAACACTAGCAACATTCATGTCACCCAAAAACTGCACATAACCTCCAAGCGGAATAGCTGATATTTTCCAACGAGTTCCTGCTTTATCAGTAAAGCCAATCAGCTCTTTTCCAAAACCGATAGAAAATGTTTTTATTGCAATGCCATTCCATCGAGCAACAAGATAATGCCCCATTTCATGCACAAAAACAATGACGGTAAGAACTGCTAAAAATGGTATAACATAAGAAGCGAGCCAGATTATAAAATCCATTAGTTAGATATTCCTACAAATTTAAAAATTACCAAAGTAAAAAGCCCTCAGCGATATTATTTATATCGCCTGTGTGTAGCGCCCCTACAATAAAAACAACCAACACAGCAATAGACAGACTATCCAACCTATCCATAATTCCACCATGCCCAGGAATAAGATCACTTGAATCCTTTACTTTAAATCTGCGTTTAATTGCGCTTTCAATTAAATCGCCAATCTGACCTGAAAGACTTAATAAAGCACCTAGCAACACTCCAATCCACCAAGGAGAATCTGTAGCAACGATCCAAACCACTAAGCCACTTAACGTGCCAACAACTAAACCACCAAATGCGCCAGACCAAGTTTTTGATGGCGAAATATCTGGCGATAATTTTGCCCCTCCAATCATACGGCCTGTGAAAAAAGCACCCGTATCTGTCATCCAAACACAAGTTGCTAAGAAAACACCAGCAACAATCCCTAAATTGCTCACTCCGCGCATCGAAAGAATAGCAATGATTACAACACCAAAAAATAATATGCCGCCAATGCGCCAAAACCTTGGGGAATTTGGTGAAAAAAGCGCAACAAGGGACGCAACCACTATGATTATCATTGAGCCAGCCGCTCCAGCAACAGGAAAAGCAATAGCACTTAACGCAATTAAGCCCGTGATAAGCATGCCAATGCCTGATATTTTTTTAACATTGACCATGATTTCCCACTCGCGATAAGCACCAGCAAAAACCGCACCAACTAGTAACGCAAACCAAATGCCACCCAAATAAAGCACAAGGGCTGTTAAAGGTAAAAGCACGAGGGCAGAAAGCAATCTTGGCCCCAAGTCTGACCATGAGCGAGGATTAGAAATTGGTTTTTTATCTATCATTTTGCCTCAACCCCTCCAAAACGGCGCTCTCGCCCCGCATATTCTTTTAATATATTGATGAAAATTTCCTCATTAAAATCAGGCCAATAATCGTCTATAAATATTAGTTCCGAATAAGCCGATTGCCAAAGCAAGAAATTTGAAAACCGATATTCACCACTTGTGCGTAACACAACATCTGGGTCAGGAACATCGCTTAAATATAATTCATCACTTATAGTATTTTCATCAATATCGCTTATCGATAACTTACCATCTAATATTTTTTTGGCAATATTTCTTGTCGCCCTAGCTATTTCACCTCTGCCGCCATAGTTAAAAGCAATAATCAATTGCAAACCAGAATTACCAGAAGTTGTATTTTCTGCTTTTTCAATCAATTTTATTATCTGCTTATCAAGCCCTGCCCGCTCACCAATAATTTTAATATTAACATTATTATCGTCAAGCTTCTCAAGATCAGAAGCTACATAATTGCGCATGAGGCGCAAAATAAAATTCACTTCTTCTTTTGGTCTTGACCAATTTTCAGAACTGAAACTAAACACAGTGAGATATTTTATGTCATATTTTATTGAATATTCAACTAATCGGCGCAAGGCATCAGTACCAGCTTTGTGGCCATGTGAGCGTAATTTACCATGTGAAATTGCCCAACGGCCGTTACCGTCCATGGTCACTGCCAGATGATTAGGCACTTTTAGAGCATCACCTTTGTGCGCATTTTCTATATTAGATTCCATGCCCACCACAAAAGCCTTTAAACCTGCATTATTTCCTGCTCTTTTTTATCAAGCATATTATCAATTTCACCAACAGCATCATCGGTGCTTTTCTGCACAAGATCAGAAAGCGATCGGCTTTCATCTTGTCCCATGTCGCCATCTTTTTCTAATTTTTTAAGTTGATCCATACCATCACGGCGGATATGACGCACTGCAACACGGCCAGCTTCAGCATAAGAATGAGCCACTTTAGTTAGCTCTTTGCGGCGCTCTTCATTTAATTCAGGTAATGGAACACGAATTACAGCACCTTCAGAAACAGGATTAAGACCAAGCCCGCTCTCGCGAATTGCTTTTTCAACCGCCGATGACATTGACTGATCCCAAACCTGCACACTTAGCAAGCGAGGCTCTGGAATAGAAACCGTAGCTACCTGATTTAGTGGCATTTTTGAACCATAGGCATCAACCATTATTGGCTCTAACAAGCTTAGGCTGGCGCGACCCGTGCGCAGGCCTGCTAATTCATCTTTCAATGAATCGATTGATTTTTTCATTCTTGAAGTCAAAGAATCAATTGAAAATTCGTCTGCCATAATAAAATCCCTATTATTTAATTTATCCAACCCGAGTGCATTTTGCTTTGCCATCAATTACAGCTGTTAGCCCACCCTCAACATCAAGCGCATAAACTAATATCGGCATTTGATTGTCTCGTGCAAGTGCAAAAGCAGCAGTATCCATAATTCTTAAATCATTTTTTATCACTTCATCATAGCTGATATGTGCAAAAAATTCTGCATTTGGATTTTTTATTGGATCGTCAGAGTAAACACCATCTACTTTAGTGCCTTTTAGTAAAGCATCACATTTTAACTCAACAGCCTTTAATGCCGCTGCTGTATCTGTCGTAAAAAATGGATTACCAGTGCCACCAGCACATAAAACTATATAGCCATTTTCAAGTGCATCTATTGCATCTCGTTGAGTGAATCTATTGGCCACGGCTGGCATGTAGAGCGAAGAAAAAACTTTTGCCTTTGCTCCATTTTGCTCAATTGCCTGACCTAGTGCCAAGGCATTTATCACAGTGCTTAACATGCCCATGTGATCACCAGTAACCCTATCGCCCCCATTAGCTGCAACCGCCATGCCACGAAAAATATTTCCGCCCCCAATTACAATGCCAATTTGAACGCCAGTTTTTGCTAAATCAATAATTTGCTTTGCCACTGCAGTGAGAATTTTAGCATCTATGCCAAAAGACTGGTCTCCGGCAAGCGCTTCGCCAGAAACCTTTAATAATATCCGTCTATATTTTTGATCTTTCAAAAACCCGACCTTATTTTATTTTTCCTCTAATATATTTAGGTAATCAGCAAATTATTTAGTGCCAGCGGTTGCTGCAACCTCTGCAGCAAAATCGCTTTCTTCTTTCTCAACGCCTTCACCCAAAGCAATGCGTGAGAAAGCAACTAGCTTAATAGGAGAGCCAATTTCTTTTTCTGCATTTCTAATCACTTGCTCAACTTTATTTTCGCCATCAATAACAAAAGTTTGCGAAAGCAAGCATACTTCTTCAAAATATTTGCGCATGCGCCCTTCAACCATTTTGATTGCTATTTCTTCTGGCTTACCAGATTCAATTGCTTGCTGTTTAAACACTTCACGCTCACGAGCAACAATATCAGCATCTAGCTCATCTGAAGAAAGCGCAAGTGGTGCAATTGCCGCAATATGCATAGCAATTTGGCGACCAAGAGCATCAAGTGCATTTTTGTCGCCGCTAGATTCTAGAGCAACCAACACACCAATTTTACCTAAACCATCAGTTACTGGATTATGAACATAAGAGCTAACAACACCATCACTTACTGAAAGCTTGTTAGAGCGACGTAAGTTCATATTCTCGCCAATTTTTGCAATTGCCTCAGTAACTTCGTCTAAAACGCTATGCTTAGTATCAGGATATGTAGCAGCCCTAAGCTCCTCAATGCTACCATCTGTATCAAGCGCTAATTTTGCAACAGTTTTTACGATATTTTGGAATTGCTCATTCAAAGAAACAAAATCTGTTTCGGAGTTTAACTCAACTACAGAGGCGCTTGTGCCAGTAGATGCAATACCAACCAGACCTTCTGATGCCGTGCGGCCTGCTTTTTTTGCAGCTTTTGCAAGCCCGCGAGTTCTAAGCCAATCAACAGCGGCCTCAACATTACCCTCAGTTTCCTGAAGCGCTTTTTTGCAATCCATCATACCTACGCCAGTCATATCGCGTAATTCTTTTACCTGTGAAGCTGTAATAGCCATTTAACTTACCTTCTCTTACGCCTTAAAAAATGAGGCGGTTATTTAATTTTGATAAATATTACCCAAAGTAATATTAGCCTTTTGCAAGCTCAGCCGCTTGGCTCAACCAGTTATCACGATCAATTCTGCCCTTAAAACTTAGAGCATCGTCAACCTTGGCAATATCTTCAGGGGTGAAAGCTGCAACCTGTGCAAAAGTTGTAATTCCAAGCCCATTAAGCTTTTTCTCAAGCACCGGGCCAACACCAGAAATCTGTTTAAGATCATCAGCATCGCCACTAGGAGTAGCAAAAAGAGCTGCAACTTCTGAGTTTTCATCTTCTTTAGCAACTTTATCAGTTGTAATTGGCGCAGATTCAACTGGGTCAGCCTTAGCTGGCTCATCTTTAACAATAATTTTTTCTGCAACTTTTTCTTCAGAAAGCACCGGCTCTTCAGGCAAAGTCTCACTTGCACCAAGATCAATACCCTTTTCAATTGATGAACGAGCAATACCATCAATTGCAGCTTTTGAAATCAAATTGCAATATAATTCAAGCGAGCGAGATGCATCATCATTCCCAGGAATTGGGAAATCAATATTATCTGGATCACAATTAGTATCAACAATAGCAATCACAGGAATGCCAAGGCGACGAGCCTCTTTAATAGCGATTTCTTCTTTATTTGTATCAATTACAAAAAGCAGATTTGGCACATTGCCCATATCTTTAATACCACCTAAATCACGCTCAAGACGCTCTTGCTCACGAGAAAGATGCAAAAGCTCTTTCTTAGTCAATCCGCCTTGCTCTTGCTCTTCAAGCTCGCGAAGACGAGTAATTGACTTTGAAATTGTTTGCCAATTGGTCAACATACCACCAAGCCAACGTGAATTCACATAATATTGCGCACTTTGCTTTGCCGCTTCTGCAACAATTGGTGATGCTTGACGCTTTGTGCCTACAAATAAAACACGGCCACCTTTGGCAACAGTGTCAGAAACAAGCTGTAAAGCCTGATGTAACATTGGAACTGTCTGGCTCAAATCAAGAATGTGAATATCGTTACGAACGCCAAAGATGAATTTTTCCATCTTAGGATTCCAGCGATGTTTTTGGTGACCAAAGTGAACGCCCGCTTCGAGCAATTGACGCATAGAGAAATCTGGTAATGCCATTGACATTATTCCTTTTATTTACCGGTTAAACCTTAGCAAGAGAAATGCAACAAAATTCATTTGAAAATTGTCACCGGTTAGACATTAAATAACTTAACGCCCGCCTCTCACCTGTGTGATGAAGTGGCCTATAAACTAAAAAACAAAAAGACGCAATAGGCTAACTTAAGCGCACATCAACAACGCCTTCTAAGGCTTTTATGCCCCCTGCAAGTTCTGAGGTTAAATGAAAATTGCCATTTAGAGCAATTTCATACTCTTTAGCCCCTGCATCGCGAATCACAATAAGATGAACATCACCCTGCCCGCCCTGTTTTAATTGAGATTTAATGGGGCTAAGGCATTTTTTGTCGTCGATGAAAACAACTAACCTTTTAGCAGGCTTTTCTGCCGCCTCAGCAATAAAAGACACATTGCCAAGTCTCATGCCAATTCCATCAGCTCGCTGCTCCGCCTCCACCTCTATAATTACTGAATTGCCAACTTGCAAAAAATCACCAAACCTATCGATCTGCTCTGAAAACGCAACACATTCAAAACTACCACTAATGTCAGAAAAATTTATAATCGACATTGGCTTTCCTTTGCGTGTCTTGCGATCAAGACGAGAGACTATCGTTCCTGCCATTCTACCAGCTTTTGCTCCCTCAGTAACAGATTTTTCAAAATCTACCCACGCCTGCACCCGCAACTTTTTAAATAATTTTGAAAATTTATCCAATGGGTGACCAGAGAGGTAAAACCCAATTGCTGAAAATTCACGCTCTAATTTTTCTTCGTCTGTCCAAGGTTTTATCCCTCTTGGAATTGTAACTGGAGTTGGCGCATCTGTAGCAAATAAATCAACAATTCCACTTGCCTTATCAGCAGCATTACGTTGGGCAGTGGCTAAAACAGCATCAAGCATAGCAAAGGCTAGATGGCGCTCTTTTATAATATCATCAAATGCACCAGCATTTATCATGGTTTCAAGCGCGCGCCTGTTTATTGCTTTTGGATCAATCCGAGAGGCAAAATCACCAAAATCTACAAATGGCCTATCTGCCCTTATTGCTACAATATGCTCAACAACCTGCTCGCCAACCCCTTTTAATGCACAAAGTGAATAATATATTTTCTCATTTAATACCGTGAATGCCACATTAGAATTATTTACAGATGGCGGCATAATTTCAATACCTAACCTATCTGCCTCACGCTTAAAGTCATATAATTTATCGGTGTTGGACATATCAAGCGTCATTGATGCTGCTAAAAATTCATGCGGAAAATGAGCTTTTAGATATGCTGTTTGATAGGAAACTAAAGCATAAGCTGCAGCGTGAGATTTATTAAAGCCATAATTAGCAAATTTTGCTAGCAGATCAAAAATCCTGCTTGCTTTGCCCTGATTTATATCTTTTTTTACCGCCCCATCGACAAAACGCGAGCGTTGAGCGTCCATTTCCGATTTTACTTTTTTACCCATTGCACGGCGCAATAAATCAGCTTCACCAAGAGAATAACCTGAGAGAGTTTGCGCTATCTGCATCACCTGCTCCTGATAAACAATAATCCCATAGGTTTCTGAAAGGATAGGCTCCATATCTTTGTGCAGGGTTGAGGCATCTTCATGGCCATGTTTGCGATTACAAAAGCTGCCAATATTATCCATAGGCCCGGGGCGATAAAGCGCAACAAGCGCAATAATATCCTCAAATCGATCAGGCAGTAAATCAACTAAAGCGCGGCGCATGCCAGCACTCTCCACCTGAAACACCCCTAAAGTTTCAGCTCTTTGATAAAGTTTATATGTTTTTTCATCATCAATTGGAATATCAATAATTGAGAAGTCAACCTGTCCATTTTCTTTAATCATAGTTACAGCGTTATCAATTACTGTAAGGGTTTTTAAACCCAAAAAGTCAAATTTCACCAATCCTGCTGGCTCAACCCATTTTAATGAATATTGTGTAACGGGCATTGTGGAGCGAGAATCTTGATAAAGCGGGACTAATTCTTGCAATGGCCTATCACCAATCACGATGCCCGCAGCATGGGTTGAAGCGTGTCTATAAAGACCTTCGAGATTTTGGGCAATTTCAAGCAATTCTGCAACAATTTCCTCTTCATCACGCATAGCTTGCAATTTTGGTTCACCCTTAATCGCCTCTGAAAGCGTTGTAGGATCAGCAGGATTTGATGGTACTAATTTGCAAATTCTATCAACCTGAGGATAAGGCATTTGCAAAACCCTACCAACATCACGCAATGCAGCACGCGCTTGTAATGATCCAAATGTAATAATTTGCGCTACCTGCTCATAACCATATTTATCCTGCACATATTTAATCACCTCTTCACGCCTGTCTTGGCAAAAATCAATATCAAAATCGGGCATTGAAACACGGTCAGGATTTAGAAATCTCTCAAACAGTAAATTATAGCGCAATGGATCAAGATCAGTAATTGTTAAAGCATAGGCAACTAACGAGCCAGCACCAGAGCCACGCCCCGGCCCCACTGGGATATTGCGAGACTTGGCCCATTTAATAAAATCAGCAACAATAAGAAAATATCCTGGAAATTTCATATCGCTAATCACGCCTAACTCAAAATTTAAGCGATCTATATAATCTTGCTTTGTTAAACCTTCAGCTAATTGCAAAGTTTTGAGCCTAATCTCAAGGTCAGCATGCGCTTGAATGCTAAGCTCTTTAGCCTCAACATCTACGGCCTCTTGGTCTGATAACTCTGGTGCGGCGGCAAATTTTGGTAAAATCGGATCATGCGTTTTTGCGTAAAAACTAATGCGCTTTGCAATTTCAACACTATTATCAAGCGCCTCTGGAAGGTCAGAAAACAGGGATTGCATTTGTTTGCGCGACTTAAAATAATGCTGATCACTTAACTTACGTCTATTTGTTTGCGCCAAAACTGTGCTATCAGCAATTGCTAAAAGTGCATCATGAGCCTGAAAATCATCTCGTGTCGGGAAATATGGCTCATTAGTTGCAACCAGTGGCGCACCATATTTATAGGCAAAATCAATAAGTTGAGATTCTGTTGCCTGCTCATTAGACATATTATGGCGTTGCAATTCGATATAAAATCTATCCTTGAAAATAGCTTGTAATTTTAGTAATCGCTCAATTGCATGAGTTTGCAAACCAGCAGAGAATAACGGATTGATTGCGCCCTCCAACCCACCGCTAAGGCATATTAGACCTTTTGATAAATCTTCATCTAGCCAATCAAGAGAGATTGCAACCTTATCATTACATCCCTCAAGGTAAGATCGAGAAACTAGTGCCGATAGATTTGAAAAACCCTGATTATCGATAGCCATTAGAACAATAGATCTTTTTGCAAAACCAAATGCTTTTTCTAAATCTTCATCTTGCGAAAACTCAATTGGCAATTCACAACCAATCAAAGGCTGAATTCCCTTTGCAATTGCTTTTTGTGAAAATTCTAGCGCGCCAAATAAATTTCTACTGTCAGCAATTCCAATTGCAGGTTGCTCATCTTTAATTGCAAGATTAAGCAATTTCTCAATCGGCAATGCGCCCTCCAATAAAGAATAGGCTGAATGAGTATGAATATGAATAAAACCTGGAGAGGTCAAATTTAATCCTTAAAAGTTATAGAATAAAAATCATTACGCAATTTTGGCAATACCTGAGGCAAAACCAGAAAGGTAAGATAGCATCCAAATAGACCAAACAACAACAGAAACCCTGTGAAAACTATTCATTGCTTTCTCATTATTACGCACCATAATCAACACTGCCCACACCACATGAATAGTCATTAAAATAATAGAAACAAAGCCAAGTATAGAATGGAGCGTTGTAGTAATCACGCCAAGGCTAATATAGGTTAAAATAGTTGCAACATAGTCAGCAATAAGCCCAATTAGAAAAACATAAATATGCCAGACTTTAAGGCGTTTAGAAAACCAGCCAGCCCAAACACTAGTTGAATAAAAAACCAACGCCAAAGTGAATAAAGCAATCCCATAAATCATTAAAGTTGGCATAAGAGACCCTCAGACAAATTCCACTCATTCCTTCATAATAGCTTGCAATGAGATTCACAAATTAAATTATGATATTTTTGAAAGAATATCTAACCACATAAAGGTCATAACGCAAAACCCTGCAAGAGTTACAAATGCAAAAAAATCCTTAATAAAAGCAATCATTTTTCTTCCTATCTATTATGTTTTATTTTCGTTCCTTGTTTGTTCTTTTATGTGTATGTTCTTTTTTTGTTCTTGTCCAGTGTTTTTTTAAGTGCCATAGATTATTCGTGCTAAGTGGCCTTTCGCCTGCCTTTTAACAGCGTTACTTTATTGCGGCTTTGTAATTTAATAAATTTAGGAAGATGATTTATTATAGCAAGCTACAATTTAGTAGCAATGATATTGCCTTTTTCAAGCGTAACAATCCGATCAGCACGTTTAGCTAAATCATGATTATGAGTTGCAATCAAGGCACTTGCCCCACGCTCTTTCACCAGACTAGTAAAGGCATCAAAAACTAGGGCTGAAATTTCTGGATCTAGATTTCCTGTTGGCTCATCTGCTAAAATAATGCGCGGATTATTAGCCGCCGCTCGCGCAATAGCAACTCGTTGCTGCTCCCCACCAGACAATTCCCCTGGTCTATGCAATGCGCGCTCAGATACACCGAGCATTTCAAGCAATTCCATTGAGTGAGCATCAGCTTTGGCCTTGCTTTTTCCTGCAATCATTTGCGCAAGAGAAACATTTTCAAGCGCTGAGAATTCTGGCAAGAGATTGTGGAATTGATAGACATATCCTATGCTATTTCGTCGCAGTCTTGTGCGCCCCCTATCAGAAAGCTTAGAGGTTTTTTGTCCGCAAATTTCAACCTCACCTGCTTGCGCTCTCTCGAGCAAGCCACCAACATGTAATAGGGTAGATTTCCCAGCCCCAGATGGTGCAATAAGAGCAACAATTTCAGATGCTTTTAATGTTAAATCAGCGCTTTCAAGCACTCTTACAATTGTCTCACCCCCGCCAAAATGACGATGCACACCACTCATTTTTAGGTTTATTCCACTTTGTTTACTCATAACGAAGCGCCTCAACTGGTTCATATTGCGCTGCCCGCCATGCTGGATAAAGAGTGGCCAAAAAGCTTAACCCCAATGCCATACCCAATATTATTGCAACTTCAACAAAATCCACTCTTGAAGGAAGTTCAGACAAGAAGAAAACTTCGGGCGGGAAAATACTAATGCCAATGGTGTTTGCTAACCAACTCCTGATGCTTTCTGCATTCACTGCCAAAAGTAAACCAAGCAAAAGGCCGAGCAAAGTTCCTAAAAATCCAATTGTCGTGCCGACAATAACAAATATTCGCATGATTGCAGAGCGCGTAATGCCCATTGTTCTAAGCACCGCAATATCACGCCCTTTGTCTTTAACCAGCATTACAAGCGAAGAAATAATGTTAAACGCCGCCACAACAACAATCATTGAAAGGATAACAAACATCACCACACGTTCAACTTGCAAGGCCTCGAAAAATGTCTGGTTGCGTTGTTGCCAGTCGGTTAAAATCATCGGGCGTTCAACTTCGGAATATATTTTTTCACGCATTTCGCCCACTTTATCCGCATCTTCAATGAAAATTTCAACAGCGGTGGCAAAAAACCTCTGCTCATAAGCGGCATCAATCTCTGCATCGCTTGCTAAAATATCTGGCACTTCAGCCCCATCACGCAGCACGTCTTTAAATAGTTTGAAATATTTTTGTGCTGGCTTCATTGGCAAATAAACAAAAAAGCTATCAAATTCGACCATGCCTAAATCAAAAGTTGCAACTATTGGATAAGAGCGAATTTGCGGAGTTGTGCCAAAAGGAGTGGTTGCGCCATCAGGGTTTATCAGAGTAATTTTATCGCCCAAAGTAACACCAAGTTTTTGCGCCAAACGATAACCAATTGCAGCACCCTTGCTTTGATCCCAATCGTCCCAAGAGCCTAATTCTACAGAATTAGCTAACAATGGTAGCTTTTGAATTGAATCATAGGTCATGCCACGCACACTAACGCCAGTAGAATTTGACTTACTGGAAACAAGAGCTTGCCCCTCAACAAAAGCAAAAGCATGCACCACGCCATCAACATTTTCTAATTTAATTGCCGTTTCATCGTAATCAGAAAAACCACTATCAACAGGATAAGCGATGAAGTGACCATTTAGGCCAAGTATTTTTGACAATAATTCCTCACGAAAACCATTCATCACCGAGGTAACAACAATTAAGGTCGCAACGCCAATTGCAATGCCCGTCAATGTAAGCCCTGCAATTACCGAAATAAATGTATCACTTCGCCTTGCGCGCAAATATCGCCCCGCGATAAACCACTCAAGCGCTGAAAATGGCGCAGTGCCGTTTTTTGTTTTATTGGTGTTTTTCACGTTCAAATTTTATCTCGCCTTTGAGGGATTACTAAATCAACAATTGTTTGCACCACACCACTAAGAGGAATATTATTTTTTTCTCCACTTGCGCGATTTTTAAATTCAGCCTCACCTGATTTAACTCCTCGTGGGCCAATGACTAATTGAAAAGGAATGCCAATTAAATCTGCTGTTGCAAATTTCGCGCCTGCCCCTTGGTCTGTATCATCATAAAGCACATCAATATTGGCGCTTTTAAGTTCACTATAAAGATTTTCGCACACCTTGGAGCATTCTTCATCTTTGGCTCTAAGGTTCAAAATAATCACTTCAAATGGCGCTACAGAAACTGGCCATATAATTCCATTTTCATCGTGACTTGCCTCAATAATAGCCGGCACAATTCTTGTTATTCCGATACCGTAAGAGCCCATGTGAACAGCAACTTCTTTGCCATTGGAATCTGTTACAGTAGCGCCCATTGGCTTTGAATATTTATCCCCAAAGTAAAAAAGTTGCCCAACCTCAATCCCGCGTGCTTTTATCCGCTTATCATTGGGAACAGCATTTTCAAATTCAGCAACATCAGCAACATCATCTGTTGCAGCAAAAAGCGATGTCCAATCATCAATAATTGAGCTTAAATCAGAATTATAATCAATATCAATGCTAGGAATTGCTTTATTCAGGAGGTCAGAGTGACAATATACTTCGCTTTCCCCAGTATCAGCGATAATAATAAATTCATGCGAAAGCTCGCCACCAATTGGCCCAGTATCTGCCCGCATCGGAATTGCTGTTAATCCCATGCGATAATAGGTGCGAAGATATGCAACAAACATTTTATTATAAGATTTTGCTGCCTCATCTTCATTTAAATCAAAACTATAGGCATCTTTCATTAAAAACTCACGCGAGCGCATTGTACCAAAACGTGGTCTTACTTCATCACGAAATTTCCACTGCACATGATAAAGATTTAGCGGCAAGTCTTTATAAGATTTTATGCTAGAGCGAAAAATATCCGTTATCATTTCTTCATTTGTTGGACCATAAAGCAAGTCGCGCTCGCCCCTATCGGTAATGCGTAACATTTCCTTGCCATAGGCATCATAGCGCCCGCTTTCACGCCAAAGATCGGCTGGTTGCAACGTTGGCATTAAAAGCTCAATCGCTCCTGCTCTATTTTGCTCCTGCTCAACGATTTTTTGCACTTTTTGCATAACTTTAAAGCCTAGTGGCAACCACGAATAAAGCCCCGCGGCCTGCTGGCGTATCATGCCTGCACGTAACATTAAACGATGCGAGACAATTTCTGCATCTTTTGGCACTTCTTTTAATACAGGAAGAAAATAATTTGATAAGCGCATGGATATACTTTCTAGAATTGATTGCGACTCAAATAGTTTGAAACAGTTTAGCTGATTTTTTATAAAAAACTTATACCAAATGGACAAAAACGCTAACATTTGGTTTTTTACCCCAATAATTAGCAAGTTCTGAGCGCACTGCCCGCCTTACTGCTTCATTTATTCGTTTTTCGTCATTTCTTCGTTTTGGCGGCATTGAGCGAATTACACTAACAATTGCCTTTTCAACCAATATTTCCAAAATATCCTCATCATCATCTTCTAACAGGGGAATGCCGATAATATTCATATCAGGACCAGAGACAATTTCTCCTCGCTTATTCATGCAAAGACTTACGCTAGCAATTCCTGCGTATGAAAGGCGTTTTCTGCCTCTTACGCCGCTTTCTTGCGGGGTACATATTAAGTCGCCATCAAGATATAATTCACCCACCCTCACCTCGGCTTGAGAATGTTCAGGATTTGGCGCAAGGCGCACCATATCGCCATTTCTGATTGAAAAAACCTTCTCAATTCCGTGCGATTTACCAAGCTCGGCTTGCGCTTCAAGATGCATTGCCTCTCCATGCACGGGGATTAGCAAATCTGGCTTAACCCAATCATAAAGCTGAGTTAACTCACCACGGCGCGGATGGCCTGTTACATGCACAAGCTCTTGCGCATTGGTGATTATTTCAACGCCCTTATCAATCAGTTGATTTTCAATATCAATAACAGCTTTTTCATTACCTGGGATTGACCAAGATGAAAAAATCATCATATCCCCAGCACTCAAATCAATGACTGGGTGAACTCCTCGTGCAATGCGCGAAACAGCAGCGCGGCTTTCGCCTTGGCTTCCGGTGCAGATTAACACCACTTTATTACGCGGTAGATGAGAGTAAGCGTCTTGGTCTAAAAACGGCTCTAGCTCATCTAACATACCAAGCTCTTTAGCTATTGTTGTTATGCGGTGCAAAGAAAGACCCGACAAAACAACCTGCCTACCAGCCTTTTGCGCGGCACGTGCAATTGAAATCACTCTACCAAGATTTGAAGCAAATGTTGTTACTGCTACTCGATGTTTGGCGGATTTAATTATCTTTTCAAGCGTTGCGCCAATTTCTTCTTCTGATGGGCTTTGGCCAGTTTTTGTTGCATTTGTGCTATCGCAAATCAGTGCTAAAGAGCCATCACGCTTGGCAATTTCTTTTAGGCGTTTTTCATCTGTTGGGGGTGAAGAAATTGGATTATCATCAAGTTTCCAATCACCCGTATGCAGCGCTGAGCCAACTGGAGTTGTAATGAGCAAAGAGTTACATTCAGGGATTGAGTGAGCCATATTTATAGCTTCAATTTTAAAGTCACCAAGCTTAAACGGCTTTCCTGGCACCATATTTATTACATTAACTCGCTCAGTAATATTATTGCCGATGCGCTTTGCCTCTAACATCGCCTTTGTGAAGGGAGTTGCATAAACTGGCTTGTTAAAACTCGGCCATAAATCCAGCACCGCACCATAATGATCTTCATGAGAGTGAGTTAATATTAACCCAAGCACATTGTCGGCCTCTTCCTCTAAAAAACTAGGATCAGCCATTATCAATTCAATACCTGGTTGCTCAGGGCCACCAAAAGTCACACCACAATCAACCACAATCCATTTGCGATTATACTCTGGACCAAAACCATAGGCCGCCATATTCATGCCAATTTCACCTACTCCACCAAGTGGAACAAACACGAACTCATCTTTATTATCTTTTGTCATTATAGCTCCCTTAAGCTAGCGGCATCACCAAAATGCACATCACCAGCTGAAATAAATTCCTGACCCGCATTTGTCCTTATAACAAGACGGCCAGTTTCATCAATATCCTCAAAAATTCCACTCACGGTTTTTCCATGATTAGTGATAGCAATTGATTTACCAATTCCAGCAGCATTTTGCCGCCATAAATCTAGGATTTTTCTTATCCCAACACCATTATCCCAAATTTCAAAAACATCATACCAATGTTTACTCAAACTCTCAAAAAACTCTTTTGCATTATATTCACTACCAATTTCTGTTAAGCAAGTTGCTGGATAAGGTAAGTTTTTTGGTGCGCTAACAATATTAACACCAAAGCCTATTACCAGAGCTTGCTCACTTGAGGGCAAAATCTGCGACTCTAATAATATTCCAACCAGTTTTGCAGGCTGTTCAAAATTATCATTCATTGCCAAAATATCATTTGGCCATTTTAGTAAAATTTGCGAATTTACTTCTGCCCCAATAATTGCGCGATAAACTGCAAGCGCGGCAACAAAAGACAGGCTTGAGCAGATCATAGGACTTAAATTTGTGCGAAATAAAAGCGAGGCCGCTAGATTGCCTTTTACTGATTGCCATTCTCGCCCCATTCGCCCCCTACCCGCAGATTGTTTTGCGCTGACGAACCAATGATTTGAGCTTACTCCCGTTTTTGCAGCCCTCATTGCCTCAGTGCTAGTTGAGCCAATATTTTCAAAACTGCTGACTTTATAACCTGCGTCAATTGCTGATGGCGCGAGGTGGAAATCACTCACTATTAAAAAAGGCTCAGAGCTGCGGATTTCGCAATTGATTCAAGTGGCGAGCCAATTGTTAAATAATAAGTCACAATCAAAAATCCACTAATAGCCATAACAAATTTCAACTCGCTAGGAATTGGCGCAAATTTATAAACTGGTTCATCAAAAAACATAGTTTTTACAACACGAAGATAATAAAAGGCACTCACAGCACTGGCCAACACACCAATAACTGCCAATAAGAATAAGCGCGCTTCAATTGCGGCAGTAAACACATGCCATTTTGCAAAAAATCCAGCCAAGGGAGGCAAGCCAATAAGCGAGAACATTATTATTGCCATAATGGCTGCAACAAATGGCCGCGTCTGTGCTAAA
>Ga0256839_1003323_pt1 | contig 16720 bp, 10 predicted proteins | sample 354166metaG_FD_185968 | JGI IMG/M metagenome (GOLD analysis project Ga0256839, IMG submission 185968) | Hydrothermal vent microbial communities from Mid Atlantic Ridge, Atlantic Ocean - 354-166 | ecosystem: Environmental > Aquatic > Marine > Hydrothermal vents | place: Atlantic Ocean: Mid... | reverse complement strand
ATGCCCTGCCTACAGAAAACAGCGGCCTGCGCTATACCGGCGATTTTTCTCGGGGCATCAGCCTGGGCAACAACCAAAATCTGAGCCTCAATTCGGGTTTTCACCTCCAAATGAACGGCCTCATCGGCAACGGCATCAAATTGCGTGCAGCCATCACCGACGAAAACCTCCCCATCCAAGCTGAAGGCAACACCCAACAACTGCGGGAATTCGACCGCATTTACATCCAAATCGAAAAAGACAAAAGACAATTGACCCTGGGTGATTACCGCCTGCAACATTTGCCGGAAGGCTATTTCATGCGCTTCGACAAAAAATTGGAAGGTGCATCCTACCGACAAAACCTCCAGCTCAGCGACAAATCCAAAGGGCAAGTGCAACTCTCCACCGCCATCAATCGCGGCAAATTCACCCGCCACGTATTCAACGGCCAGGAAGGCAATCAAGGCCCCTACCGCCTGCAAGGAGCAGAAGGCGAAACCTTCGTCATCATCCTCAGCGGCACCGAACGCATTTATCTCGATGGAAAACTGCTCACCCGAGGTGCCGATGCCGATTACGTCATCGATTACAATCGGGGAGAACTCACTTTTACCCATCGACACCTCATTACTGCGCAAAGCCGCATCACCGCAGAATACGAATACAACGACAACCGCTACCTGCGCTCTATCTATGCCTTCCAAACCGATTGGCAAACCGGAAAAAGCCAGTGGCAATTTCAATGGTTATCCCAACAAGACAGCCGCAGCAGAAACAGCGACGAACTCCTCACCGACGAACAATACCAAATCCTCGTTCAAGCCGGAGATGACCCGCTCAAAGCCGTCGTCAGTGGCCTCGACAGCAGCAACACCGCCTCAGATCCCATCCGCTATCGACTTATAGACACCTTGGTCAACGGACAACTCTACTCCGTTTTGAAGTGGACAGCCGACGGCTCCGGCCCCTACACGGTCCGCTTCTCCGAGCTCGGCCCCGGTCAAGGAAACTACACCAGACTCGACAACACGGCCAATGGAATTGTCTATGCCTGGGTAGCACCGGATTCATCCGGTACGCCTCAGGGAAATTACGAGCCGGTCTTGCGACTCATCCCCCCGCGACAACACCAACTCTTTACTCTTCGAGGGCAACAGTCCTTGGGCAAAAACGGCTCCCTTTCCCTAGAAACAGCTCTGAGCCGAAAAGACGACAACAGATTTTCAAATCTCGACAAAGACGACGACTTGGGACTGGGCCTCCAATTACAATATCAACAAAAAATCCCTCTGGGAAAAAAATGGCAACTTCAAATCAAAACACAAGCCGAAACCATAGGCCAAAAATTCCGCGCGCTCAATCCCTATAGACCCGTCGAGTTCGGCCGCGACTGGAACACCTCAGGTCTGGCCGCCAGCAGAGAAACTTTGACGAGCACACAAGTGGGCCTGCTAAACCAAAACCTCAAACTACAATGGCGAACAGAAAGCCTGCACAGAGGGGACAGCTACAGAGGCTTTCGCCAAACGCCCTCTCTGCAATGGAACACAAGCCTGTGGCAAATAACGGCCTCCGGCAATTACCTCCAATCCAAAGGAGAAAATATCGACACCAAATTCAACAGGACAGCCGCTAAAACAAAACGAACATTCAGCAAAATTGGAAACAGCAGCCTGGAGTTCCAACTCCTCACCGAAAGCAACACCCATTTGCCGAAAGGCAGCGACACCTTGTCCGAACTGAGCAACGGCTTTGAAGAATACGGGCTGTATTGGAACACTCCGGAAAACAAGAACTTCACAACACGCTTAGGCTACATCTATAGGCTGGACGATTTGCCGAAAGGCCAAACCCTCTCGCCCGTCACCCGAGCTCACCAGTGGCTGGCCGAAGGTCATTGGAAAGTTCAACAAAAAAATCGATATCGCTCACAATTCAATTGGAATCTCAGCTACAGACGCCTCCTCCCCCTGCAAAACGACACGGCAGAAACCATCGAAACCTATCTGGGACGCATCAACTGGCAATGGAGCCTGGCCAAAGGCAGCATTCAGGGAAGCAGCGCTTACCAAATAGGCTCCGGCCGCGAACAGAAGTTGCTCTTCGTGTACAAGGCCGTCAATCCGGGTGAAGGCATTTACCAACACATCGATTTCAACGGCGACGGCATAGAGCAAAACAACGAATTTGTCATCGCAGCCAACCCCGACGAAGCTACCCACCTACGCATAGCGGTTTTCACCGGTGAATTCCTCCCCACCAACAACCTCAGCTTCAGCCAAAACCTCCGCATCCGGCCCAGAGCTGTTTGGCGAAAGCAAAAAGGCCTCCGCGGCTTGCTAAGCCTCTTCACTATCACATCAAATCTACAAATAGATCGAAAATTGCCCCGCCAAGGTGAATTTCCTGCCTGGAATCCCTTTCTCTTCAAGCTGCCCGACACCTCTTTTATCACACTAAACCTGAGGCAACAACAGCTGGTTGAAATCAGACAAAACAAATGGGGTGCACATTGGCAATACAACAGCTTGAACAGTCGCATACTGCTCACTACCGGATTTGAAAACCGCAACCTGCAACAACACGAATTCCAAATTCGATGGACACCCTCCTCACAATGGCGCCTGAAAGGGTTGTTAAAAACAGGGCAACGAGGCCTGGAAACCGAAAACTTCCACGACAGAAACCACCTCATAGCCTTCCGGCAAATAACACCCGAAATCAACTGGAACCCTTCAAAAAGCTGGCGCCTGACAGCCAGCTGGATGGGAGAAACAGCTCAAAACAGACTCGCAGAGGAAAAGCTGCAAAGCCGCACAGTAAAAGCAACAATCAACTTCCGACTGAGCAACCTCAGCACACTTACCGCCGAACTGTCCAACATACAAATAACATTCTCAGGAGAACCCGCTTCTCCCGCGGGCTTTGCCATGCTCAACGGGCTACTTCCGGGCAACAATTGGCGCTGGAGCCTCATCCTCGAGCAAGAACTGCCCAACAACCTTCGCCTCAGTTTGTTATATAATGGAAGGAAAAGCGAAAACATTCGGATTGTACACACCGGTCAGGCACGATTAACTGCCTTGTTTTAAAAAGACGGATTAGCACGGCTGGAAAATCCGATAAAACCAACCGAACACCTATCTTCCTTCAAAACACACACAACAAACCTTCAAAATGAAAGAATTCCTCTCTTCTGCCATCAATCGCTTTACTTACTATCGAGAGCTGGGCCTCAAAGCCATAAACCAACTACCCGAAGAAAAACTTTTCTGGCAATACAACCCGGAAAGCAACAGCATCGCCATCATCGTCAATCACTTGCACGGCAACATGCTTTCCCGTTGGACGGATTTTCTACACTCCGATGGCGAAAAAAGCTGGCGAGAACGAGATGCCGAATTTGAAAATCGCATACACGACAAAAAAGAACTTCTCCAGAAGTGGAACGAGGGCTGGAATTGCCTCTTTTCTGCCCTGCAGCCACTTCAAGTAGAAGACCTCAACAAAAAAGTTAAAATTCGCGGAGAAGAGCATTCGGTCATTGACGCCATCAACAGGCAACTAACGCATTACGCTTACCACATCGGGCAAATCGTCTTCCTGGCCAAAATGATTAAAAACGCCGACTGGCAGTCACTCTCCATACCCAAAGGGCAATCCCGGGCCTGGAACGAAGCCTTCCGAAGAAAGACAGAAAACGCTTGAGCAAAAGCACCACCTCCGCCTCTGCAAAAAATACAACTGTACCCAAACCAAAATGGTTCGGGATATTTACGACTCTCAAACGGACAAAAGATAGGGAGTTGGGCAGGCTGACGCCTCTCAAACCACTCCACCATGAGAAGTATGCTTACCCACTGAAATTCTTAAACACTTAATCCACGAGCTACACCTCGCGAGTACAGCAAAAGTCATGATTTTGACTTCAACCCTTAAGCCGGAAAAACTGTTCTTCTTTCATCTTCCTCAACAATGCGAAAAAGCAAGGGATTTAAAACACCCCAAAGCATTTCCAAAAGCAGATGAGGCCAAACAAGCGACCAATTGATCTAAAACAAACCCGAATTCCAAGATGACGACTTCTCTCCACGATCCCATGCAACTGAAAGAACATACGCTATCCAACGGCATGAAGCTCTTTATGAGCGTACTGAAAGACCAGCCCCGGGTGTTGGGCCACATCGTCGTGCGGGCAGGAGCGAAAAACGACCCACCGGAAACCACCGGCCTGGCTCACTACATGGAACACATGATGTTCAAGGGCTCCGATCGACTGGCCACCCTCAACTGGGAAAAAGAAAAAGAACTGCTCGATAAAATAGAACAGCTCTTTGAAGCGCATCGCGAAGAAAGCGAGCCCGAAAAGCGCAAGGCCATTTACAAAGAAATAGACCGCCTTTCTTACGAGGCCTCCAAATTCGCCTCTGCCAACGAATACGATCGCCTCATTTTCCAGCTCGGGGCCAAACACGTCAATGCCTATACCTGGAAAGACCAGACGGTTTATTACTCGGAAGTTCCGTCCAACGAATTAGAGCGCTGGATGAAAGTCGAAAGCGAGCGCTTCCGCAAACTCGTCTTACGCCTCTTTCATACCGAGCTGGAAACCGTGTATGAAGAGTTCAACATGATCCAGGTACGCGACAAATTCAAAGTTTACAGCGAGGTTTCCAAATCCCTGTTTGCCCCTCACCCCTATGGCACCCACGATACCATAGGCAAGGGCGAACACCTCAAACAGCCTTCCCAGACCAACATCTACCGCTTTTTTGAAAAGTACTACGTGCCCAACAACATGGCGCTGGTGCTGGTAGGAGATTTCGAGCCCGAAGAGGCCATCAAACTGGCTGAAAAATACTTTGGCAGCTTCCAGCCCAACTACGAATTGGAAAAAGACGCTCCTCTTCCCCAACCCGCGTCCATGACCGAAGACCGACACATCACCATCTACGGGGCTGAAGCCGCTTTTATGGAGATTGCCTGGCGGTTCGGACCTGCAAAAAGCAAAGAAGGATACCTCTTGCAACTGCTGGATGTCCTCCTGCAAAATGGCCAAGCCGGCGTCTTCGATATCGAATTGCTACAGCCCCAAAAACTGCTTTCTGCTTATACCTATCCGGTACTCATGGCCGAGCACTCCCACTTCCACATCGGCGGTCGCCCCAGAGAAGGGCAAAGCCTCCGGGAAGTCGAAAACCTCCTGCTGGAAACCCTGCAGAAGGTCGCAAGGGGAGAATTTCCCGACTGGTTGGTAGAAGCCGCCGCCAATGAACTCATCCGGCGCCGCATGAAAATGCTGGAAACCAATCAGGGCCGGTCGGAATTGATCGTAGATGCTTATGTATTGGGCATACCCTACGAACAGGAAATGCAATTCCCCGACATTATCCGCTCCTTGGGCAAAGAGGACATCACCCAACTGGCAGAACACATGCTCCACCAGCCCAAGGTACTCGTACACAAAGAAGTCGGTGAAGACCCCAACATCATGCGGGTAGAACAACCTCCCATCACGCCGGTTGAGCTTAACCGCACTGATTTTTCGGCTTTCGCCAAAGAAGTGCTCAACATGCCGGTCGAAGAGCCTAAGCCCGCCTTTCCCAAATTAGACGAACTCATGCAAACGGGAAAATTGGCCGGCCAACAGCCTTTCACCTACATCAAAAACAAGGTCAACACCCTCTTCGACCTTTTCTACATCTTTAACGATCTGGGCCGATGGCACGACCCCCTCATCCCCGTCGCTCTGACCTTCCTGCGCTGGGCCAATACCGAACAATACAGCTCAACAGAAATAGAGCAGGAATTTTACAAGCTTGGACTCGAATACAAGTACAACCTCAACGACACGCGGTCCAGCATACAACTCAGCGGCCTGGATGAATATTTGCCGGAAGGCATAAATCTGCTGGAACACTTTTTCCGCCGGCTGAAAGCCCGGCCCGAAGCGCTGGCTAACATGGCCGACGACATCATTAAAGCCCGTGAAGACCGCAAAAAAAACAAAGAATTTCTCCTCCGCAAAGCACTGGTGCAACTCGCCAAGTACGGAGAAAACCGGCCCATAAATTACACACTCTCCAATGAAGAACTGCAAGCCCTCTCTCCACGGGAAATAGAACAAACCCTGCGCCAGCTCTTTGACCACCCCCATGAAGTCTTGTATTTCGGTTCGCAGGACATGAGCGAGGTCGAAAAGGCTTTAAAGCAACACCACCAAGCCGGCAAAGCAGATACCAAGCCAAAACAAGCCCGCTTATTTACTCAAATTGACCGCCCGGGCAACGAAGTCTTCTTCTTGCACTATCCTTCGGTGCAAACGGAAATCATCCTCCTCAGCAAGCGCAATCCGAAATTTGATCCGGAAGACGCCATCTTTGCCCGCTGGTACAACAACTACTTCGGCTACGGACTCTCCTCCATTGTCTTCCAGGAAATTCGGGAAGCCAAAGGGCTGGCCTATTCCACCTATACCCGCTACACTTCTCCTGACGAACCTCAAAAAGCTCACTACCTGGAAGCCTTCGTCGGCACCCAGCCGGATAAAATGGGCTTGGCTATAGACACCCTCAAAGACATCACCCAAAACATGCCCATCGTGGCCAGCCAGATGGAACAAGCCCGCCAAGGTGTGCTTCGACAAATCGCCACAACCCGATTTAACCGCGACTGGCCCTTTTGGAAAAAACGCCAAATGGAACGCCTTGGCCTGACACAGCTACCCGAACAGCTGACCTACGAACGCCTGCAAAAAGCCGGCATAGACGAATTGATTAACTTCCACGAAAAACGCATCAAAAACGCCACCTACACCTACTTGGTCCTTGGGGACAAACAGCACATCGACTGGAAGTATCTCCGCACCATCGGGCCTGTTACGGAAGTGGATGCGGATGAATTGCTCAAAGCCAAAATTCAGGACCACTTCCCGACCGTTTAACAACAATCGTCTCATCAAAACAATTCCTCCATGCGCAAGGGGTTTGAACAACCTCGGCCGTTCAAACCCCTTATTGCATGAAAACTTTTAGCCAAAACAGGTTAGCTACGCAGCTATGTTTCTCACCCGAACCGGCATCACTTTTTCTTTCTACCTATCACCACATTCAGGCCTGCCCGTCCTTGAAAGTGCCGGCTTCCGGCAAGGTTAAACAAAGCCGGCACATTGTCACTCATGGCATACAGCTGTACCGGCCCCGCCTGTATCGAAGCCCCCAAACCAATGTTGGCATAGGTGTCGTTGACGATGCTGTAAGAGGCCTGAAGATGCACCCAGCTGATGGGCACAAAGGCAGCATAAACCGACAGCGTTTTGTACGTTTGCTCCTTAAACCGCTGTAAAGCTATCAGACCACCCAACTCCAGAGATTTATTCAAAGCATAAGAAGCTCCCAAGCGATACGTACTCGGCAAAGCGGTAGAAAAAGCCTGCTGCGTTTCAGCAAGCTGAACGAGGCTCTTCAGGGTGTCCAAAGCTGTGGGAAAATCCAGAGAGTCGCTGGTAAACAAGACCGTAAGGTCCACCCCACTGTAAGTAACGGAGGTCGAGGAGCTGTAATTGTTCAGGTTTTCACTCCAATTGATAGAACCCAAAGCATTCAGTGCTGAAGCGGAAAGGCTGAGATTTCCCAGCTGGACAATCACGCCCAAATCCACAGCCAAGCCCTGGTTTTTCGTAATCACCTGCTTAAAATCCAAATTAGACAGGTTAAGCGAAAGCTGCAGGCTGTCGGCTAAAGAAAGAGAGGCAATGGAGCTGCTGTTGAGCTGGTAGTCGCTGGTAAAGGTAATGCCGTAAACGCCTGGATCCGTATAAAGGCCGATTTGCCCCCTTTCGGTGGAAAGCGCACCGATGCCATTGAGCCACTTGAGGCGAACACCAGCCTGCAAAGGGCCTAATTTAACAGCCCCACCAAGAGCAAATTCGCTGTAGGAAAAGAGCTGCAAGTCGTGATTCAAGGCAATGGTGTCGCCGACAAACTGACTGTTCCCCAGCAAAGCCAGCTCAGCCATCTGCTTGGGATAGGAAGCCTGGGCTTCCAAACGAAAACTGTGCGTCAAAGACAACTGGGCTCCTCCAAGACGGAGAGCGCCTCCCAGCGTATTGAGACTAAATTGCTGCCGCAACAAATTGTTGTCCTCGTCCAAGGCATTTAGAAAGCTCTGACTGTCAAAAAGCTGTTGCCCGTTGACATCGGTAAAAGCATCTGCCAACGTAGGCCCTGTGAAAAAAGTGTTGTTGTAAAAAGAAGGCTGCATCAAAACGATCCGATGGTCGTTCAAGAGCGCAGGGTTGGTTTCTCCGGCTTGCGCCAAATGCGAACCAAAGAGCAGCGTCTCGGCTTGAGAGAAAAGAGGCGCTTTGACAAAAAAGAAGCCCAACAACAAGAAAACAAAAGCAACAGTTTGGTTTTTCATACTTAGCTTTTTAGTGAACTTAGGAAAAACAATTTGGACGACTTCAGTCGTCCACGCCCCCTTGTTTTCTCTAAACCTGAAGATCCTTATCGGTTTTGGACTTAAAGCGACTACTTGATTTTTATCCCCATACGCACCTTCATCTCCTGCTGATCGGTAATTTTCACCGGCAACTGGTTGCCCTGCTCACTCGTAGTGGAAAAGGAAACCAACATGGCCAGACTCGAAGCTTGACGCAACTGGTCTAATAAGTCCCCGGCAATCGGAATAACGGATGTATGAACAGCCACGCTGCTTGGGAAACCCTCATCATCAATCGGTGCAGCCGCTAAAATCAACTCCGGCTTGTCAAACAAGGTGGCGAGCACCAAGCCATTCTCATCTAAAAACAAGAGGTCCATTTTAGCCTCCAGGGGAAAACCGTTTTCGGTAATGATTTTCAACTCCAAGGCTTGGGCCTCATCCAAAAGGCCGAGATTCAAATCAAAAGTATCACGCACTTTAAAATCCGTAGCCGTGCCGTAGAGCGGCAACTCTACTTGAACCGTAACGGTGTACTGGCTGGAATCCGTAATGTAGCCGACAATGGCCGTGTCGTTATCGGGATTGGTAATGGCATCGACCTCATAGACCAAACGCACAGGCTCTGAGCCCAGAATGTCTTCAATGTTGGAATTGTCCTTGTCAAAAGTAAATTGCGTAACGGAAGTTTCTCCTACGTGGTACAGATCGGGGTAGGCAAAATCTATTCCACTATCGATATAAGGGCTTTCCAAAGGCAAAACCTGCCCCAAAGCCGTATGCACATCAAAAACCTGTACGATAGAACGCGTAGGCACGCCAAAAGAGTTATAGACAAAAATGTGGATGAGCGGATCGGCAAAATAGACGTCTCCCTCCAACCAGGAATCAAACAAGTCTATGTCAATGGTGTCCAGGCCATTGTCGTGCAGCTGATTGGCAAAATAACCTTCGGCATAGGAAAATTCCACATTGGAAAGCTGAATCAAAAACGGATCCAGCTCTACAGTATCTCCCGTATTCGCCAGCGTCGCCAAATACTCTACATACACCTCGCTGTTCGGCGCATCAATGGTATAATCGGTCATGTCTATAATCGGCGAAAACCAAGGCAAGCCGCCCAAATCAGGAACCACGTAATCCAAACTCACGGGCTGCAAATTTTCATCCAATACCTGTGGCAGGAAAAGATGCAGGTTGACATCCTGCCCAAAAGTCTGTGCCGTAGTAAACTGCATGGTACCCTGGCGCAAATCCAGACGATAAACCTCCAAACCATCGGGAGCAGACAAGGGCAAGAGGAAAGGAGAAGTATCTATGGGAATGGGCAGGGAAAGCGTGGTTTCTATGGCATCAAAGATTTGCTCGCTGGTACGGGTGAGCAAATCTCCTTGATAGTGCAAGCGAATCAAACCATCGGGATCAATGGTAATTTCATCGGGGTTTTTTCCTTCGAGCAAATCTTGCATGTGCAACTCAGCCGTGCCAATGGGCAAGGCAAACTCGGGGTCTTCCTCCGGAGCAAGCCTCCCTCCATAATTCTTCAAGGGGTTCTTACAAGCGGTAAAAAACAGTACTGGCAGAGCTAAAAAGAAGAAAATTTTTTTCATGTTTTCAAGCGCAGTTTGATACCGACGCTAAAAGCCGGCAAGTCAAAAAATAGCCATATCTTTCCCTAATCAAATCCCGTAAAGCCCAAAAGGCAGCATGCCTGCAAGACATATCCTGACGCCCTCGTCAAGAAATATCTCAACGCCTTAGAAATTTATACCCAAACCGAAATGGTTTGGGACATTTACAACTCAAAACCAGCGAAAGATAAGGAGTTTGGGAGGCTGACGCCTCCCAAACCACTTCGCCATGAGTATAATTGATCTTCCTCACTTGACCTTTTTCCCAAGGTGATAACGCACGAGCCCTCTCAGACGTTGGGCTGATACCCGACATATTCAAGCTCCTACAAAACGAACTCTTCGCCCAATTTAGGTATATCTATGCGTTCAAAGCCCTTTGCCTTGAGCAATCCTTTGAAATTCTTTTGCGCCTCAAACTCTCCGTGAACCAAAAAGATTTGCCGAACATGCCCCTTTTGATTGGCTACAAAACGGAGCAATTCGTTTTTATCGGCATGGGCGGAAAAAGAATCCATGATTTCTATATCGGCATGCACCGGCACATCCCGGCCAAAAAGCCTCAATTTTTCAACGCCGCGCATGAGAGCAGCTCCCGGTGTACCCGGAGCACAATAACCCACAATGAGTATGGTGTTCTTCTTATTTCCCAGGTTGTTGAACAAATGGTGCCTGACTCGGCCGGCATTCATCATACCCGAAGCACTGATGATGATACAAGGTTCGGGCTTGTCGTTAAGCGCTTTGGAATCTTCTACCGAGCGAATGTAGTGCAAGTCATTGAAGCCAAAGGGGTTGTCGTCTTTGAGCAAATACTCATTGAGCTGATCGTCAAAACACTCCGGATGCGTGCCAAAAACCACCGTGGCATTGACAGCCAAGGGGCTATCTACATAAACCGGAATTTTAGGCAACACCCCTGCCGTTTCAAACTGGTCCAACATGTAAATGATTTCCTGAGTGCGCCCTACACTAAAAGCAGGAATGATGAGCTTGCCCTTTTTTTCCAGACAAGTATGCCGTATGACTTCCAAAAATCGCTCTTCTTCATTGGGCTTTTCCAGGTGAACCCGATCTCCATAAGTGGACTCACAAATCAGGTAATCCGTTGTAGGCATGGGCTGTGGGTCGCGGAGAATGGGCCTGTCGGGCCGCCCCACATCTCCGGAAAAGCCCAGAATGGTAGTGCGGCCATTTTCGGTAATGCGCAAACTCACACTGGCACTGCCCAGGATGTGGCCGGCATCGCGAAAGAGCACTTCTACACCCCGACGGATCTCAAACCACTCGCCATAGGGATAAGCCACAAAGCGCTCCATGACCGGCTTGATGTCCTTATCCGTATAAAGAGGCTGTTTGGGCACCTTCGGTTTCCTCTTTTTGTTGTAGTACTCAGCATCGCGCATCTGGATAAGCGCGCTGTCGAGCAACATGATAGAACAAAGGCTGAAGGTCGCATGAGTACTGTATATGGGCCCTGAAAAGCCATCTTTGACCAACTTGGGCAAGCGACCGCTATGATCTATATGAGCATGAGAAAGCACGACGCAGTCCACCGTTTCCGGCTTAAAAAGCCAACTGCTGTTAAACTGCTTCATGTCTTCATCATGCCCCTGATAAAGGCCGCAATCCAGTAAAATTTTAAAACCATCGTCCAGCTCCACGAGATGAGCACTACCGGTCACCTGACGATCTGCTCCGCAAAACCTTATTCGCATAAATTGACATGAGTTTGAAACATCAACAGATATACGGAAAGCTTTCCGTTTTTTCTCTACCTTGCAAATGTAGGATTTTTTAATGGCTTGCTTCACTCTACTGCAAAATATGCACAGCTCACCTTGCGTTTACATGTAAGCTTTTATGCCAAGAGCTTCCCCGCTTCACCAAGAAAGATCTGCCAAGCAAAATTATAGCCCCAATGAAAAGCAAAGGCCTATTGATTGAAGCGCTCAAATCTCTTCACGCGGAACATCTCCTCAGCCAATCCCTTCCATGAAAAAAATCACTTACTTTGTTCTACTCACAGGCCTTTTCCTGATAAGCGGCACGCTCTCTGCTCAGGCAGATCAAAAAACCAATCAAGACAAGGCTTCCGACTGGATAGCAGGCACCTATTTGCGAGAAGCCCTAAACAATACCTTGTCCAAGGCCATCATCGTCAACCATCAGACCGATTTCACCTTTCGAGAAGGCACCACTTTCCTAGCGGCTTTCCTGACAAAGGGCGAAAAAATTTCTTATCCCCTCACTTTGCAGGCCTACCACAAATACGCCTTCATCGGTAGCGGCGACAGCGATTTAAAAAACTGCAAACTCTATCTACAAAAAGGAGGCAAAACCTATGCCAAAGACACCGAAGAAGACAAAACGGCATTGATCACTTTCACCCCGATGGAGTCCGGCACCTATCAACTGGTCTATGAATTGGCCGATGGCCATTCACCCCAAAGCTTCATCGCACTGGCCTTAATGATCGAAAACACAGGATACGACATCAGCGCCGATGAACTCGATGAAGCCATCAATCGCATTATCGGGTTTGGCTCCTTGATTGATCAACAATTCGGAGCTAAAATCCACGACCAAGAAGGGCAATGGAGCCTCTACGGAACCTTGCTGCTCCCCGGCACCAAAATCACCATCAACCAACTGAAAAGCCATGACGGCAAACACTACGCCATTGCTGCGGGCCCCCCAAACCTCATAGATGCCGATTTGCAAATCATCGATCAAACCTCCGGCAAAACCATCAAAGAAGACCGCAAAAACGACGCCACTCCGGCCGTCGTTTTTTTCGGCCAGGGCAATAAACCCTATCAGTTAACCGTCATTAACGTAAAGTCCAATGGGCCGGCAATCGTCATGACCCTCCTCCTAGACGATTAAATAAAAAAAACTTTTTACCTTTGGCTAAGGTATAAGACACCGCAAGTACATGCGTCTGTAAGTGTTAACCTCTAAAACTTGCTGTCTTATGTTTTGCAAAGAATGTGGAAAAGCTTTACATGGGCGTTCCGACAAGCTTTTTTGTGATGCAGATTGTAGAAGCAGCTATCACAACAGAAAACGACGTGCTAAAAAAACTGAAAAGAGCAAATCAAAAACTTCTCAAACAGAAGAAGAAGATTATTTCAGTGATCTGGGAGAAGCTCTCAACAGCCTAAAGCGCAATCACCTCCTCATCAAAAAGCAAAAGAAAAAAGGCATCAACTACATGCCTGCCAAAAAATTTGAACGCATGGGCTTCGACTTTTCCGTTTATTCCCATCTGACAAGCGGAATGCGAGGAGAAGCCATCTACCACTGCTATGACGAAGCCTATCGACTGAACCAAGATGGCGACGTAGTCTTTATGTCCCAAGATGAAGCTATGTTTCGCTTCATCCTTCCTTTGATTCAAGATATCTGGTGATCTCGATTAAAATTAAAGGGGTGCAGAGCGCTCTTCTCCGCACCCCTTCTTCTTTTGTAACGAGCATTACAAAAAGGGCAAAAGGCTTGCTTTATCTTTGTGGCACTTTCACGACAAGCCACAAAATCGAACGAGCATGCCAAAAAAACACTTCGAACTCATCGTCATAGGCGGTGGTCCGGGAGGTATGGAAGCCGCCCTACACGCTGCCAAACTGGGCCTGAATACTGCCCTTGTCAGCCAAACCAAAATAGGTGGAAGAGCTACTTGGGGAAGCTTGCTGCCATCCAAAGTCTGGTTGGCTGCAGCCCAAAAGGCCGATCAACTCTCCGAGGCGGAAAACTTCGGCTTTAAACCCTCAGCCTCATCCCTGGACCTCACCCGTTTGCGCGAAAGCGTAAAAAAACAAAGCCAGGCAGCCTCGGATCGCTATGTTCGGCAACTCGGCCAAGCCGGCGTGCAAATCTACTTCGGACAGGCCTTCCTGCTCGATGGAAAACAAATATCGGTAAGAGTAGATGGAAAAGAAAGCTGTAGCCTTTCGGCAAATAACATCATCCTCGCTACCGGATCCGGGCCCCGATTCTTCCCCGAGCTAAAACCCAACAAAAACCGCATCATCGCTCCACGTCTCTCTCCCAGCTTACCCGAACTGCCAAAATCTCTCATCATGGCCGGCGGAGGAGTAACCGGAACAGAATACGCCTATGCCTTTGCCGCCCTGGGAAGCCAAATTACCATCCTGCAAAATGCCGACCAATTGCTGCCTCGCATAGATGCCGACATCAGCCAAGCTTTTGAACAATACCTCACCAAACGCTACAACATCTCCATTCACAAAGGCGATGCCGTACAAAAAATGGAGCAAAAAGACGATAAAGTCGTTGCTACCACCAACTCGGGCAAAACCTATAAAGCCGACTACGGCTTCATCGCCATAGGCCGAAAAACAGACCTGAGCTTCGCCGCTGAACTCAAAGAACCGCTCTCCACCGACAAAAACGGTGCCGTACAAACAGATGAATACGGCCAAACTTCCATCGAAGGTGTCTATGCCATAGGCGACCTCACCGGAGCACCCATGATGGCCAACCGCGCTACCCAACAAGCCCGCATTGCCGTGCACCACATCAAAGAGGGGAAAAGCAGCCTGGTTCTTCCCGCTCACTATATAGAAGCCTGCTACACCCATCCCCCTGTAGGGCAAATCGGCGACATGACACCCGCTGAAGAGGCTACATTCACCCAACGCAGCTATCAACAACTCCTCAAAGCCCGACTCCTGCACGAAACCCATGGCCTTATCAAACTCAAAATCGACAAACGCACCGACCTCATCCTCGGAGCTGCCGCCTTCGGAGCCCATGCCACAGACCTCCTCGGCATCCTACAATTGGCCATGAACAACGACATCAAATACAGCCAATTGCAGCGCATCCCCTTGGCCCACCCCTCTATCTCGGAAATTCTTACACTGATATAACCAAACCAAAATAGTTTGGGATATTTACAACTCGCAAACGAACGAAAGGTAGGGAGTTTGGGAGGCTGACGCCTCCCAAACCACTTCCCCATGAGTATAACCATTAGAAAGCCCTATGCATCCCAATGACTAACAAAATGACAATGACTTTTGGCTACCTCTTCAAGTGGCTTATCCGTAAATTTCTTTGCAAGAGGTATAGATTTTAATTCATCTAAGTTTCCCTTCCTAAAGGATTCCTCGGATATGGGAATTCCCAAGCCGGCGTAAATTTGCTTATAGTCGTAAATCCTGCTCCGGCTCTGTGGCTGAACAGTGTTGTCAATCCATTTCCATTGCTTATCTGTAAATTTGAGAAAATTATATATCGTAATCGACTTGTCAAAATGAGCAAAGTGATCTGACATATCAATGAAGTGAGACATCACACCGCCCTGCTTTTTTAGCACACGCTTAAACTCTTTCAAAATTGGAATCAAAACATCGGTATAGATGTGCTCAAATGTATTGTTGGAATTAATCAAATCAATAGAATTATCCGAGAGGGAAAGCTTCCGTGCATCTTCAATGAGATAACTCATGTTCAATTTGCTTAGCACCTCATCCAAGGAGAGCTTTTCATAGTCGCGAAGGATTTCCAACACAGCTTCAAAGCGTCCAGGAAGAAAATCAATGTAGTCGGTTAAACGCCCTGACTGCCTGCACGCAACAAACTTTTGCAAAGTTGTTTGCAAGCGCTCTTTTGAAGTCAGAAGTGTTATATCAACTGAGTAAATTCGGTCCGCACCTGCTAAAAAAAGGCCAATGGGCACGACGGGATACCAGCCCGTCCCAATTTCCAAACAGCTCCCGGGTGTGGATTTTCCGGAATACTTTTGATAACTCTTGATGTGAACTTTTGCATGCCCAAGCCTGTCGTAAAAATATTCATCCGAAAGATACACTCCCTTGGTTACGTACTTTTGAAAGATATAATTTATTTTATGGCTTAATGGCAAATAGGAGATCGTTTTTTGTACAATTGCCTTTAACACCCATTTCCTCATATATGCAAACTTTTACCCAAACCGAAATGGTTTGGGATATTTACGACTCACAACGGGCAAAAGATAGGGAGTTTGGGAGGCTGATGCCTCCCAAACCACCTCGCCATGGGTATAGCTCAAAGCCCTGTTCAACTTGCTCAAACTGACTATACGGGGCGAAGATACGTTTTTTCAAGGTGAACGTGATCAGCGTGACGATCGTGATCGACTTGATCAGCGTGATCAGCGTGATCGGCGTAACGGGATCTATCTTCAAAAAGCACTTTTTTGCTAAAGGGGAATGCTTTTACTCTAAAGTAAAGTCTTTTCTCCTCGCTCTGTTTTGGCTCAAACAGTATTCGTTTTTTAACGGCTCTTGAAGCTTTTCTCCGCTAAAAGGAATAAGGCCGGGAGTTTTGGCCATGCGTAAGCTTTAATTGGAGATGGATTTTGAAGCGGAGGAAATAGGTAAATATTCCGCCGGTTAACCGATTAGCCGATTTCACCGATTGACCATTACGGAATCTATCCGCAAAAAGTACCCTTCCTCAAAAGGGCATGGTTTTACTCCAATGCAAAACTTCTTCTTTTGGCTTGATCCAAAAGAAGCAAAAAATCAAGGCTCTATTCCTTTTTTAACGCTGCGAAAAACTCCAAGAGCCTAAAACGAATAAACTCGCCACTGCGCTTGTGGCCCGGGACAATAGGCTGTGCTATACTACGCTTAGGCCTTTTCTCCTCG
>Ga0256839_1003322_pt1 | contig 16722 bp, 16 predicted proteins | sample 354166metaG_FD_185968 | JGI IMG/M metagenome (GOLD analysis project Ga0256839, IMG submission 185968) | Hydrothermal vent microbial communities from Mid Atlantic Ridge, Atlantic Ocean - 354-166 | ecosystem: Environmental > Aquatic > Marine > Hydrothermal vents | place: Atlantic Ocean: Mid... | reverse complement strand
TTCCGCTGTTCATTACCATGACAGCGGGTGATGATCGCGTCCAGCGCCGCAAGACGATCAATCAGGTTGCTGTTTCCGTATTGATTATTCTGCTGGTGACCCTCTTTCTGGGGGATCTGCTGCTGCGTTTTTTCGGGATCTCCATCGACTCGTTCAGAGTGGGTGGAGGGATATTGATCCTGTTGATGGCGATTGCCATGCTGCATGCAAAAACCAGCCGGGTGCGGCAGACGGAGGAGGAGGCAGAGGAGTCTATCGACAAGGATTCGGTGGGAGTAGTACCGCTGGCCATGCCGCTGCTGGCGGGGCCGGGCGCTATCAGTGCGGTGATTCTGGCTGCGCATCAGTCGCACACGCTGGTTCATCATCTGGTTATCGCCGCGGGTGTTCTTCTGCTGAGCCTGGTGGTGTGGGGAGTGCTGCGTCTGGCGCCCTGGATTGCAAACCATATAAGCGCCACCGGGATCAACATCGCCACTCGCATCATGGGGCTGATTCTGGCGGCGATTGCGGTCGAGTTCATCGCCAACGGCCTCAAGGGGCTGTTCCCCGTGCTCAACTGAATCTGTTCCGGAAACCATTGCCATGCAAACCGACTACTATTTCCCCCGTGCCCTGCCGGAACCACTGCAGGGGTTGGCGACGCTGGCGCTGGATCTGCGCTGGAGCTGGAATCACGGCGCCGATCTGTTGTGGCGCAGGGTTGCGCCCAAACTCTGGGAGGCGACCGCCAATCCCTGGCTGATCCTGGTCACCGTATCTGACAGGCGGCTGGAGAAACTGGCCGCCGACAAGGAGTTTCTGCAGATACTGCAGCAACAGCTGGATGCCCGGGAGGCGCACTTCGGCGCGGAATCCTGGTTCTCCAAAAATATCGATGGATCATTCTCCGGCCACATCGCCTACTTCTGCATGGAGTTCGGGATCTGCGAGTCGCTGCCCATCTACTCCGGCGGACTCGGGGTGCTGGCCGGGGACTATCTGAAGACCGCCTGCGATCTGAACGTGCCCCTGATCGGTGTGGGCCTGCTCTATCAGCAGGGCTACTTTCGCCAGGCGCTGAACGCCGATGGAGAGCAGATCGAGTTCTACCCCTACAACGACCCCACCATGCTGCCGGTTGTGCCGCTGCGGGACGACAAGGGGGAGTGGGTGCGCGTCACCATCGATCTGCCCGGCAGGAAATTGCGGCTGCGCACCTGGCGCGGACGGGTGGGGCGGCGCACGCTGCTGCTGTTGGACAGCAACGATCCGCTCAACCATCCGGGCGACCGCGCCATCACCAGCGAGCTCTACGGCGGTGGCGAGGAGATGCGCCTGCAGCAGGAGATAGTACTGGGGATCGGCGGCTGGCGGCTGCTGGAGAGCCTGGGGATCGACTGTCCGGTGTGTCACCTGAACGAGGGCCACGCCGCATTCGCCATCCTGGAGCGCGCCCGGCACTACATGCAGCGCACCGGCCAGCCGTTCCATGTCGCGTTGCGCGCCACCCGGGCAGGGAACCTGTTCACCACCCACACGCCGGTTGCGGCCGGCTTCGACCGTTTCACCCCCCGCCTGTTTGGTCTCTACTTCCACGACATGGCGGCAGAGTTCGGGATCCGGCTGAATGACCTGCTGGCCCTGGGGCGGCGCAATCCGGATGATCCGAATGAGCCCTTCAACATGGCCTGGCTTGCCATGCGCGGCGCCGGAGCGGCCAACGGGGTGAGCTGTCTGCACGGCAGGGTGAGCCGGCGCATCTTTCAGCCGCTGTTTCCCCGCTGGCCGCGGCCGGAGGTGCCGGTGGGTCACGTTACCAACGGCGTGCATGTGCCGAGCTGGGACTCCGCCGCTGCCGATGCGTTGTGGACCGCCGCCTGTGGCAAGGCCCGCTGGCGCGGCACCATGGATTCGGTGGAGCAGGACCTGCGCCAGTTGAGCGACGAGGAGCTGTGGAGTTTCCGCTCCGAAGGGCGCCGGCGGCTGGTGGAGTATCTGCGGCAACGTCTGGAGCGCCAGCATCGCGAGCGGGGCGCGACCCGCGCCCGGATCCGGGAGAGTCGCGCGCTGCTCGACCCGGATGCCCTGACACTGGGATTCGCGCGCCGCTTCGCCGAATACAAACGTCCCAACCTGCTGCTGCACGACCCGCAACGGCTCGTCCGTCTGCTCACCAACCGGGATCGGCCGGTACAGCTGGTGATTGCCGGCAAGGCCCATCCGCAGGACCAGGTGGGCAAGCGGATGCTGCAGCAGTGGCACGACTTTCTGGAGAGCGACGCCATGTATGAACGGGTGGTGTTCGTGGAGGACTACGACCTGGGAGTTGCCGCAAAGCTGACCCAGGGGGTGGATGTCTGGATCAACACCCCGCGCCGCCCCTGGGAGGCCAGCGGCACCAGCGGCATGAAGGTGCTGGTCAACGGCGGGCTCAACCTTTCAGAACTGGATGGGTGGTGGGCCGAGGCCTACGCTCCGGAGCTGGGCTGGGCGGTGGGCGACGGTCTGGAACACAGCGATCCCGCCGCCTGGGATGCCGCCGAGGCGGAGCAGCTCTACCGGATTCTGGAGCAGGAGATCATTCCCTGTTTCTACCGCCGCAACGAACAGGGTCTGCCGGTGGAGTGGGTGAGCCGCATGCACGAAAGCATGGGGCGACTCACCTCACAGTTCTCCACCAACCGCATGATTCGCGAATACACCGAGCACTATTACCTCCCCCTGGCCCGGGCCTACCGCGAACGGAGCAGCGATCCGGAGGTCGCGGCGGCGATGGAGCAGTGGTATCGCCAGCTGCGCGAGCACTGGCAGTGGCTCCACTTCGGCAATGTCACCGCGAACCGGGACGGGGACCACTATCGCTTCGAGGTTCAGGTCTATCTCGATGACGTTCCGGCAGATGCGGTGAGTGTGGAGCTGTACGCCGAGCCACAGGACGGTGGAGATCCGCTGCGCAAAACACTCCGGCGCGGCGATCCCCTGGCCGGTAGCGCCAATGCCTGGAGCTATATCGGCGACGTCGCCGCCGACCGCCCCGCCGAAGATTACACCCCGCGCATCATCCCCGCCCACCCGCTGGCCCGGGTGCCGCTGGAGGCGGATATGATTCTCTGGTACCGGTAGCGAACCCGCCGCCGTGAAATGGTTGGAACATCAGCGCATTCGTTATGCCCTGAGCCATCATCCCCTTCCTCATCAGGCATGGGAAGCGTTGATGCATTCGGGTGCGCTATTTCATGGATTGAGCGCGGTGGAACGCGCCCATCTGCGGGAGCTGACCACCCTGTTCCTGCGGCAGAAATCTCTCTCGGGGGCGCAGGGGTTGGAGGTGACCACAGAGATGGCGCTGGCCGTAGCGGCGCAGGCCTGTGTTCCGATTCTGAAACTTGGACTGGACTATTACGAAGGGTGGGTGGAGATAATCATCTATCCGGGCGCTTTCCGGGTGGCAAGGAACAGTGCCGATGAGGCGGGGGTGGTCTCGCTCCAGGAACAGGATCTGAGTGGTGAGTCCTGGACACGGGGGCCGGTGATTCTCTCCTGGGATGATGTTGCCTTTGACCTAGGGGCATCCCGTCCCGGCCAAAACGTAGTGGTGCATGAGTTTGCCCACAAGCTGGACATGTTGAATGGTGACGCCAACGGCATGCCTCCCCTTCACTCCGATATGGTCCGTCAGCAGTGGACTGAAGCGCTCAGCCGGGCATTTCAGCATCTGCAGCAGCAGCTGGAACACCATTACCCCCCTGATATCAACCCCTATGCCGCCACCAATCCGGCGGAGTTCTTTGCCGTGGTGAGTGAATATTTCTTTACCGATCCGCATCGGCTGATGCAGCGCTATCCAGCGGTGTATGAGCAGTTGATGCTGTTTTATCGGCAAGACCCCATGCAACGGGCAGGCAGTGAACAGTCCGAGTAACTACACTTTGTTTGCCGGGTGGTTGGAATCGACCGGCAAACCGACTGCTACCTAGGTTACAGATATCCCTGACATCGGGTGGTAGCCTGACGGTCAGAGTTCTGATACGGCCAAAGAGGGCAGGGCATGGAAAAGCAGTATGACGTGCTGGTTATTGGTGGAGGTCCGGGCGGTACACCTGCGGCGATGGCGCTGGCCCAGGGAGGAAAGAGAGTTCTGCTGGTGGAGGCGGGCGAGGGGCTGGGCGGAACCTGTCTGTTCGAGGGGTGTATCCCCTCCAAGATTTTTCGTGAGACGGCCAGACGGTTGCGTGATATTGCCCGCGCGGAGGAGTTTGGAATTCACCTCCCTCATCAACTGGTGCAGCTCGACTGGCGCAAGGTTCAGGCGCGCAAACGGGCGATCCTCCAGCGCCGGAGTGCTGCGGCGATCCACAAGGCCGGGCGGTTGTCCAATCTGGAACTGCTGTTCGGACGGGCCCGTCTGACCGGCTCCCGCACTGCGCTGATCGAGCCGTTCAAGGGTGACAGTGCAGAGATAACTTTTTCGCAGTGCATTCTGGCCAGCGGTTCCCGGCCCAATATTCTGCCGGTGCACGGCGCCGATCTTCCCCAGGTATACAGCAGTGACCGAATTCTCGAGATTGGTTGCATTCCTGAACGGCTGGTAGTGATTGGTGGCGGACCGATCGGTATCGAGCTGGCGCAGATCTTTCATGCGCTGGGGGCGGACGTCACGGTCATGCAGCGCGGGCCGCGCATTCTTGCCGGCGTGGACGAGGAGCTCGCGTTGGCGTTGCAACAGCACCTTATCAATCAGGGGATAAAACTCTACGTCAACTGCCCGGTAAGGAATATCTGCCACAGCGGCCAGGGTGTGTTCGTGCAGTACGATCTGGATGACGGCTGTGAGCAGGTTTTTGCAACCGCCGTGCTGACCGCAATTGGCCGTCACCCCAACCTTGATGACCTTGGTCTGGAGCGGACGGCAGTAAACGTGGATCGTCACATGATTGAGGTAGACAAGACCCTGCAAACCACAGAGCCCGGAATATACGCGGTAGGTGATGTTGTCGGGCAGCCCATGTTTGCCCACTGGGCCACCGCCCAGGGGCTGGCGCTGGCGGCGCATCTGCTTGACCGGGCCGGGCCGCCATTCCCTCAGCCGCAACATAACAGCGCGGTGATCTTCAGCATGCCGGAACTGGCGATGGCCGGGTTGACCGAGGCACAGGCCGTCAGCGCAGGGATTGACGTTGGTGTTGCCCGTTACGACTTTTCCCGGGATGCGCGGGCCCAGATCAGCGGTCATGACAACGGTCTGTTGAAGATCATTTATGACAAGCTCGACCGCCGGGTGATCGGAGTACATGCCCTGGTGGATGGTGCCGCCGATCTGGCCGGTGAAGCCGCGCTGCTGGTACGTGCCGGATTGCCACTGGAGGTGATCGCCAATGTCATCCATCCCCACCCTACCTTGACCGAATCTTTTGTTGGTGCGGTGCGCACAGCGCTGGCGGCGAATCGGTAATCCCGGGATAGTTGTCTGCACCCGAATTGAGAATTGAGGCCGAGAGAATGTCTACAAAAAAGCGGATCCCCCAGCGCCTCGAGGCTATTGTCAGGGAAGCACAACGTTATCCCCCGTTGCCGGTGGCCGTGGTGGATGCACAGGAGGCGCATGTGCTGGCGGGAGCGATTGAGGCCAGCGACTATAATTTGATTGAACCGCTGCTGGTTGGGCCACGGCCAGAGATTGAACAGGTGTGTCGGCCGCTTTTCCATTGTTGATACAGCACCTGCTTAGGAGGCAGCTGAGATGGGTGTGCAGCTGGTATTGGAGGGCAAGGTGGCAGCTCTGGTCAAGGGGTGGATACATACCGATGAGCTGATGCGGCCGGTACTGCGCGAACTGCGAACCATACGGCGTGTCAGCCATGTTTTTATTGCCGATCTGCCCAGCTATCACAAGCTGCTGTTTATCACCGATGCGGCGATCAACATCGCCCCGGATCTCACTATCAAGGCGGCGATTCTGCAGAATGCTATCGACTTGGCACGTATTCTCGGGGTGGCTGAACCGAAGGTTGCCGTGTTGTCGGCGGTGGAGCTGGTCAAACCCAGTATTCCCTCTACCCTGGATGCGGCCTGTCTGAGCAAAATGGCCCAGCGTGGCCAGATTGCACATGCCGAGGTGGATGGTCCACTCGCCTTCGACAATGCCATCTCGCGAGATGCGGCGCGGGTCAAACAGATCAACAGTCCCGTAGCGGGGGAGGTGGATATTGTGCTGGCGCCCGATCTGGATGCCGGCAACATTCTGGCCAAGGATCTGGAGTATCTTGCCGGTGCCGTTCTGGCGGGCATTGTGATTGGCGCCAGGGTACCATTGATGCTCACTTCGCGCTCTGATCCGCCAGCGGCACGCCTGCTTTCCGCCGCCATTGCCGTACTATTGCAGCAGCACTGGGAAGGTGGCATGGCAGCTGTTTCCCTACCTGATAAAGGAGAACGAACATGACCATCGTTGACGAACTTCAGGCCACCATCAAACAGATGGTGCAACCCGGCAAGGGGATCCTTGCCGCCGATGAGAGCCTGCCCACTATTGCCAAACGTTTTGCCCCGATCAACGTTGAATCCACCGAGGAGAATCGCCGTGCCTGGCGAGCCCTGCTGTTTACTGCGCCCGGTATCGAGGAGTATATCAGCGGGGTAATCGAGTTCGAGGAGACCCTGGGTCAGACCGCTGATGACGGCACACCGCTGCCCGAGGTGCTGGCGCGGCGCGGCATCGTCCCCGGTGTCAAGGTGGACAAGGGCAAGGGGCCGTTACCATTCTCTCCCGGTGATCTCATCACCTACGGTCTGGACGGCCTGGCGGAACGGTTGCAGCACTACAAGAAACAGGGCGCGCGGTTTGCCAAGTGGCGCGAGGTCTATCCGATCAGCGACCACAATCCGACCCCTTTGGCGATTACTGCCAATGCCGAGATGCTGGCCCGCTATGCGGCGGTCTGTCAGGAGCAGGGGATCGTGCCCATCGTCGAGCCCGAGGTGCTGATGGATGGTGACCATCGCCTCTCCCGTTGTGCCGAGGTAACGGAAGCGGTGCAGAAGGAGATCTTCCACGCCCTGCATCGTCACCATGTCATGCTGGAGTACATCATTCTGAAGCCCAACATGGTTCTGCCCGGCAAGGACCATCCCATCAAGGCCAAGCCCCGGGAGGTTGCCGAGGCGACCATGCAGGTATTCCGACGTACGGTGCCGGTTGCGGTGCCGAGTATCAATTTTCTCTCCGGTGGTCTCGGCCCGGAGGATGCAACCGTCTACCTGAATGCCATGAACGCAGAGTTTCCGGATGCACCCTGGTTGTTGTCGTTCTCCTACGGGCGTGCGCTGCAACAACCGGTGCTGAAAGCCTGGCGGGGAAATAGCGAAAACGTCCCCGCCGCGCAGCAGGCGCTGTTGAAACGGGCAAAACTGAACGGGGCGGCGCAGCGCGGGGATTACACTCCCGCCATGGAGAAATGAAACATTGGAGATAGCGACAATGAACAGTTACCAACGCATCCTGTGTGCAACCGATTTTTCCGAACACTGTACCTCCGCTGCCGAGCGTGCTGCTGAGCTGGCGCGACTGTTCGGTGCGGAGTTGTTGCTGTTGCATGTGGTGGAATATTTTCCGGAGCAGCGATCCAATGAGGAGATAGCACCGGAGAATGTCGACCCGGCAGCCTATCGGGAGCAGCAGGCACGCGCCTCACTGGCAGCGCTGGCGCGCCGGCTGGGAGAGGAGGAGGTTGTGCAGGAGGTGCGTTTCACCACCCGGTCGGCGAGGCACGAGATCGTCCGTTTCGCCGAGCAGCAGGAGATCGATCTGATTGTCGTTGCGACCCACGGCCGGCATGGCATTACCCATATCCTGGGGGCGACGGCCAACGGCGTGATGCATGATGCCCCCTGTGATGTTCTGGCGGTACGAGCCCGAGGATAAGCTCCGATGAGCGTGCCGGCTGCCGCCACTGGTGATGAGAGCGAGCCGTTACCCATCGCCGTACTCTCTCTCAATCCCGCGGTCGATATGACCTATGAGGTGCCGCGGCTGATTGCCGATCAGAAGGCCCACGCCGTGGCGACACGGTTCGATCCCGGCGGCAATGGCATCAATGTCGGACGCGCATTGAAACGGCTGGACACCTTCGCATACGGCTACTGTGTGGTCGCCGGAGAGATTGGCCAGCTGTTGAAGCATCTTCTGCGTCAGCAGCTGGATTGGGTGGACTATGAAGAGGTGGAGGGAGAGACCCGCATCAACGGTACCGCCATCGAGCAGCACCCGCGTGCCCAGTACGAGATCAGCGGCATTGGCCCGACAATTCCTCCTGTGCAGCTCGAAACGCTGTTGAAACGATTTGAACAGCAGGCCGGCAAGGGTTTCGGTGTACTTACCGGGTCCACCCAGAGCGGTATCCCAGCCACTCTCTACGCCGATCTGATCCGGCGTGTTACCGAACAGGGTGGCCGCGCAGTGGTGGACTCCCACGACGAGGCGCTGCGCCTGGCCATCGAGGCGCGACCTTTCCTCATCAAGCCCAACCGTTACGAGCTGGAGACACTGCTCGGCCGCCGCCTGAAAGATACCGAAACCGTAGCCAGAGAAGCCCGCGCCCTGCAGCAGGGAGGCGTAACCTGGGTCTGTGTGTCACTGGGTGCGGAAGGGGCCATTCTGACCGGGCCGGACAACAGCTATCTTGCCTCGGCCCCGAAGGTGACCGTCCACTCCAGCGTCGGTGCCGGAGACTCCATGGTCGGCGCGCTGGTGGCCGCCTTCAGCCGTGGCATCGCGCCGCAGGATGCGTTACGTCTGGGGGTGGCGTGCGCCACCGGCACCGTAACCCGTCCTGGCACCGAGCTGTTTTCGCCCGATGAGGTGCAGCACTATTTTGACGGGATCGAGGTGCGTCTGCTGATGATATAAAAGCCGTGGCTACTGCAACCTGGGTTACAGAAGAGCACTCTATCCTGGTCTATATTGAAAACCGTGTTAACCACCCCGTGAACCGGAGAGAAGTACCATGAGCAATGTCCGTGACAGACTCGAACAGGTAACCGCTGTTACCCGCCGCTTGCGGCGGGACTACCCCGACGAGACCCGTGCCTTTCTCGGTTTTCTGCAAAAGGCGGAGGAGGGGAAGGCGCTGAATCTGCGCTTCAAGGAGTTGATCAATGTGGCGCTTGCGGTGGCGGCCCAGTGTGAGTGGTGTATCGCCTTTCACGTGGAGCAGGCGGTGAAGGCGGGCGCAGGACGGGATGAGGTGGTGGAGGCCGGCTTCATGGCGGTGGTCATGCACGGCGGGCCGGCCTATATGTACATGACTCCGCTGTTCGAGGCGCTGGATGAGTTTCTGCCCGAACCGGAAGTCTGACTGAAACGGTTCGCTGATGCCCCCTGTCATCTCCATTCTGCTGATGGCGAACGTGACCATCTTTCTGCTGGAGCTGGCAACCGGTGGTTTGCTGATTGTGCCGTTTGCACTCTGGCCGATGATCCCGGAGGTGTCGCTGGCCGGAGTAGCCCAGCCCCACTTCCAGCTGTGGCAGCTGGTCACCTATTCGTTCCTGCATGGCGGCATCATGCATCTGCTGCTGAATATGTATGCGTTGTGGCTGTTCGGTTCGCGCATGGAGCTGACCTGGGGCTCGAGGGCGTTTACGCTCTACTATTTTGTCTGTGTCGTCGGTGCTGCTCTGGTGCAGCTGCTGGTAACCACAGAGGCGGCGAAAGCGGGTGCGGTGTATCCGACCATCGGCGCCTCGGGCGGGGTGTTCGGAATTCTGCTGGCGTTTGGCATGACCTTTCCCAATGAGCGCCTGATCCTGTTTTTTCCGCCAGTGGTACTTAAAGCGAAATGGTTTGTACTAATCTTTGGAGGGATAGAGCTGTGGGCCGGCGTCACCGGAACCCAGGCGGGGGTGGCCCATTTCGCCCATCTCGGCGGCATGCTGTTCGGATTTCTGCTGTTGCTCTACTGGCGCCGCCACCCGCCGTCCTACTACTGAAATCGGAGAGTCGTGAGATGGAACCGGATCTGATGAAGACCATGTTGCGTGACATGCTGTTGGCGCGTGCGTTCGAGGAGCGGGCGGCGCAGGAGTATGCCCAGGGCAATATCGCCGGTTTTCTCCATCTCTATCCCGGAGAGGAGGCGGTGGCGGTCGGTGTGCTGCGTGCCGCGGAGCCGGCGGACTATATCGTCTCCACCTATCGGGAGCATGTGCATGCCCTGGTGCGGGGGATTCCGCCCGGTGTGGTGATGGCGGAGCTGTTTGGCCGCAAGGATGGCTGCTGTGGTGGCATGGGGGGTTCCATGCATCTGTTTGATCGGGAGCGGCGATTCATGGGCGGCTATGCCATTGTGGGCGAGACCTTTCCGGTGGCTGCCGGGATCGGGTATGCCGTTGCCATGCGCGGGCTGCCCGAGGCGGTGATCTGTTTCTTCGGTGACGGTGCTGTAAATCAGGGTACTTTTCACGAAAGCCTCAACATGGCCGCGTTGTGGAAGTTGCCGGTGCTGTTCGTGTGCGAGAACAACCATTACCAGATCGGCACCGAGATTCATCGTCATTCGGCGGTGGCCGAGGTCCACAAAAGGGCGTGTGCCTATCGCATCCCGGCGAAAAGGATCGACGGCATGGATGTGCTGGCGGTGCATGACGCCACCATCGAGGCGCTGGAGCAGATCCGCGTCGGCAACGGTCCGCAGCTGCTGGAGTGCGAGACCTATCGCTTCCGCGGCCACTCCATGGCCGACCCCGGCAGCTACCGTCCCAGGGTGGAGCTGCAGGCGTTCGAGAGCAATGAGGATCCGGTAAAGATCGCCATTGCCGAAACGGTTGCCGGCTATCCCAGTGAAGAGCAGATTGCGGCGGCGGGTTCCGGTAATATCGAGCGCCTGAGCGGGGAGTTGCAGCGGAGCGAACTGCTCACCGTGGCGCAGCTGGAGGCGATGAAAAAAGAGGTTGCCGAGGTGGTGGAGGAGGCGGTGCGTTTCGCCGGCAACAGTCCCGAACCTGTCATGGCGGATGCGCGAGCGGCGCTGGATTGCAATCGTCACGACGAGGTACTGATCTGATGGCGGACGAGGTCTACTACTGGCAGGCGCTCAACCGGGCGCTGGATATGGAACTGGCAGCGGATGATTCGGTCATCGTGCTGGGTGAGGATGTGGGGCTCTACGGTGGCAGTTACCGGGTGACCGAGGGGCTGTACGCGAAATATGGCGAATGGCGGCTGCGCGACACCCCCATCTCCGAGGGGAGTTTCACCGGTCTGGGGGTGGGCGCGGCGCTGGCGGGATTGCGTCCGGTGGTGGAGATCATGACCATCAACTTCGCCCTGCTGGCGTTCGATGCCATCGTCAACATGGCGGCCAAGATCCCCTTCATGTCCGGCGGACAGTTTCCCATGCCGCTGGCGGTACGCATGCCGGGCGGGGTGGCGAAACAGCTGGCTGCGCAGCATTCGCAACGTCTCGAGCAGATGTTGATGAATGTTCCCGGCCTGCGTATCGCCGTTCCCGCCACGCCGCAGGACGCCTGGTGGCAGCTGCGCCAGGCGATCCGCAGCGATGAGCCGATCATCCTGCTGGAGCATGAGCTGCTCTATTTCAGCAAGGGAAAACTGGAACCGCAGCGCGAAGCCCCGCCCATGCACCGCGCCCGCGTGCATCGCAAGGGAGCCGATCTGACCATCATCACCTGGTCACGGATGCTGGATCTCTCCCTGCGCGCCGCCGGGAAGCTGGCAGAGAAGGGGATCGAGGCGGAGGTGATCGATCTGCGCAGCCTGCGCCCTGTCGACTGGCAGTGCTGTGCCGCCTCGCTGCAAAAGACCCACCGTCTGCTGGTGGTGGAAGAGGATTCCCGCTTTGCCAGGGCCGGGGCAGAGATCTGCGCCGGGCTGGCGGAGCGCTGTTTCTACGAGCTGGACGCGGTACCGCAACGGGTGGCGGCGCAGGAGATCCCCATCCCTTTCAACGCAGCACTGGAAGCCGAAGCGATTCCACGGGTGGCGGATATCGTCGCCGCCGCAGAGGGGATGTGTGGGTAACCGTTCAGATCCGGTTACCTTCTCTCCCGGTTTTGGGAGAGGGAGTGGCTTAATTTGCTGCTTCCGTAACTACTCAGCGAGTAGTTCCCCGCCTCCAAACCTTTTCATACAGGAGCAGGATTATGAGCAAGGCCCGATATATACGCTGGTTCTCCGAGTTGGGAATCGATGATGTGCCCCTGGTGGGTGGCAAGAACGCCTCGCTGGGAGAGATGTACCGGGAGCTGACCCCCAAGGGGATCAAGGTTCCCAACGGTTTTGCCGTTACCGCCGAGGCCTACCGCGACATGTTGAGCGAGGCGGGTGTGTGGGACGCCCTGAAGGAGACGCTGGAGGGGCTGGATGCGGATGATGTGGAGGATCTGGCCCGCCGTGGCGCCAGGGCGCGGGCCATCATCTACGGTGCGCCGCTGAGCCACAATCTGCAGCGGGAGATCCTGGATGCCTATCGCACACTGCGGGAGGAGTACGGGGAGGAGATGAGTGTCGCGGTGCGCTCATCCGCCACCGCCGAGGATCTTCCCAATGCCAGTTTCGCTGGCCAGCAGGAGACCTATCTCAACATCCGCGGTGACGAGCAGTTGCTGGACTCCTGCCGCCGCTGTTTCGCCTCCCTGTTCACCGATCGCGCCATCCACTACCGCATCGACAACGGCTTCGACCACTTCAAGGTGGCGCTCTCCATCGGCATCATGAAGATGGTGCGCTCCGATCTCTCCTCCAGTGGAGTCATGTTCTCGCTGGACACCGAGACCGGGTTCCGGGATGTGGTGTTCATCACTGCCGCCTACGGGCTGGGTGAGAATGTGGTGCAGGGGGCGGTGGAGCCGGACGAGTTCTACGTGCACAAACCCACCTTCGAGCAGGGCTACCGGGCGGTGCTGCGGCGCCATCTGGGTGGCAAGAATATCAAGATGCTCTACGCCGCCGGCGGCTCGCGGGAGATGACCCGCAACGTGCCGGTGCCGGAGCCGGACCGGATGCGTTTCTGTATCGACGACGAGGATGTGCTGACCCTGGCCGACTACGCCATCAAGGTGGAGAAGCACTACAGCGCGAAGGCCGGTTACGACAAGCCGATGGATATGGAGTGGGCCAAGGATGGCATCGACGGAGAGCTGTATATGGTACAGGCCCGGCCGGAGACGGTGGAGTCGCAGAAGCTGGGCAACACCCTGCGCCAGTATCACCTGCAGGAGGAGGGCCCGATTCTGGCGCGCGGCTATGCCATCGGCACCCGGATCGCCGCCGGCCGCGCGCGCCACATCATCGACGTGGCCCACCTGCATGAATTCCGGCCTGGCGAGGTGCTGGTGGCCGATACCACCACCCCCGACTGGGAACCGGTGATGAAGACCGCTGCCGCCATCGTCACCAATCGTGGCGGGCGCACCTGCCACGCTGCCATTGTCGCCCGCGAGCTCGGGATCCCCGCCGTGGTGGGTTGTGACAGCGCCACCGAGACCGTTCCCGAGGAGGAGATGGTGACCGTCTCCTGCGCCGGAGGAGACGAGGGGCGGGTTTACCAGGGCAAGCTCAAATTCGAGATCACCGAGACCGACCTGTCCGATCTGCCGCGCCCCAAGACCCGCATCATGATCAATCTGGGCAATCCCGACCTGGCCTTCTCCACCTCGTTTCTGCCCAACGACGGGGTCGGTCTGGCACGGCTGGAGTTCATCATCAACGAATACATCAAGGCGCATCCCATGGCGCTGCGCTATCCGGAGCGGGTCTCCGATCCCGCCATCCGCAAGCGTCTCGAGACCCTGACCGTGGGCTACCGGGACGGTAGCGACTACTTCATCCGCAAGCTATCCGAGGGGGTGGGCACCATCGCCGCCGCCTTCTGGCCCAAGCCGGTGGTGGTGCGCCTGAGTGACTTCAAGAGCAACGAGTACGCCACCCTGCTGGGCGGGGCGGAGTTCGAGCCGCAGGAGGCCAACCCCATGATCGGCTTCCGCGGCGCCGCCCGCTACACCCATCCGGCCTATGCCGACGGTTTCGCCCTGGAGTGCGCCGCCATGAAGCGTGTACGCGACGAGATGGGGCTGACCAACATCAAGCTGATGATCCCCTTCTGCCGCCGGGTGGAGGAGGGCGAAAGGGTGTTGGAGGCGATGGCGCGACACGGACTCAAGCGCGGCGAAAACGGCCTGGAGGTCTACGTCATGTGCGAGATCCCCAACAACGTCATCCTGATCGACCAGTTCGCCAGGCTGTTCGACGGCTTCTCCATCGGCTCCAATGACCTGACCCAGCTCACCCTCGGCGTGGATCGCGACTCGGAGATCGTCTCCTTCGACTTCGACGAGCGTGATCCGGGCGTCAAACAAATGATCCGTCTGGCGGTGGAGGGCGCCCGCCGCAACGGCCGCCACTCCGGACTGTGCGGCCAGGCCCCTTCCGACTATCCCGAGATGGCCGAATACCTGGTGGAGCTGGGGATCGACTCCATGAGCCTCAACCCGGATACCGTACTGGTCACCACCCGGCATGTGCTGGAGGTGGAGCGGCGTCTGGGGCGGGCCGATTGAGGCGTTGTTCAGGGCGCAGAGATGGAAACCGGAAAAATGGAATTTCCAGTTTTGTTCCTTCTCAATGGTTTGGTGTCATTGGGCATGACGGTGCAGGCAGGCACCATACAGAACCTCTGGTTTTTCGAGGTTTCCTGTGAGCCTCATTCAGCGCCGGTACCCTCTGTGGGCTATGTGTAACTCAGGTAGCAGCACGCTTTCTCCGAGTGTGTTTTATTGAATCTGTCTGTGAATGATGTCGTTTGTGGCGGCGTTTTGGTGTTGGTGTGGCGAGTGCGAAGGAGGTGCAGTGATGTCGGTAAATACAAAGCGGGTTTCGGTTCGTATTCCAGAAACTCTGGATCATAGCCACCGTGAGGATCTTGCGGTACGGCTGGAGCATCAGCCGGGAATTAAACTGGCACTGCTTGAACCGGATGATCCCCACGGTCTGACGGTTGAGTATGAACCGGAACATTTCAGTGAGGATACGTTGCTGGATTTTATCACCCTGCACGGGGTCCACGCCAAAATTGTTTCAAGGTGATGTTTGCGCCGGGCGGATTTTTCGGCGATTTCACCCTGTGCCCAAAGCTGTTGAGGAGATAGCAGAATGGATATAACTTCTTTCGATGAGAATCCACTGCGCAACTTCGGGCCCTACAGCCTGATTATCGGCATTCTGCTGATTGGGTTGGGCACGCTGGGGGTTTTTCTGCCGGGCCTGATGTCACTGGGAACGGTGCTGTTTTTTTCCTGGCTGCTGATCTTTGCCGGTGTGTTGTGGGCCATTCACACCTACCGCTACGACTCAAGGAGTGTGATGAACTGGCTCAAGCCGGTCTTGCTGCTCAGTGTCGGTGGTCTGATGCTGATCTATCCGGTAACCGGTGTGGCAACGCTCGGGTTGCTGCTGGCCATCTATCTGTTGATGGATGCGGTCAGCAGTTTCGTTCTTGCGCAGTCGATTCACCCTGCCCCGGGATGGGGGTGGATGGCATTCAATGGGGTCATTTCGGCTCTGTTGGCGGCGCTGTTTCTGATCGGTTGGCCAGCCACCTCTGTCTGGCTGGTGGGCCTGTATGTGAGTATCAGTCTGATATTCGATGGCTGGGCGCTGGTGAGTATCGGCTGGGTGCTGCGCAAGGGAATGCAGGGGTGAACAACCGGTTTGCCATCCGTTCGAGTGGGGCACCGGCGCGGGGAGAGAGGGTTGAGAAATACAATCAACTGCTGCGTATCGAACAGCGGCTGGGGAGCGCATCCAGCTATGCTGGTCCGGATGCTTACGTCCGCCGGCCGCAAGGAGCGACTCCATGAGCCGCCTTTATCTGGTCAGGCACGGACAGTCCATCTGGAACCTGCAGAACCGTTTTACCGGCTGGGTGGATATCTCCCTCAGCCGCCGGGGAGTGGTTGAAGCGCAGCAGGCGGCTGCGTTGCTGGCGGATGAGCATTTCGATGTGGCATTCACCTCTGCGCTGCTGCGGGCGCAGGATACCCTCTACGAGATCCTCAAACAGAACCGCTATTGCGAGCAGTATGTGCGGGTGCATGAAAAAAGCAGTGAGTGGTATGAGCATTTTACTCCCGCGGAAGGGGATGCAAACGAGCTGCGGATCTATGTCTCGGAGAAACTCAACGAGCGTTACTATGGTGACCTGCAGGGGCTGAACAAGGAGTGGGCCCGCAAGCAGTTTGGCGAGCAGCGGGTGCATCTCTGGCGCCGCAGCTATGACGTTCCGCCACCCAACGGTGAGAGTCTGGAGATGACAGCGCAGAGAACCATTCCCTACTATCGGGAAAAGATTGTTCCCCATCTGCGCAAGGGTGAGCGGGTGCTGGTCTCCGCACATGGAAACTCCCTGCGCTCCATCGTGATGCATATCGAGCAGATGACACCACAGCAGATCATAGCCTATGAACTGGAGACCGGCAGTCCGCATCTGTATGAGTTCGACAACGAGCTGCGGTTGATTGCAAAGCGGGTTTTCTCCGTATCGGGAAACGATCCTGAATGCGTGGAGAATCGGCAATGACCAAACCTGTGACGGTGACGGAATCATCTATCCACGGTCTCAGCTCCGAAGAGGCGGCGAAACGTCTGCAGCAGTATGGGCCCAATGCACTGGAAGAGAAAAAGCACTCGGCAATTTTGCGCCTGCTGAGTTATTTCTGGGGGCCCAT
>Ga0256839_1003321_pt1 | contig 16724 bp, 11 predicted proteins | sample 354166metaG_FD_185968 | JGI IMG/M metagenome (GOLD analysis project Ga0256839, IMG submission 185968) | Hydrothermal vent microbial communities from Mid Atlantic Ridge, Atlantic Ocean - 354-166 | ecosystem: Environmental > Aquatic > Marine > Hydrothermal vents | place: Atlantic Ocean: Mid... | reverse complement strand
ACTTCAATCAATGTAACCGCACCAAGTAATGCCAATCCTTTGTAGACATCCTTGATTGATTCTTCGTATGATTTGTGAGCCATTTGTTTTATTTTTTGATACTTTGTATCAGGTAATCAATTTAAAAAAAATTATCTTAGAGCCTGTTGGGAAATTTTATCACTAAATAAAATTTCCCAACAAGCTCTTACTTCCAGTTGCATTAATAATACATACAAATTGGAAATAAAAATTCACGATGCACTACATTGTACCCAACGCAATTACAGTAGATAAAATACTAAGAATACAAACACCCATACTAAATCTACAAAGTGCCAGTAGAGTCCTATTTTTTCAACCATTTCATAGCCATTTTTACGTTTTTCGTAAAGGCCACTACCTGCATTAATCAAAATGATCAAAAGAAATATGACCCCTGATAATACGTGAAATCCGTGAAATCCTGTAATAAAGAAGAATAGTGCACCAAATGCTTTTGGCCCAAATTCTTCTTGTGCTACTATGCCTTCATTTGCGAATTTGCGATGAATAAAACCATCCTCATCCACAAACATAAAGCCGTAATCTTTATTATAGGCATTTACCGCGTGTTCTTCATGACCATCAGTTTCATGAGCAAACCCTTCAACTACCTGTGCATCAGATAAAGACTCATCCAAAGCAGCATGATGAATCAAGTAGCTTTCCCCTGCCTTAAATGCTTCTTCAGAAGGTTTTCCATCTAAGCCTAGATAAACACCATCTTCGGTATGCGTTCCAAAAGGATTACGAGTCATAGACATATTCTCGCCTACAATCAGATTAGTCCACTCCCAAGCCTGACAGCTAAGGAAGCCAGCACCTCCAATAACAGTAAGAAGCATCCAAAAGACAACTCCTCTTTTGTTTTCACGTTTGCCTTCCTGTACCGCTCTTACCATAGTTACAGAACTAATAATCAGTAAGAAAGACATGAAAGTTACGAAAATAAGAGGCATTCCCTTAATGCCAAAGGGTGCTGTTGAAAATACAAAATCTGGTACTGGCCAGGTAGGGCTACTAAAACGTAAAGTACCATAAGCGATCAAAAAGCCCGCAAAGGTAAATGCATCAGAGAGCAGGAAATACCACATCATGAGTTTTCCATAGCTCGTATTAAAAGGTGACTTACCACCCTCCCACGCGTGCTCATCATGCACGTCGTGTTCCATTACATTAGTATCGTGTTCTGCCATTGTGCAGCTTTTAAATTTCTATTAATTAAGATCGTTGTAGTGTCCAAAAAATCATCAGGTACAACCACAAACCTCCAACAAAATGCCAATAAGTCAATAATAATTCAAAACGCAATAATCTTGCAGGGGTTACTTTAAACTTTCTGGAAAAGGCAACCAATACCGTAACAATCATTGCTACAAGCCCTCCTACTATATGCGCCAAATGAATACCAGAAATAGCGTAGATAAAATCGCCTGCTGGATTTAATTTCAATGGAACGCCCATCGCCTGAAGTGCCTGCCACCCCTGGTATTGCACTATAACAAATGCAACACCTAAAATTAAAGAGAGTAAAAGAAGCCCTTTGTACATCCCTTCGTTTTCTTTTTTAAAAGACGAATAGGAAACTTGAAGTGCAAAACTACTAGCCAAAATGACCGCTGTACTAGCGAAAAATATATTGGGTAGCGGAAACTCCAGCCAATTGCCTCCTGCCTGACGCACCATATAGGCACTTGTCAATGACATAAAAACCATTGCCATACTAGCACAAGCCATCCAAAGAGCAAATTTCTTTGGGTGAATTTTATTCCTACGATATTGCTTGTTTACACTAACGCTCTCCATAATTACATTAATTTATCACCCCAAAAAAGAAGGAGTGAAAATGGGATATACCCAAAGGAAAAAAACATGAGTTGTAAAGCTGTTTTTCGTTCTGCTTTCTTTAAAAAAGACCAGGCAAAATAGCTATAAGTGATTCCCAAAAGAGTCACCACTACAGCAGATATAATACCTGTTTGCTCCAAAAGAAAAGGAAGTAAGCCTAAAGGGATTAATGCCAATGCAAATCCTAAAGATTGTCTTCCCATTTTTTTAATATCTAAACGTCCATCCACTTCTGGTATGAACTTAAACCCTGCTTTTGAATAATCCTCATGGCCCAAAAATCCTATTGACCAAAAATGAGGAAATTGCCAACAAAATTGAATTGCAAACAATGTCAATCCCAGCCATCCTAGTTCCCCCTGCGCTGCAACAACACCAATTAATGTTGGTAATGCTCCAGGTATTGCTCCTAGGGTAATTGCTGCTGGAGATACTCGTTTCATCGGCGTATAAATAAAAGCATAACTCACCAAGGAAAAAGTACCTAAAAAAGCCGTCCATGGATTGAATAAAGCCAAAAGACTAATTCCAATCAAACTCATAAAGCCTGCTAATAGAACTGCTTCCGAGATTTTCATTCTTCCGGCAGCTAATGGTCTATCAGCCGTTCTTTTCATCAATTTATCGTAATCTTTCTCTAGAACCTGATTTAATGTATTCGCTGCTGCGGTTACAAAAAAGCCTCCTAAAGCGAGAATGATTACATTTAACCAAACTACTGTTCCTGAAACTGCAATCAAATAAGCAATGATTGAAGAAAAAACAACTGTAAAGGTTAACCGAAATTTGACTAGTGCTACAAAATCTTTAATTGACTGTCCTAGTATTGCAAAAGGTTTTATTGCTTCTAAATTAGCAACTTTTTCCTTATCTCCTCTGCTATCAAATTGTTCTTTATTCATTGCTCAACAGTGTAATCAACACTTTCTTTTGATTAATGTCCACCATCTTGCTCCCCTTCTTTCATAGGAGTGATTTGTGTAATATATTCAACACCACCTTTTCCATAATCATAAGCCCAACGATGAACAGCAGGTAGTTTACCTTTCCAATTACCATGACCTGGATCAATTTCAGTTGTCCATTCTAGAGAATTGGCATTATAAGGATTACGAGTTGTTTGTTTTTTACCTTTCCAAATACTGTAGAAAAAGTTGATTATGAATAATAATTGAGCAGAAAAAGTTATAATAGCTGCTACCGTAATAAACTTATTCATATCATCAAAATGCCCAAAAGTTTGGAATGTATCAAACGTATAATAACGACGTGGCACACCAGCCATTCCTAAATAATGCATTGGCCAAAAGATACAATAAGCACCAACCATTGTCATCCAAAAATGAATTCTACCTAGTGTTTCATTCATAAAACGGCCATACATCTTTGGAAACCAGTGATAAACACCAGCAAACATACCAAAGAATGCTGCAACGCCCATTACAATATGGAAGTGAGCTACAACGAAGTAAGTATCATGCATTTGAATATCAATGGCTGCATTGCCCAGGTGAATACCTGTTAAACCACCAGAGATAAACATGGATACAAACCCAATTGCGAATAAAGACGCTGCATTGAATCGTATACTACCACCATATAAAGTGGCAATCCAGTTAAACACTTTCACCGCTGATGGTACTGCAATAATCAAGGTAAATAATACAAAGAAATTAGCAATAAAAGGATTCACACCTGACATAAACATATGGTGTGCCCAAACAATAAAGGATAAAAAACCAATAGCCCCCATAGAGTACACCATCGCTTTATAACCAAATATAGGTTTACGAGCATTTACTGCTAATACCTCTGATACGATACCCATGGAAGGTAAGATAATGATATATACCTCTGGGTGGCCTAAAAACCAGAATAAATGCTGATATAATATAGGGCTACCGCCAACGTGATCAAGGGCTTCACCTCCAATAAATATTTCACTTAAAAAGAAACTTGTTCCTAACTCACGATCACACATCACCAAGAAAAATGCTGATGCGACTACTGGAAAGGACAATAAGCCAATAATAGCTGTAATAAAGAATGCCCAAATAGGTAAAGGCATACGCCACATGGTCATTCCTTTTGTACGCAGGTTCAATACTGTTGTAATATAATTGATACCACCTAGTAATACTGACACTACGAAGAGTACTAAACTAATCGTCCACATCGTCATACCTGCCCCTGATCCACTAGAAGCCTGCGGTAATTCACTCAAGGGAGGATAAGCCACCCAGCCACCAGAAAATGGGCCTGTATTTAAAAATAAAGACAAAAACATGACAACACCCGCAGAGAAGAAGAACCAATAAGAAAGCATATTCAAAAATGGAGATGCCATATCCCTCGTTCCGATCATCAATGGAATAAGCAGGTTACTAAAAGTACCTGAAAGCCCTGCTGTTAATACAAAGAAGACAATAATTGTCCCGTGCATGGTCACTAATGCGTAGTAAAATTCCTGAGAAAGTTTGCCAACACCCTCGGCATTAATTTCTATCCATTTACCTAAAACTGGTTCTAACCAGGCTAAGCTTTCCTCAGGAAAACCCAATTGCATACGGAATATCAAAGACATCAAGCCACCAATAACTCCCCAAAACATACCTGTAATCAGGAATTGTTTGGCAATCATTTTATGATCTTGACTAAAGATGTATGTTGTTATGAAATTAGACTGATACTTATCGCCATGGTGATGATCATGAAAGTGATCTTCATACCCAAACTCCTCTATCAGTTTATCTTCAGGCGTATTTGGTTGAAATACTGCGGTTGCCATTCGATTTTCTTTTGTTAAATTTAATTTAAATCCTATATAGTAATTGGTACTATTCTCCTTCTCCTACCTGAGCCAAAGAACCATTTGAAAGAACGGTAAACTCAGTACGGCGGTTTTTAGCACGGCCTTCTTCTGTATCATTGGTAGCTAAAGGACTTGCTTGTCCATAGCCAACTGCACTTAATCGATTTGCTGGAACACCTTTTGATGTAAGGTATTGAAGCACTGCATCAGCACGGCTTTGAGATAAAGCCTGGTTCGCATCTGCATCACCAGTATTGTCTGTATGCCCTCCTAATTCAATTATCAGATCAGGATTAGCTTTCATTGCAGCCACTACATTTTCCAGTTCGTAATTTTTGGACATCGCTGTCAAAGTTGCGGAAGCTGTGTTAAATGTAACATATTTGAGTACAAAAGTTTTTTCTTCTTTCGTTGCTCCTTTCATTGCCTCGTCCAGTAAAGTAGTAAACTCCTGTTTACGTGATTGGGCAACTACTGCTGGCCAACGGCCATCAATTGGCCAGGGATCAGCATCTGTGCCATGAATTACAGACATATAATAAGACTGTTGATTTTTCAACCAATTATCATATTCACCTTGCGAAACAACTTTAACAACTTTTCTCATACTCCAGTGTCCCGTTCCACAAAGCTCTGCACAAGCCAATTCATATTCAAATGTTTCCCAAAGCATTTTTTCTGGTTCATTTGGATCTGGAATATTATATTCTGGATACTGACGCAACATTTGTCTGTATTGCTCTGTTGTTTTAGTTGGTGTAAACACAAAATAGGTAGGCATACCAGGAACTGCATCCATTTTTACTCTAAATTGTGGTAACCAAAAATCGTGTAATACATCACGAGCAAGGATTTTAACCCTTACTTTTGTTGAATCGCCTTCTTTTACTACTGGCATCCATAATTCATTTGGCTGAAAATCATCCAATCCTGACTCATCTGTCCAATCCTGCCCAACTGGATTTGTTCCTGTTGTCAAACGAAAATCCCGTGCGCCTAGCTTACCATCAGGGCCAGGGTATCTCAAATTCCAAGCAAACTGATAGCCCATAGCCTCTATTTCTACAACATTTTCAGTAACAGCAATATCTTCCATGATATCATTCCAAAGATCAAGCCCTCCAAAAGCCAAATAAGCCATTGTTGCAGCAGGAATAACTGCCCAAATAATTTCTAATTTATTATCATGAGAAATAAACTGCGCTTTAGAGCCCTTCTTAGCACGGTAGCTGTAAGCATACCAAAATAAAGCGATATGTGTCAGAAAGAAAACAATACCTGTGATTACAGTTGTCAACCAAAACGCCTGATCTAAACCTACACCATGTTCTGAAGCCGATTCATGAGGGCCAAAACCCAACATATAGTTTTTATAATAGATCGTAGCCCATATACAAGCTCCGAGGAAGCCTATCATAAATATAAGCATCCATCTACTTTGGGTACGGTTAATACGATACTGGGCTTCTTCTTCACCTCTTACCGTTGATGCCAATTCAGAAACCTTTCCTATTTGAAGGACGACTACTGCAATCAGTATAATACTTAATATAATTAATAAAGCGGTCATTACTCTTTATTGTTTTTAGCAAATCAATTATCGTACCACCTAAACGTGGTGATGTTCACTTTCATTAATAAACGGATGATTCTCTGGCACCAAATTAGCTTTCTCTAATCTCCCCAAGGCAAAGAATAAGAACCCTGCAAGGAAACCGAGCATAGTACCTAGTTCAAGTAATCCAGGAAAATGGAATCCCATTTTAAAGGAGGATCCGTGTTCCCCATGCCCTTCTTCAGCATGATTTTCTTCTATAGCATGGTCATCTTTTGCATCTGCTGTATGATCATCATGAGCAACTTCGGCATGCTTATCATCAGTATTTGATAAATGAGCAGCATCACTCAAGTCATCATGATTACCAGTATGCATTTCATGTAATTCATGAGCAGTATGTAAAACACCTGGTTTAATCATTTGGAAAAAGTCAAACCAGTGTCCTATAAAGACAATTAAAGACACCGCAAAAAGTGTTCCCATTTTACGTTTTGTATCATTTCTTAGTAGCACTAAGAATGGTAAAACGAAATTGAGTATTAAATTCCCCCAGTATAAAACGGGGTACTCATGCATTCTAGTAAAGAAATATACTGTTTCTTCACCATTATTAGAGTACCAGATCAACATATACTGGCTAAACCAAACGTAAGTCCAAAAGATACTAAATGCAAAAAGGTATTTTCCTAAATCGTGAAAGTGTTCAACAGATACCTTTTCATAGTAGCCTTTTGATTTTAGCCAGATCAACAACATAATAGTTAAGGCCATTGCAGCAACAAACCAAGAAGCTGTTGCATACCAACCAAACATAGTACTATACCAGTGTGCATCCACACTCATTACCCATTGCCAAATCATAGCAACACTAGTGAAACCTGCAATAGGTAGGAATGTAGCTGAGACAAATTTTATTTTCTTATATTGATCGTAATCTTCATCACCGTCCGCATCCATTTCTAAAGAAAGATTACGTAAACGTACAGCAAAAAATATCCATACCCCAACAACAATAATAGTACCTAAACCATACCAGGTATTGTTAAGGAAAGATGATTTCCCTGTTAATATAACATCATTAGCTACGGATGCCTCATCTGCCCAGTGATAAAGATGGTTCCAGTCAAATAAAACACCGACTATAAGAACAACCAAAAGAACCAAGCCAGGAATAAGAAAGAGAGAAAAACTCTCCCATACTCTTTTTACAACAGTATGCCATCCAGCATAAGCTGTGGTAAATGCTGCTATAATAAACAGGGAAATAAACGCGATACCTACAAAGAATACCGTATTATTTAAATAATTAGACCATGTACGAGTATAATAATCATCATCCCCTACTGCCGTTAAAATCAGGCAAAGAACACCTAAAGCCATTATAGCTCCTAGTACTGTCTTAGTCTTGCCCTCAAACGTAAATTGCTTCATCGCTTATAATTTGTGCGTCTGCGAATTTTTTTTCTTAATCTTTATTACTATTGGTGCGTATCTGTTAGATGTTCACCTTCTGTATGCATATCCTCTGCTTCCACATCCGTATGATCATCCATAGAATGGTCATGGCTATTAGCATCAAAGGCAGCTTGTGGCATTCCAAAAGTAGCATTAAAAGTATTCTCTTCTTCGTTATAAGTAGCCTTAGCTTCTTTAGCCTGAAGAGAGCGAATATAGTGAATCACCTGCCAACGTTCTTCCTCACTCAATTTATCAGCATAGCCACCCATTACATTTTTACCGTACATAATGGCATGATAAAAACGACCATTACTAGCAGCCTGAAATTCTTCTTTAAGCAAGTTTGCAGGAGCCGCCAGGTATTTAGCGTTTTTGTTAGCATCACTATCATAAAGAAAACCTAAACCATCTCCTTTATCTCCATGACAAAGGCCACAATAAAAACCATATAATTCTTTTCCTCTAGCCAACCCATCCGCAGTAATAGGGAAAGGGTTGTCAATAATTTCAGCTATTGCTTTAGCTCTTGAAGAGTCTGAATCTTCATAATAATAAGGAGCAAAACCATTTGGTGTGATGCGAATAGCTGACAACTCGTCATTGCCTAGGACTACATCTAAATCCGCAGCAGCCCCTAAGCTACCACCAGCATAACCACGAGGAATTGTTCCTGCTACTGGCTTGCCTGGATTTTTCACTAACTCCCATAAAGGAATCGTACTTTCTTTATCCCAGGTATTATAATAGTAGTAGTTATAAGTATTCGCCTCAACAGCAAGAGAGTGTCCCATATCTGGCATAAACTCTGCGCCTGTTGTATCGCCACCTGCAGTAGAGCATGCGTACATGAATACTGATAATGCCAAAGCAAAGAAAAATTGTTTCATATTATTCATTAGAAATTGCTTTCTATTTTTTTAAATAATTGTACTCCCAAGCAATCGTAAAATTTGACTGTTATTCAATTCGTCTAACAGAAAATTTATATTCTTTATGCTTAGATCACCTTAGTATTCACCTCTGAAGCACCAGAGTCGGTAAAAAACCGCTTGAGTTTTTCAATTCCTGATTCATCCGTATCATTGGTATTAAACGCTATACAAAACTTATCATCTGTAATACGGTCATCCAATGTTGGATTTGTTTTACCTGGTGCCATTCCGCAAACAGTATAAAAGGTAACCACCATTCCTACACAAGCAAATAAAACCGTTAATTCAAAAATAATCGGAACAAAAGCAGGGAAAGAGAAATAGGGTTTACCACCAAAAATAATCGGCCAGTCTCTGGTAAATACCCACGTCATGAAAGAAAAGGCAAATAAAGATCCTATTGCACCGTAAACGAATCCTGCAATGTGTAAACGGCTTTCTTCCAACCCTAATATAGGATCTAAACCGTGAACAGGAAAAGGCGTATAGACATCCATAATATCTAAATGATCATCCTGTGCCTGTTGAACAGCTTTCAACAGTATTTCCTCATCATCATACAGGCCGAATAAAACTTCTTTATGGTTATCGCTCATAATAAGCTATTTTAATCTTTTAATAATTAGTAAATACTAGTGATCATGCTTTTTAGCATTAGGCCCAGAATACTGGTCACCTGCTGATTTAAGTATTGACTTAACCTCTGCCATGGCTACTACTGGAGCAACACGAACGAATAAAAGGAATAGGGTAAAAAACAAACCGATAGATCCTACAAATAAACCAATCTCTACCCAGGTAGGCACATAGTAACTCCAACTTGAAGGAAGGAAATCACGTGCTAATGTGGTGGCAATAATTACAAACCGCTCGAACCACATACCTACATTAATAAAAATAGACATGAAGAAAGTTACGAAAACGGAACGCCTCATTTTTTTACTCCAAAATAGTTGAGGAGATAATACATTACAGGACATCATGCCTACATAAGACCACCAATAAGGCCCTAGTACACGATTATAAAATGCAAATTGCTCATATACATAACCAGAATACCATGCAATAAATAACTCGGTAAGATAGGCTACGCCTACAATTGTTCCTGTTAAGAGGATCACTTTGTTCATACTTTCTATATGGCCAATAGTGATATAATCTTTAAGGTTTAAGACCTTCCGTGAAATAATCATCAAGGTTTGTACCATTGCAAAACCTGAGAAAATCGCTCCTGCGACAAAGTAAGGAGGGAAAATCGTCGTATGCCAACCAGGAATAGCTGAAGTGGCGAAATCAAAAGATACGATCGTGTGTACCGAAAGTACCAATGGTGTTGCTAAACCTGCCAAGATTAAAGAGAGGCTTTCCCAACGTTGCCAGTGCTTCGCAGAACCTGTCCATCCAAAAGAAGCGATATTATACATTTTTCTACGAAAACCTTTGGCCCTATCTCTAACTGTCGCAAAATCAGGAACTAAACCAGTATACCAAAATAAAAGTGACACGGTAAAGTAAGTAGAGATCGCAAAGACATCCCATAATAGAGGAGAATTAAAATTGACCCATAAGGGGCCACGTGTATTGGGATAAGGGAAGATAAAAAAGCCTAGCCATAAACGCCCCATGTGTATTAATGGAAACTGTCCCGCGCACATTACAGCAAAAATAGTCATTGCTTCTGCTGCACGATTCACCCCTGTACGCCACTTTTGACGGAAAAGTAAAAGAATAGCAGAAATCAAGGTACCTGCATGACCAATACCAACCCACCATACAAAATTGGTAATATCCCAACCCCATCCAATGGTTCTATTCAAATCCCATGACCCAATACCTTTCCAGATTGTCCAGAAAACACTGAATACATAGAGACTCAAGCCGGTTACAGCTATCATAAAGGCAATAACCCACATAGTACTTGGTGTACGTTCAGTAGGTGCACAGAGATCCTCCGTAATTTGATGGTAGGTTTTACTACCATTTATTAAAGGTTCCCTAATATGAGATACATGTGAGCTCATGTCTTAAAATATGTTTATATGGAAAAGCAGGTTCTATTTTTCGTTATAAAACCTACTTATTTACCAATTATTTTATGCTTCTAATTCTTCTTTACTATTGTTCACTCTAGCAGCGTAATAAACACTGGATTGAACATTGATCTCTTCGAGTACAAGATAATTCAATGGATTTTCGAGACGTTTGGCCAAGTCACCATGCTTATCGTTGCGATCACCAAATACGATGGCTTCCGTTGGGCAAGCTGTTTGACAGGCGGAACGTACATCTGGACTTTCCAGGCGGCGACCTTCCTTTTTAGCGGTCAATTTACCTTCCTGAATACGTTGCACACAGAATGAACATTTTTCAATCACACCACGTGAACGAACAGTAACGTCTGGATTTAATACCATCCGTGTTAGGTTGTCTGCTCCAAAAGGAAGCTCCTCTCCATTAACCAATACTTCATTACCGCCAAACAAATCACCAGTCGTATAATCTAACCAGTTGAAACGACGAACTTTGAAAGGACAGTTATTGGCACAATAACGTGTTCCTATACAACGATTATAAGTCATTTGGTTCAAACCTTCTGAGCTGTGGTTCGTCGCTGCAACTGGGCAAACATTCTCACAAGGTGCATTATCACAATGCTGGCACATCATTGGCTGGTAAACCGTTTTAGGGTTTTCGTAATCACCATAGTAGTAGCGATCAATACGCAGCCAAGTCATCTCATGGTGGCGATAAACTTCTCTTTTACCAACAACTGGTACATTATTTTCAGCAACACAAGCCACCTGACAAGCACCGCAGCCAATACAAGCATTCAGATCTACGTGCATAGCCCAGTGATGTCCCTGGCTATATAGTTCTTCCGTGTATTGATCAAAAGGATATAATGTTTGTTTATTTAAATGATCTGCCTCGGCACGCCTTTCAGCGATATGCTCTTTAAGGTGGGGCAGATTATCCAATTTATCCTGATATATAATAGAACGATTGGTTAAACCTCCCTGGAAGCCATCCCCCAATGTCATTATATTTTTTTCATCAACATTAAGTGGTTTATCACCAGCTTCATTCATCACTATAGCTCCACTCTCGTCTTTTGCTGTAACCCCCATTGTGTGGTGGTATTGCACGCAGGCAAATTCATCTTCTCCTACAACTGCACCTATTGCTGCATCTGTAGCATAATATTGAACATTGCCATCGGCATCAACTTTGAGCCAGTCATTGACATTGACCCCTACTTTATTACCTAAAGCACGCCCCATCATACCTGTAACCGTACGGCCATAACCAAGTGCTAGAGCAGTTGTACCATTTGGCTGTCCAAATTGGCGAACACAGGTCGTTTTTTGTTCTGCTCCTGCTACAGTCAACATTACATCATCGGCTTTTCCTTTAAATTCTTCAGGATTTAAACCTTGATATGCAGACCAGGAGTTTCCACCATCCCAAGTAACTGGAACGGCCAGGTAATTACCCCAAACACAGCGTGTTACTGGGTCAGGAAGTTCTTGCAACCAAGGGTTGTTAGCATATTCGCCCCCTCCCATATTTACGGTTTCATAGAACGTAATTTCCAAATCAGAAGAAGCTGGTTTACGAACTTTAGCTGCTGCTGCTGCGGTATTTCCAACGAATGCATTTTGTACATAATCATGAATCGGTGCTTCAAACACACCATCATGCAAACTCGCATCCCAAAATTGTTGGAAGTTTGATATTTTACTTTGTTGAGGGAACATATTAGCTTTCCAATAAGCCTTAACATATTCCATATAAGGTTGGTCAGCAGAACGATCTAAATTGGTGCTTTTTGACCAAACCAAAAGGCTTTCTCCTTCCTGACGTGTTCCTGCATAACCTACTGCAGCAAAAATTGGAGAAATTGTTGGTTGCATTAATGAATAGACACCTTTTTTAGGCTCTACATCACCCCAACTTTCCAAATAATGGTGATTAGGTGCAATATAGTGGCACTCCTCACTTGTTTCATTAGGTGTACCACTTAAGCTAATTTTTAAATCAACTTTAGCAAATGCTTCGCGGAATGCAACAGCATTGGGAAAATTATAAACAGGATTTGCACCATCCATAACGATCACAACATCAACGGACTTGCTATTCATTTCTTTAATAAGACGGGCAGCGGCACTCCCATTTCCCTGACGCGTCAACAAAGGGCGTTCAAAGCTTAATGTGCGGCCATAATTGCCTAACATTTCATTGATACCATTGACTAAAATCTGTTCTCCTTTATTATTAGAACCAGCAACCAATAAGCTTTTACCTGGTGCTGCCACCATTTCTTTAGCAATGATTGCAGCTTTTTTCTGCTTGGCTGCATCCAGTTTAGGGCCACTTACTCTTGTTCCTCCTTTAGCTTTAGCTACTTCATTATACAATGCTACAATAAAAGCACCTATTTCTGAAGGTTTTAAAGGCACACGGTTGTCTGCATTAGAGCCACTAAGGCTCATATAGCTTTCCACCTGAATGTGACGAGACATTTTAGGATGTTTCGTATTCACTTTACGTCCACTTGCATATTGACGGGCAAACTCTGTAGGTGAAACCCAGCCTCCCAGGAAATCACAATCTACAGCAACGATAACATCAGCTTCGTCAAAATGATAAGAAGGCAATGCTGCTGTGCCAAAAGATTCTTCATTTGCCTGTAAGATGGCACTTGAAGAAATGGGATCAAACATAACGACTTCCGTCAAAGGAAAAGCTGCTGTAAAATCCGCAATTGCCTGTTTTGCTGAAGGACTCATAATCGTATTAGCTACGATACGGATTTTTGCTTTTTCTGACATTTGAGTCATTACAGCCTTATCAAAATCAGACCAGTTCATTCCTTCTCCTTTCCCAATAGGGCTGGCAAAACGGCTGGTATCGTATAAGCTTAACACACTTGCCTGTGCTTTAGCACTTGTTCCTCCTTTTGTCATAGAAGATAAAGAGTTACCTTCTATTTTGATAGGACGACCTTCTCTTGTTTTCACCAAAACAGGGCAGTAATCACCACCTTTTACAAAAGAAGTTGCAAAATAAGTTGCTACCCCTGGTACAATGCTGTCTGGTTTAACAACATAAGGAATGGCCTTACGCACAGGTATATCACAAGCAGCAATTGTAGCTGCTCCTATTCCAAACCCAAGGTATTTCAAAAAATCCCTACGGTTAGATTCGAGGCGCAATTCAGTTTCGCCCTGCTCACCAGCCATTGGTAATTTTTCTTTAAATTCAGATTGTTCCGCCTGGGCTAATTCCGGATTATTGTTGAGTTGATCCGTTCCAATCCAGACGTTATTTTTATGATTTTCCATTATGCTGATTGTCTGTCATTTCAATTTGAAAATGTCAATTTAATAATTGCCTATGCCTAATAGTGGCATTTTTGACATTCGGTTCCACCTATTTCTTCAACAGTGACTCCTGTACGTGTTCCATCTTCCAACTGTTGATGATACAACTCGTAATCTTTATAATATTCGTTTCCTGCAAATTGAACTTCCGTTTTACGGTGACAATTCACACACCAGCCCATCGATAAAGGAACATGGGCTTTTACCACATCCATTTCTTCTACAGGGCCATGACAGGTTTGGCATTCTAGCTTACCCACGGTAACGTGTTGGGAGTGATTAAAATAAACATGATCAGGCAGATTATATACACGTGTCCAGTTAATCGGGCCTGCAATTTTATCGTCTCCCAGTTCTTCGTTGGTTAAAGCAGCCATAATGCCTTCCAGTTGCTCTTCCACATCATCGGTTTCACTGTTTTCGGTGATCCACTTTTCATAAATTTTAAGGATATCCTCATTAGACATTTCGTCGTAATCAGGGATATACAAATCTTTATTAGGGTCGTAACCGATAGAAGCATAGATTTTTGAAATTTCCGCAGTCCCATAAGTTGAGCCTACTTTGATTGCTTTGTGGCAATTCATACAAGTATTAGCAGCAGGAATAACAGAATGCTTAGAACGACGGGCACCATCATGGCAATATTGGCAGTCAATTTGCTGTGTTCCAGCGTGTGTTTTATGCGAAAACTTAATCGGTTGTATCGGTTGATATCCTTGCTGACGACCTAAATCGATAGCTTGACTCACCGTATAATAGCCACCGAAAATGACCAATGCAAATATTGCAAAATTGATTACACCACTGTTGGTGATTGTCTGATATAAAGTCTTAGGTTCAGGTTCTTTACCTGTTTCCTTGACTAATATCATATCTTTTAGATTGGCAACAATACGCATTAGCACTAAGGCTAACAGTGTTAAAACAACTGCCAGGCCAATGTATAGCCAGGTGTTGTCTTTAGGCGTTCCTGCTCCTCCATTACCGCCGCCGCCGTTTTCTACAACAACAGGAGGGTAAGGGCCATTTTGATAGACAATATCAATATACCCCAATAGATTGGCAATATCATCATCTGATAGGTTAAGGAAGGAAGTCATGACTGACTTATTATACTCTTCATATATTTGAACAGCTCGTTCGTTGCCTTCCCCTACTAAAGCCTGTGAATTGCGAATCCATGAATAGAGTGCTTCATCTCCTCCATAATCTGCCCATCGTGACTGAACATCCCCTAGTGCAGGGCCTGTCAATTTGGTTTTCATATCCCCTGCGTGGCAGGCTGCGCAATTGGCGCGGAAGACTTTCTTACCTGCATCCAGATCCTGCCCCATAAGCGAAAGGCTGCTTATGGCCAATACAAAAACGAATAGCATGCGGTGGTTCCAAAACTTATACCTCATTGGTAGTAACCTTTTAGTATATTTTTATTTAAATGGAATTTTAATACAATATTTAAAACTCCAATCTCAAAATTTTTTAGCAAATCAAATTTGAGGTGTTCTCACCTCCATTTCTCTCTAAAAGTTGGGCAAAGATAATTTTGTGACAATTCTTTTACAATAAAATAGCGAATAAAAATCTTATTTAGATTAATTCTAAACAACTTTTTCGAGGTTCGTACCACAAACAAAATTTAAACACATTAATACATGAATAAACCGTCATATATTTTTTTGTAAAGAACTTTAATTATGCATTATTTGTCAATGACAAAAATCACCTTTCGCGATTTTCACCAACATTTTTTCAACTTAAACGGCAATTGGAGCTTTTATACCCGAATGCGGTTCATAATTTTCAATTTGAATATCGTTAAACTCAAAATCAAAAATACTTTTTATAGTAGGGTTTAATCGCAAAGTAGGCAACTTTTTAAAGTCTCTACTCAATTGCAATTGTGCCTGTTCAAAATGATTATTGTATAAATGTGCATCGCCAAATGTGTGTACAAAGTCGGCAACTTCCAAATTACAGACCTGTGCAACCATTTGCGTCAGCAATGCATAACTTGCGATATTAAAAGGTACGCCTAAAAACACATCGGCTGACCGCTGATAAAGCTGACAGGATAAGCGTCCTTCTGCGACATAAAACTGAAAAAGTGTGTGACATGGTGGCAAACCTGCTTTAGTCATATTGGCTATTTCTGGCGGGTTCCAGGCCGTAACGATATGACGGCGTGAATCAGGCTTATTTTTGATCGACTCTATCACATCTGTAATTTGGTCGACTCCTTCAAAGTTTCGCCACTGGCTACCATAAACGGGGCCTAAGTTCCCCCATTGTTCTGCGAAGCTATCGTCTTCTTTTATCTTATTGATGAATTGCTTACGTGCTTCTTTCCACTCAGGGCTATGCTTTGGCAGGCTTTCTTCTTGTCCTGTTTCTTTTAAATAGTGCTGAAAAGGCCATTCGTTCCAAATATTGACACCATTGCGTACTAGGTAGGCAATATTGGTATCTCCTTTCAGAAACCATAATAGTTCGTGAACGATGCTTTTAAAATAAACTTTCTTAGTTGTAAGCAGGGGAAAGCCTTGACGCAGATCACATCTTAGCTGGTAACCAAATACGCTTTTGGTTCCTGTACCTGTACGGTCTCCTTTTTGAGTACCGTTTTCCAAAATATGTTTTAAAAGTTGGTGGTAGCTTTTCATCCGTTTTTGTGGATGCCTGATATAAATCGGCATCAACGGCGAAAGTAG
>Ga0256839_1003320_pt1 | contig 16725 bp, 14 predicted proteins | sample 354166metaG_FD_185968 | JGI IMG/M metagenome (GOLD analysis project Ga0256839, IMG submission 185968) | Hydrothermal vent microbial communities from Mid Atlantic Ridge, Atlantic Ocean - 354-166 | ecosystem: Environmental > Aquatic > Marine > Hydrothermal vents | place: Atlantic Ocean: Mid... | reverse complement strand
TGCGAAGCCGTGCCCATCCCGGTGATCGCCTCGGGTGGGGTTGGCACGCTGGCGCATCTGGCCGATGGCATCACCGAAGGGAAGGCGGACGCCGTGCTGGCCGCGAGCATCTTTCACTTTGGCCATCACACAGTACAAGAGGCGAAGGATGCAATGAGCGCTCGGGGCATTGAAGTGCGAGCACTGGATGGCTGATTGGCTCGACGAGGTGAAGTGGAGCAGCGACGGGCTCGCGCCCGCCATCGCGCAGGATGCAGAGGACAACAGCGTGCTGATGGTGGCGTGGATGAACCGTGAAGCGCTGGCACTCACCGCTGAAACAGGCCATGCCGTCTACTGGTCACGCTCACGACAGAGGCTTTGGCACAAAGGTGAGCAGTCAGGCCACCAACAAATCGTTAAAGAGATGCGGCTCGATTGTGATAACGATGTCATCTTGCTAAAAGTTGAACAGCTTGGCGGCATCGCCTGTCACACCGGGCGTCACGATTGTTTCTATAAAAAATATCAAGACGGGCAATGGCTTGAGGTTGAACCGGTGCTAAAAAAACCTGACGAGATCTACCGCTAACATCCCTCGTTGCCCCCTTCTCTCTTATTGAGCTTTAACCTGTTGTTTTGCCCATTTGGTTCCTGATTTGGAGCTCCACTGCCGCTTCTTCCGCGCGAAAAGTGCCTTCAGAAAACCCTTCTTTATACATGTATTTGACATGCGATTTATGTGCTATGCTGGTGCTTGGTATCAGGACTGATAGTAAAGGAATATGTATCGCTGGGCTGTGTGGCTAAAGCTGGGCACTCCCCGCTCAGTAAGCGCTTCCGGCCTCGAATGAAGGCGCGCAATGGCCACCTGTTGTTAGAAAAAATAGTGATGTTGTTGAGAGGTGGCAGTGAGTTACAAAAAAGAAAATATTTTTATGGCGCTCTCTCTACTTCTACTTGGGCTGCTGCCGGTGGTACCCGCGTGGTCACAAGCGCACCCTGAATTTACGCTCAACTTTCTGCCTAGTCCCAATGCAGTGTCGAGCATGGCGAATCAGAGCTGTGGTGCTGGAAATAGTGGCATGGGGATGAACGGGATGGGTGGGCTAGGCCCGGGGTGCGGCGGTAGTGATGGCTATTTTTTACAGGAAATAGTGAATAATAATGGCGTCGAATATTTTCATGTCATTATAGGAGACCCCAATGTTGATGACTTTGCCATGGAATTCTTTATTCGCACCAGTGGTTGTTGTTGGTGGGAGGGGGGGCGAATGGGACGAGGCATGGGCGGCGGGAGTGTTCCTTTCTCATCCAGCTATGGGGAGACAAACAATCGCCTCTACAACGCTTGGCAACCGCTCGAAGGTGGTGCGGCACTGACCGGCAACGGCACCGCAAACCCCACTCGCGTCTACCTGCGTCAGATCAATAACGATGGTGAAATGCGGCAGGATTTTACGAAGGCACGCGAAGCCAACAAGCCTCACATCGTTCAAGTGATTGATGACAGCGAGCTGCTTTCGATGTTCGACCTAGACATGAGTAACGGCGGTTATGATGCGTATAGCGATCCCGCCAGCTTCACCAATCGCACCACGATCGTCGATGTTGGCAGCTTTGATCCCAATGTTGATGCTTTCGGTGATAATGTCGCCGCTGCCAATGTTACCGCGGGGCGTTACACCTACACGGCAGATAATCCTGCGGGTATAGCATTTGGTGGGAGTTATGGCAGTTACACCTATGATGAAGGCGCCTTCGATGTGTATGGTGCGAATTGGATAGCGTTTTGCCAGCCGGATCAAAACCCAGGCCGGCAGTGTAATTTTGATACAGACGGCAGGGGAATGGGGATGGGGCGCAGGTAATCGACTGCGATTTCAATTAGCGTTTAATAAGAGCGGTTTACCGAAAATTCCGCCAGCGTATAGAGGGCGTCACGGTAAGGTGACGCTGGCAGGTGGGCCATTGCATCCGCTGCCTTTTCAGCTTGAGCATCGCAGCCACTGATGACTGCGCCCAGTTGGCAGGCCGCTTGATGCCTGTGCCCCGGTTGAAGTGGTGCACCGTTATGATGGGCTGGGCTTCCTCGATATTACCGCCAGCTCCGGCACGGCGTGGTTGTTCGTTCATCTCAACCAGTGCAGAACCATAAGCGCCCTCCGGGTCATGCGCCCCCCAAAGGCCGAGAGCCCTGCCATCGTTGCTGTGGAAGCCGCTGGCAGTCATCAGCCCGAGGCAGCTTGAGCAGCCATGAAGTGCTCCCGCTGATTGTTTTGTGAGTGTCGTTGATAATGCGTGCGGGTCGATCTGTTCGGTGTAGTAGAGCAGCGTCAGGTCGGGCTGCTTGCCAAGCTGTTGTTGCAGCGCTTCCATGGCCTCCTGCAAAGCGGTCGCCAAGTCTGGATGGGTAGAAAAGGCTGTTGCAATCTTCATTGCGGTCTCCCTTTGATTAATGGTGATAGTTGCTGTTTCGCAGCAGTAAATCAACCTTTGGGTGTTGTTGTTTGCACGCAACGTCTCAGTTAGTGCCGTGGACCGCTAGTGGCTATTTTCTGATGATCTGAGTGGTAGTGACTATTTGTACTGGGTTGCTAATCAATAAAAATGCCGCCAACACATAGCGTATTAATCGGTCGAATTCATATAAACATGAGCTATTTTTTGCTCCGGAGTGACGTCGGTGATAGTGCGTATCTATATGATAATTTTTATGTATTGCGAATAAGCAAGGGCATTATATTCGAGTGACTATTGCTCGCTGAAAAGAGTCGTCAACATGGCTAACAGGGGTGAGCGAGCAACGTGCGTGGGGGCTGGTTTTTTATGGATAATGAAAACAGCATGTGCTGCTTGGTAATGTTGGTTTGACTGGAGATAGCAGCCCTGCTTTTTCGTTGGAACTGCAGGCTGAGCGATATCCTGAATAATGCCTGCCGGGGTGGTTCCTTAGTAAGAACGATTCACCGAGAACTCAGCGAGCATCTGCAGGGCATCACGGTAGGGTGATGCAGGTAAATTGCTGATCGCATCCGTCGCTTTTTCAGCTTCGACCTGGGCTGCGCTGGCGGTGTAGATGAGTGCGCCTGTGGTGTGGATCGTTTCGACCACGGCATCAATGTTATCGAGGCCACTGTTCTCAATCGCATTGCGGATGAGCGCAGCCTCAGCCGTGCTGCCGTGCTGCATAGCATAGATTAATGGCAGTGTTGGCTTTCCTTCAGCGAGGTCGTCGCCAATATTTTTGCCCATCTCCTCACTGGTAGCGCTGTAATCGAGCACATCATCGATCAGTTGAAAAGCAGTGCCGAGGTACATGCCGTAGTCTGCCATCGCTTTTTCAGTTTGAGCATCGCAGCCACTGATGACCGCACCCAGCTGGCAGGCAGCCTCAAAAAGTTTGGCTGTTTTAAAGTGAATCACTTCTAGGTAGCGCGCCTCGGTTGTGCTGGCATCACCACAGTTGAGGAGTTGTAGCACTTCACCCTCAGCGATCACATTGGTCGCCTTCGACATGATCTCCATCACCCGCATATCACCTACGTTGACCATCATCTGGAAGGCGCGTGAGTAGAGAAAGTCCCCCACAAGGACGCTGGCCTCATTGCCCCACACCGCGTTGGCGGTCTCTTTGCCGCGGCGCAGTTCGGAGGCGTCTACAACATCATCGTGAAGCAGTGTGGCGGTGTGTATAAACTCGACAATCGCAGCGAGATCAACATGCTGTGAGCCGTGATAGTTCAATGCGCGGGCGCTGAGCAATACTAACAGCGGGCGCAGACGTTTGCCGCCACTGCTGACGATGTAATGTCCCATCTGATTGATCAGCGCAACTTCAGAGCTGAGACGAGTGTGGATGAGCTGGTCGACCGCACTCATATCGATGCGGGCCAGTGCGCGTATCGCATCAATATCGTTGATTTTATGTGGTTTTTCGAGTGGTAAATTCACAGTCATTGCTTTCTTTAAAATGGTCGAACAACACTCGATTCTAGAATCCTCGCTGGCTTGTGGCAAGCCTATATTAAAAAAGCTGACTTTGGATGGTGGATTAAGGTTGTATTGGATTTGACCTTAGCGCATGTTGCCGGTAAAATCGCCCGGCTCTGGTAAATGAATATTTTCAGGTTTTAATAAGTTCTAAGTTTTTTCACGGATTTTTGGAGTGAATATGTACGCGGTAATCAAGACCGGTGGTAAGCAGTATCGAGTGACCGAAGGTGAGACACTCAAAGTAGAAAAAATCGTCGCCGAAGAAGGTGGCTCGATTGACTTTGATGAAGTTTTGCTGGTTACCGACGGCGACAATGTGAAAATTGGTGCCCCTTTTGTGGCGGGCGGCAAGGTCAGTGCAGTCGTGAAATCTCACGGGCGTGGCGAGAAGATCAAGATCGTTAAATTCCGTCGTCGTAAGCACTCGCGCAAGCAGATGGGGCATCGTCAGTCGTATACTGAAGTGCAGATCACCGCGATCGCAGCAGATTAATCAAGGGGTTATTGAGAAATGGCACATAAGAAAGCAGGCGGTAGTACCCGCAATGGTCGCGATTCTGAGTCGAAACGACTCGGTGTGAAACGTTTTGGCGGAGAAAGTGTCATTGCGGGTAATATTATCGTACGTCAGCGTGGCACCCACTTTCACGCTGGAACCAATATGGGTCTAGGGCGTGACCACACTTTGTTTGCGAAGGCAGATGGCAAGGTGTTGTTTGAGAAGAAAGGGCCAAAACAGCGCACATACGTCAGCATTGTCGCTGCCTGAGCAGTTACAACGCAGGCGCATGAAAAGACCCCGTCCAGTCGACGGGGTTTTTTTTTATAAAAGCAGAGGAAAGGTAAAAGAGGAAAGGTAAAAGAGGAAAGGGTAAAGAAAAAAGCATAAAAGGTTTCGTGTACAGCGCCCTTGTATCTTTTCTCTTTACCCTTTGCCCCTGAATTAATATGAAATTTGTTGATGAAGCTACAATCAATGTCCAAGCCGGTAACGGTGGCAACGGCTGCGTCAGTTTTCGGCGTGAGAAATATATTCCCTTCGGCGGACCGGACGGTGGCGATGGCGGTGACGGCGGCAGCGTTTTTTTGGTGGGTGATGTTAACCTGAATACGCTGGTCGACTTTCGCCACAAACGGAACTATCGCGCTGAAAGCGGAAAAAAAGGGCAGGGATCTAACTGCACCGGAAGGGGTGGCGATGACTGCTTTATTCGTGTGCCGCTCGGCACCATTATCAAAGATGAAGAGACCGATGAAATTATGGGCGAAGTGCTGCGCCATGAGCAGCGCTTGCTCGTTGCGCAGGGTGGTTTTCACGGCATCGGCAACACCCGCTTCAAAAGCAGCACTAACCAAGCGCCGCGCAAGGCGACCCCTGGCTCTCTTGGTGAGGGGCGAAAGCTTCATATGGAGTTGAAGGTTTTAGCGGATGTGGGGCTGCTGGGTATGCCCAATGCGGGTAAATCGACCTTTATTCGTGCCGCCTCTGCCGCTCGCCCTAAAGTTGCTGATTACCCATTTACTACGCTCCACCCTAATCTTGGCGTTGTCTGTGTTTCAGATCACCGTAGTTTCGTAATTGCGGATGTGCCGGGGGTGATTGAGGGAGCCGCCGAGGGGGCGGGGCTTGGGGTGCAGTTTCTAAAGCATCTCTCGCGCACACGTTTGTTGCTGCATATGGTCGATGTTGCTCCGTATGACCCCACCATTGACCCCGTTGAGGAGGTGCAGACGATCACGCAAGAGCTCAGTCAGTTCTGCGATGCGCTGGGGAAACAACCGCGTTGGTTGGTGTTGAATAAAATTGACTTAGTGCCAGAAGATCTTCAAGAAGCGCTATGTGCAGATGTAGTGGAGCGGCTGGAGTGGCGGGGGCCGGTATATCAGGTTTCTGCGCGGGAGGAGACAGGCGTCAGGCCATTGCTGGATGATATTATGGAGCATCTAGAAGAGGTCGCGCGCCTCGACGCGCAGCCTGATGCAGACGTTACTTCGAGCCTTGATGAAATTGAAGCCGAGAGCAATTCAACAAAAGAGTGAGCTTAGCGTAGGGTAATGGCAAGAGAGCAAGTGACAAAAGCGCGGCGCTGGGTCGTAAAGGTGGGCAGCTCGCTGCTGACCAACGATGGCGCAGGGTTAGATCATGCGCTGATGGCGCTGTGGGTCGAGCAGATTTTATACCTGCGCAGGCGCGGCATAGAGGTGGTGTTAGTCTCTTCCGGTGCGGTCTCTGAGGGAATGAAGCGGCTCGGTTGGGATGAGCGCCCCCATGCGCTGCACGAGCAGCAGGCCGCCGCCGCAGTGGGGCAGATGGGGGTGGTGCAGGCGTATGAATCCTGTTTCCAGAAGCACGGCCTGCATACCGCCCAAATTTTATTAACTCATGAAGACCTCGCCGACCGGCAACGCTATCTCAATGCACGCAGCACGTTGCGTACACTGCTGGAGTTAGGGGTGATTCCTGTTGTTAATGAGAATGACACCGTGGCGGTTGAAGAGATCCGTTTTGGGGATAATGACACGCTGGCGGGGCTTGTCACCAATCTAGTTGAAGCCGAGCTGTTGGTGATGCTGACCGATCAAGAGGGCATGTACGACAGCGACCCGCGCAGCAATCCCGCCGCAAAATTTATCCATGAGGCTCATGCGGGTGACCCGCAGCTTGAGGTGATGGCCGCGGGCGGCGGCAGTGGCCGGCTGGGGCGGGGCGGCATGTTGACCAAAGTGCGGGCTGCCGAGCGGGCGGCGCGTTCAGGCGCGGTATCAATTATCGCCTCCGGGCGCGAGCCAGATGTGTTGGCACAGATTGCCGATGGCAAGCCGCTGGGGACGATGGTGGTGCCCTCAAGTGAGCCACTGGTGGCGCGTAAACAGTGGCTCGCGAGCCAGCTCAATCTTAGTGGAAAACTGGCGCTGGACGATGGTGCAGTGAAGGTGCTGATGACCGCAGGAAGTAGCCTGCTGGCGGTGGGGGTGACAGCGGTCGAGGGAGGTTTTCAGCGCGGCGACGTGGTGGCTTGCATTGACCCGCGTGGCAGAGAGGTGGCGCGCGGCCTGATTAACTACAGTGCCCAGGAGTCAGATAAGATCAAGGGGTTGGCTTGCGAGCAGATTGAAGCGGCACTTGGTTACGTCGATGAGGCAGAGTTGATTCATCGTGATAATCTGGTGCTGATGGACAACGCCGCCAACTAAAACCACAGGCAATAAAAAAGCCGCTTCGTAAGCTACGAAGCGGCTTTTTTTCATCGCTTAAGCGCAAACGTTACATCGCGCGGATGTGTTTGTTCAGGCGGCTCTTTTGGCGCGCTGCTTTATTCATGTCGATGATGCCTTTGCGAGCCATCACGTCAAGAATAGGCTTAGCGACGTTGTACGCTTCTTCTGCTTGGGATTTCTCACCCGCAGCAATCGCGTTAATGACCTTTTTGGTCGCGGTGCGCATTTCAGAACGCATGCTTGCGTTATGTGTGCGGCTCTTTTCGGCTTGCTTTGCGCGCTTTTTGGCTTGTGCTGAATTGGCCAAGTTGTTGCTCCTGTTCTTTAAAGTTTGTCGCGGAGCCGCAGGGTACCCTCGGCAACGCCTCTATTCGTAAAAGGTCGCATACTATGCGGATATTAGCGGGCTTTGTCAATCCTTGTGACAAACTTTGGCACTTAGAAATGAGCGCTGGAAGAATCGGCAATGTAGGGGTAAGATCTGGATTTTACAGGAAATTCAGGGGTTCTGGTGAGTTTAGGGCGTGCTAAGTGAGTAAAAAGTTGTTGGAATCAACGGCCACGGTGGGTGGCATGACGTTGATTTCGCGCGTGCTTGGACTGGTGCGGGACATCATCTTCGCCCGCCTGTTCGGTGCCAGCATGGGGGCAGACGCCTTTTTTGTCGCCTTCAAGATCCCCAATTTTTTCCGCCGTCTCTTTGCCGAAGGGGCATTTTCACAGGCCTTTGTGCCGGTGCTCTCCGAATATAAAACGCAGCGTGAGCATGATGAGGTGCGCAGCTTGATCGACAGCACCGCGGTATGGCTGGCGGGGGTGCTCTTTATCGTCACGCTGATCTGTGTGATTGCTGCGCCACTACTGGTGATGGCCTTTGCCCCGGGCTTTCTGGACGATCAGCCCAAATATGAGCTGACCACCGAGCTGCTGCGCATCACCTTTCCTTATCTGCTCTTCATTTCGTTGACGGCGTTGGCGGGTGGCATTCTCAATACTTATGGCAAATTCGCCGTCCCGGCATTCACCCCGGTGTTGCTGAATCTCTGTCTGATTGGAGCCGCAGTGTTTGTCGCCCCCCTGCTCGATGAGCCGGTGGTGGCGCTGGCGTGGGGAGTCTTTTTTGCCGGGCTGGCACAGCTCGGGTTTCAATTACCCTTTTTGTGGCGGATGAAATTGCTGCCTCGGCCGCGCTTTGATCGCGCCCATGAAGGGGTCAAACGGATATTTAAGCTGATCATCCCCGCGATATTTGGCTCATCAGTGGCGCAGGTGAACCTGCTGTTCGACACCCTGATCGCCTCGTTTCTTGTTACCGGCAGTGTCAGCTGGCTCTATTATTCGGATCGACTCGTGGAATTCCCGCTCGGCGTGTTTGGCATTGCGGTGGCGACGGTGATTCTGCCAACACTCTCGCGGCGCTACTCTGAGGCCTCCCCCGAAGCGTTTAGCCGCACGCTTGACTGGGCACTGCGGCTGGTGCTGATTGTCGGCATGCCTGCGACCGTGGGGCTCTTTATTTTGGCGGGGCCGATGCTCGCCACGCTGTTTCAATATGGCGTCTTTAGTCAAATCGATGTGACCATGGCCACCATGAGCCTGATGGCCTATTCGTTAGGGCTGCTCGGCTTTATTTTTGTGAAGGTACTGGCGCCCGGTTACTACGCGCGACAGGATACAAAAACCCCGGTACGCATCGGGATTATCGCGCTGGTCACTAACATGGGGTTGAATGTACTGTTTGTGATGCCGATGGTGATGTTTGACATTGCCGGGGCGCACACGGGGCTGGCGCTGGCGACTTCACTGGCCGCCTTTCTTAACGCCTGGCTGCTCTATCGCGGGTTGCGCCGTGACGGCATTTACCAGCGGCAGCAAGGGTGGGGCTGGGTGCTGTTACGCGTGCTGCTCGGCAGCGCTCTGATGGCGTTACTGTTATGGTTCGGGGTAGATGATGTCTCTGCATGGGCGACGTGGCCGTGGTGGCAGCGGATGTTCCAACTGCTGATGTGGGTGGCGGCCGGCGGCGCGCTTTATGGCGCAGTGCTGTGGATCATGGGGGTGCGGCTACACCATTTGAAGATGGCTGATTATTAGCGGGGGAAAGGGAAAAAGAGAAGGAAGTTGTTGTTTTGCCCTTGTATCTTTTCCCTTTCCCCTGCCTTGCTTTATAATCGCTGCTTTTGCTTAATTCGGAATTGCCGTCGGCATGGAACTGATTCGAGGTCTGTATAATCTGCGCTCGCGCCACCGTGGCTGCGTGGCGACGATTGGTAATTTCGATGGGGTTCACCTCGGCCATCAAGCTGTGCTCGGGCAGCTTTCCGAGCAGGCGGATGAGCTGGGGTTGCCTTTGGTGGTGATTACTTTTGAGCCTTACCCGCAGGAGTTCTTTGCGCCAGCGGGAGCGTCACCACCACGCCTGACCCGTTTCCGCGAGAAATTGCAGGTGTTGCGTCGCTACGGCGTCGATCGTCTCTTGTCGCTCCGCTTTGACCGAGCATTGTCGCAGATGTCGGCTGAAGCCTTTATTCAGCAGCTGTTAGTGGGTGGCCTCGACGTGCGCTATCTCGTCGTGGGCGATGATTTTCGTTTTGGTCATCAGCGCCAAGGCGATATTGCGATGCTGCGTACCGCGGGTGACAAACACGGTTTTCAAGTGGTCGAGATGCATACCTTTGAAGTGGATGGAGAACGGGTCAGCAGCACACGAGTGCGTGAAGCGTTGGCGGTGGGGGATTTGAACCAAGCGGCACAACTGCTGGGTCGATCGTACCGCATCTCCGGGCGAGTCGTGCAAGGTGACCAGCGTGGTCGCACGATCGGTTTTCCGACGGCGAATCTCCATCTGCATCGCCGTGTTACTCCATTGCGCGGTGTCTATGCGGTGGAGATGTTTGGGCTGACGGAAGACGGGGTTGAGCAGCCACTTAAAGGGGTGGCGAATATCGGTCACCGCCCGACGGTGGATGGCACCCGCTGTCAACTGGAGGTACACCTGTTTGATTTCGATCGTGACATCTACGGCGAATATGTGCAGGTTGAATTTATCTCGCGGTTGCGAGATGAAAAACGTTTTGAGTCGTTCGCAGCGCTGAAGGCGCAGATCGAGCTGGATGCGGCAGCGGCGCGCACATTGTTTGCAAATAGCAGCGATGGTGACGAGGCAGCGTAGCGCTGTCGGATAAAAACTGAATAACTTTAAATTGTGGAAAACCTAGCGTAAATACAATGGCAGATTATAAAAGCACTTTGAACCTCCCGAAGACCGCCTTTGCAATGAAGGCGAACCTCTCCAATCGTGAACCCAACTTTCTTAAAGAGTGGTCCGCGATGGATCTCTACGGCAAGCTGCGTGAGGCGCGTGCGGGCAGTGAAAAATTCATTCTGCACGATGGTCCGCCGTATGCGAATGGCGATATTCATATTGGTCATGCCGTTAACAAAGTATTGAAAGACATCATCGTTAAATCGAAAAGTTTGGAAGGTTTTGACGCCCCCTATGTGCCGGGTTGGGACTGCCACGGCCTGCCGATTGAACTGATGGTTGAAAAGAAAATCGGCAAAGTGGGGCGCAAGGTGGATGCCCCCACTTTTCGCAAAGCGTGCCGCGACTATGCGGCCAAGCAGGTCGATAAACAGCGTGAAGACTTTAAACGGCTGGGGGTGTTTGCTGAGTGGGACAACCCCTATTTGACGATGGATTACAAAACCGAAGCGGACATCATTCGGTCGATGGGGCGCATCGTCGCGGCAGGCCATCTACATAAAGGGTTTAAACCCGTGCATTGGTGCAGTGATTGCGGCTCGGCACTGGCCGAAGCAGAGGTTGAGTATGAAGAGCGCACCTCGCCCGCGATCGATGTGCGTTTTGAAGTGCTCGATGATGAAGTGCTGCTGCAACGTTGTGAGCATGTCGCGGGTGCTGCCGGTGAAGGCAAAATCTCAATCGTGATCTGGACCACCACGCCGTGGACGCTACCGGCAAACCAAGCCGTTGCGGTTAACCCCGGTTTTGATTATGTGCTGGTGCAATGCACGGGGGAGCATGGGGTTGAGCGATTGTTGGTGGCGGATGTTTTGCTCAAAGAGGTGATGGGGCGCAGTGGCATTGAAAAATACCGTGTGGTGGCTACCTGTGCGGGCGAAGAGCTTGAAGGGCTAAAATTGCAGCACCCTTTTTATGAGCGCGAAGTCCCCGTGATTTTGGGTGATCATGTCACCAGCGAAGCGGGAACAGGCGCGGTGCATACGGCACCCGGGCATGGTCAGGAAGATTATGTGGTGGGGACGCGTTACCACTTGCCGATCGATAACCCGGTCGATAGTCACGGGGTGTTTCTTCCAAATACCCCGCTGTTTGCCGGGCAGCATGTCTTTAAGGCGAACGACCAAGTGATCGAAGTGCTCAAGGCGCAGGGTGCGTTGCTGCACGAAGAGGCGTTGCGTCACAGTTATCCGCACTGTTGGCGCCATAAAACACCGATCATCTTTCGCGCCACGCCGCAGTGGTTCATCAGCATGGATCAGAAAAGTCTACGCAGCGATACGATGAAGGCGATTAAAAAAGTGCAATGGCTGCCGGAGTGGGGGCAGGCACGCATTGAAGGGATGGTTGAAAAACGTCCCGACTGGTGTGTCTCACGTCAGCGCACTTGGGGGGTGCCGATTACGCTCTTTTTGCATAAAGAGAGCGGCGAGCTACACCCAGCAACCGCAGCGCTGGTTGAGCAGGTGGCCAAACGTGTCGAAGAGGTGGGTATCGATGGCTGGTTTGAACTTGATGCTGCTGAGTTGTTGGGGGATGAGGCCGACCAATATGAGAAGGTGAGCGATACACTGGATGTCTGGTTTGATTCCGGGGTGACGCATTACAGCGTACTGCAACAGCGCGCTGCGCTGGCTTACCCGGCCGACCTTTACCTTGAAGGCTCAGACCAACACCGCGGCTGGTTTCAATCTTCCCTGCTTTCATCGGTGGCGATGAATGGCGAGGCACCTTATAAATCAGTGTTGACCCACGGTTTCACGGTCGATGCCAAAGGGCGCAAGATGTCGAAGTCGCTGGGCAATGTGATCGCACCACAAAAAATCATGAACTCACTGGGGGCAGATATCTTGCGTCTGTGGGTGGCGGCCACTGACTACCGCACCGAGATGAATGTCTCGGATGAGATTCTTAAACGGATGGCAGACGCCTATCGCCGCATGCGTAATACAGCGCGCTTTCTACTCGCGAACCTAAACGGTTTTAATCCTGCGGTTGATCAGGTTTCACCGGAGCAGATGTTAGCGCTAGATCAATGGGCGGTGGCGCGTGCACAGCAGTTGCAGGAGGAGGTGCGTGATGCTTATGGGCGTTACGAGTTTCACCTCGTTTATCAAAAAATACATAATTTTTGCGCGGTGGACCTGGGTAGCTTTTACCTCGACATCATCAAAGATCGTCAATACACCACGCAGGCCGATAGCGTCGCACGCCGCTCAGCACAGACCGCGATGTATCACATTGTAGAGGCACTGGCGCGCTGGTTGGCACCGGTGTTGAGTTTTACGGCGGAAGATATTTGGCGTCATATCCCAGGCGAGCGCAGTGAATCTGTTTTTCTTGAGACGCTCTATCAATTTCCGCAAGTGAGCGGGCAGCAGTTTAGCCAAGAGGAGTGGGCGGTAGTGATTGCGGTGCGCGAGTCTGTCTCCAAAGCGTTAGAAGGGTTGCGTGCAAGTGGTGAGATTGGTTCTGCGCTGGAGGCAGAAGTGGACCTTTACTGTGATGATGCGCAACTGGCGCTGCTCTCGAAATTTGACGACGAACTGCGTTTTGTTTTAATCACCTCATATGCGCGAACACACCGGCTGGATGAGAAGCCCGAAGATGCCGTTGAAGTGACGCAGAAAGATCAACCCACACTGTGGCTCAAGGTGAAAGCGAGTGAACACGCCAAGTGTGATCGTTGCTGGCACCATCGTGAAGATGTAGGGGTGAGCAGTGAACACCCTGCGTTGTGTGGGCGTTGTGTTGATAATGTGGCCGGTGATGGCGAATCGCGTCGGTTCGCTTAAAGGTAGATGAGATGATGTTGAAATGGTTCTGGCTCTCTGCTTTTGTGGTGGTTTTCGACCAAGTGACCAAATATTGGGTGACAGATTCGCTCTACCTCTTTCAGTCGATTCCCATCATGCCGTCATTGAATCTGGTGCTGGTACACAATACCGGCGCGGCTTTTAGTTTTTTGAGCGATGCGGGAGGGTGGCAACGTTGGTTTTTTGCAGTGTTAGCCATCGTTGTTAGTATTGTCATCATTGTCTGGATCACGCGCCTTAAACAGCATGAGCTGCGGTTAGCGATTGCACTATCACTCGTACTGGGGGGGGCGATCGGCAATGTGTGGGATCGCATCGCACACGGTTATGTCATTGACTTTATCGATGTCTATTATGGTGGCTGGCACTGGCCCGCTTTCAATGTTGCAGATTCGGCCATCTGTATTGGAGCCGTACTGTTAATCATTGATGCGTTGTTTAATAAAGAAGCGCAACCGCAGGCGGATAAGTAATAAGGATGAACAAAGTGAAGGCAGAGCAGGTGTTGTTAGCGAACCCGCGTGGTTTTTGTGCGGGGGTTGAGCGTGCCATTGAAATTGTTGAGCGCGTGCTGGAGCAGTTTGGGCGCCCGATCTATGTGCGCCATGAAGTGGTGCATAACAAATTTGTGGTTGAAGGGCTGCAGGATAAAGGGGCTATCTTTATCGAAGAGATTTCAGAAGTGCCCGACAATGCAACGTTGATCTTCAGCGCGCACGGCGTCTCAAAAGCGGTCAGAGAAGAGGCGGGCAAACGCGGTTTGCGAGTCTTTGATGCGACCTGCCCGCTGGTGACCAAAGTCCACCTCGAAGTGGTGCGCTATGAACGTGATGGGCAAGAGTGCATCCTGATTGGCCATGCGGGTCATCCGGAGGTGGAGGGCACGCTCGGGCAATATAAAAATAAGGAGGGGGGGATGTACCTCGTCGAATCGGTCGAAGATGTTGAGCGGCTGGTCGTCAAGAACCCCAGTAAACTCTCATTTGTCACCCAGACCACACTATCGATGGATGACACCGCAGTGGTGATTGAGGCGCTGCAAAAGCGTTTTCCAGAGATCAAAGGGCCGAAGCGCGATGATATCTGTTATGCCACGCAGAACCGCCAAGATGCGGTGAAAGCGTTAGCGAAACAGTGTGACCTAATTTTGGTGGTGGGCTCACGCAACAGCTCTAACTCAAACCGCCTGCGCGAAATGGCTGGTCGCCAAGGGGTGGAAGCTTACTTGATTGATAACGCCAGTGAAATTGACGCCGCATGGCTGGTAGAGGCGCATGTGGTTGGGGTCACTGCCGGGGCGTCAGTACCCGAGGTGTTGGTTGAAGAGGTGATTGCCTATTTAAAAACATCGGGCATTGAGCGCGTTGAAAACATTAAAGGGCGCGAGGAGAACATAGTCTTCTCCCTGCCTCGCGAACTAAAAACGCCTTAAACGAACCGGTCGCATCTCTGTGATGGCTGACTGAGGCACCATTTACTCCTGCCAGCCGCCTACGAGCGGCTTGTTCTAAAAGCTGTTGAAGGTGGCTGGGTGCTTAATGCTTGCCCAGTGGCTTCGTCCTCGCTCGAAGAGCGCGCACTCTATTTGATGAAAATGCGCGATCACCAATGAATACTCTGGATACCTCTGCCTAAACTCAGCTTGACCTGTTTGCGAAGCGGCACGTGTTTCGCTGCACTTTAAAGCATTACCCCATTGATATGTCATGTTTATTAAAGAGTTGATTTTATGAGTCGATACGGCTCGTGAAGGGGTGCAGAGCATCTCCTCATGGCTATCAATAGGGAAACATGACTAAGGTATCAAGGAATATACGGGCATGAGAATATTTCTACGTCTGCTATTTTTATCATTTATAACACTATCCAGCCCCTCTCTTGTGCAGGCAGCACCGGATGCCGGCACCCTAGAACGTGATGTTAAACAGCAGCCCGACGTTCAAAAACCTGCCCGTGACATACCGCCCATCGACACCCCTGAGGCGAGCAAGCCACCGACTAAAAAAGGTGGGGTGAACGTTTTTGTCCGTGCCTTCAAATTTAAAGGTAACACGCAGTTTAGTCATGAGCAGCTTGAGCATGTGCTGGCACCCTACCTGAACCAGAAGCTAACTTTCAATCAAATGCGTACCGCTACTCGTACCATTGAAACTTTCTATCGTGATGCTGGCTGGCTGGCAAGAGCTGGCTTGCCAAAGCAGGATGTGACCGAGGGTGTGATCACCATTAAAATTATCGAGGCGCGCTTTGCTGGGGCGCAGATCAAAGACCGATCAACAGCGACCCGCATCAATCCAGACGTTATCGCTAAAATCGTCAACGACGTTTCGCCACTGAATCAACGGGTGAATATTCAGGCGCTGGAGCGCAGCATTTTGATTGCGGACGATCTGCCCGGTGTCAATGTGTCTGGCGCATTAAGTGCAGGAGAGCGGCCTGCAGAAACGGCGCTGCAATTGTCACTCTCGGATGAGCCTCTGGTGAGCGGTGGGGTTGGCATTAATAACCACGGCAGCAGGTCCACCGGTAGCACACGTCGTTGGGCGAGCCTGAATCTAAACAGCCCATCTAAAAGGGGGGATCTGCTCACCTCCTATCTTATTCGTAGCCGAGGCAGTGACTATATTCAATTGGGCTATTCATTGCCCGCAGCCCTACCGGGGTTACGCGTAGGGGCAAAAGTGGCCTACATGGATTATAAACTGGTCAGCCGCGAGTTCGCAGCGCTGGATGCCAAGGGCGATTTCAAAAGTTTCGGCATCAATGCCAGCTATCCGCTGATACGTTCTCATCAACAGAACCTCTCATTGGCGATCGACCTCACCCGTAAAAGATACGCCAATGAAGCGCTATCAACCACACAGTCAAACTATTCGATTAACGGCCTCGCCTTCAGTTTGGCGGGGAACATGCCTGACAAGCTGGCGGGCGGCGGCATCAACAGTGCCAACACTTCATTAACACTGGGCAATGTGCGGCTAGGTGCGCGAGAGATAAGTGAAGATGGCGCATTGGAAGGGAGCTTCAATAAGCTCACGTTGGGCGCGAGCCGCTTGCAATTTATTGCGCACAATACAGAGCTGCTCGCTTTAGTGGCCGCGCAATTGGCAGATCAGCACTTAGATTCCTCCGAGCGTTTTTACATCGGTGGAGCCAATGATGTGCGCGCCTACCCCAACAGTGAAGCTTCTGGTTCTCAGGGGTGGCGAATCAGCTTTGAGCTGCGCAGACGGCTGCCCCAAAACTTTACTCTGGCTGGTTTCTACGACATGGGGCGCGTCTACAACAAAAACGCCTCGCCGGATTATGGCCTCAAAGGTATGGGTGTTAAGGCTCGCTGGAAGAACACTAAAGGGGTGAAAGCAGAAGCCGCTTGGTCACGCCGAATAGGTAGCAACCCCAACCCGACAGCAACAGGCAATGATCAAGATGGGTCGTTGGATAAGAACA
>Ga0256839_1003319_pt1 | contig 16731 bp, 13 predicted proteins | sample 354166metaG_FD_185968 | JGI IMG/M metagenome (GOLD analysis project Ga0256839, IMG submission 185968) | Hydrothermal vent microbial communities from Mid Atlantic Ridge, Atlantic Ocean - 354-166 | ecosystem: Environmental > Aquatic > Marine > Hydrothermal vents | place: Atlantic Ocean: Mid... | reverse complement strand
GCCAATCGTCCGGGTGCGGATCGCTGTGCCTGACTCGAATTTATATTAAGGAAGGAAGTAACCATTCAGCTCACCACAGAGACACGGCGTTCACGGAGAAATGAAATGCCAGGTCGTCGGGGCAGGCCACATCGCCACCCGGGGCATGGCCTCCCACTGATGCATTCTCTGTGCCTCTGTGGTGAATAGATACGGAAGGAAATACCATGAATCTGTTGTTTCTCTGCACCGGCAACGCCTGCCGTTCACAAATGGCCGAGGGCTGGGGACGCCAGCTCGCTGGCGACTGGCTGCAGGTGCAGTCGGCGGGCATCGAGGCCCACGGCAAGAACCCGCGTGCCATTGCCGTGATGAAGGAGGCGGGCGTGGACATCAGTGGCCAGGAATCCACCCGCGTCACGGATGAGATGCTGGCGTCGGCGGATGTGCTGGTGACGGTATGCGGTCATGCCGACGAGCACTGCCCGGCGCTGCCGGCGGGGATGCGCAAGATCCACTGGCCGCTGGACGATCCGGCCCGGGCGACGGGCTCGGAAGAAGAAATCATGGCGGTGTTTCGCGCCAGCCGTGATGACATCCGCCGGCGCGTGGCGGCCTTGATCGAAGAACTTGAACAGGAAGTGTCGGCATGAGTGATGGCATGAAAGACCAAAGCAGTGGCATGGGCCTGTTCGAGCGCTATCTGACCCTGTGGGTGCTGCTGTGCATCGCCGTGGGCATCGGCCTGGGTTATGTGTTTCCGGGCCTGTTTCAGACCGTGGGCCGGCTGGAGGTGGCGCACATCAACCTGCCGGTGGCATTGCTGGTGTGGCTGATGATCATCCCCATGCTGCTGAAGATCGACCTGCGGGCCTTGAAGGGTGTGCGCAAGCACTGGCGCGGCGTGGGCGTGACCCTGTTCGTCAACTGGGGCGTCAAGCCCTTTTCCATGGCCCTGCTGGGCTGGCTGTTCATCGGCGTACTGTTCCGCGACTGGTTGCCAGCGGATCAGATCGATTCCTACATCGCCGGGCTGATCCTGCTGGCCGCCGCGCCGTGCACGGCAATGGTGTTCGTGTGGAGTCACCTGATGCGCGGTGAGCCGCATTTCACGCTTTCGCAGGTGGCGCTCAACGACGTCATCATGGTGTTCGCCTTCGCGCCCCTGGTGGGACTGCTGCTGGGTCTGTCGGCGATCATCGTGCCGTGGGATACGCTGCTGCTGTCGGTGCTGCTGTATATCGTGACGCCGCTGGTGATCGCCAGTCTGTGGCGGCGCGCGTTGCTGAAGAAGACGCATGGCTATGCGCGTCTCGATCGCACCATCAAGCGCATCCAGCCCCTGTCGCTGGGCGCGCTGCTGGCCACGCTGGTGCTGCTGTTCGGCTTTCAGGGCGAGCAGATCATTTCCGCGCCGCTGATCATCGCCCTGCTGGCGGTGCCCATCCTGATCCAGGTGCTGATCAATGCCGGCGCCGCCTATCTGCTCAATCGCGCGGTGCGTTCGCCGCACTGTGTGGCCGGCCCCTCGGCGCTGATCGGCGCCAGCAACTTTTTCGAGCTGGCGGTGGCCACGGCCATTGCCCTGTTCGGCTTCGAATCCGGCGCGGCGCTGGCCACCGTGGTGGGGGTGCTCATCGAGGTGCCGGTGATGCTGCTGGCGGTGGCGGTGGTGAACCGCTCGCGCGGCTGGTACGAGCGCCGGCCCGGCGTGCAGCCTCACGAGGAATGCTGTCCGCCGGCGATGCACCTGCATTCGGGGTAGCCGTGTGTCTGTTCACCCAATCGTTACCTAAATTCGTGCGCAAACAGCGGGCGACACGGGAGGTGGAATCGACCACGAGAATCAACGCAAAGAACGCCAAGGCGCAGAGGACGCAAAGGAAACCCTTTCAAAAAACCTTTGCGTCCTCTGCGCCTCTGCGACCTCTGCGTTTCATGCCATTCCTGGCGACAACCTCGGATTTCACGTCGTCTTATTCCGGTCTACGTCCCTGGATCGCACTAGCAGTGAACGCCCGCAAAAAGGGCGCCACCTACAGTAACGCCTGGAAATGCCGGGATGTACGCGATTTTTGATCTGTTTTTGCAACTAACGGGTTCAATTTATTTGCGGTCCTGCCGCTAGGTGTGCCGGAAGTCCATTGATTGCACACATGTCGGAGGGGCTGCTTGAAAAATCACTATATGGATGTGGCGGTCGTTGCGCTGCTGGCAGCCGCGCTCGTATTGCCGCCATTGTTTCTGTTCGAGGGCCAGCTGGCCTGGGGGCTGGCGGGGTGGGGCCTGTCGCTTGCGCTGGGTATCGGCGCCTACCTGATTTATCGCTGTCATGCCGCCAGGCGCCATTTGCGGGATCTCGTCGGCCAACTGCTGGCCAATGACAAGATCCGTACCGCGCGGCGCTATCCCGGCAGCGAACCGTTTGCGGCGGAATTGAATCCGCTGCTGGCGAGTTGCGACGAACAGGTGACCGAAATCGCCGCCTCGGCCAGCCGGCTGCTGCCCATTTCCCGTGAGCTGGCCGACAGCTTCATGCTGATCAAGCAGAAATCCGAGATGCAGAACCAGTACGGCAACCAGGTGGCGGAATCGGTGACCGAACTGGAAGGCCTGCGTCAGGCCGTCCATCGGCAGAATCAGGACATCGGCACGGCGGTGGACGAGGCGGTGGAGGGGGCGGCGCAGTCCCGGGAATCCGTCAGCCGCACCGAGGAGAGCATGCGCAAGCTGGCCGAATCCACGGATCGCGCGGCCAATCAGATCGATGTGCTGGCCAATGTCAACAAGGAGATCGTCGGCATCACCCAGGCCATCACCGAGGTGGCGGAGGCGACCAACCTGCTGGCGCTGAATGCGGCCATCGAGGCGGCGCGGGCGGGCGAGCACGGGCGGGGTTTCGCCGTGGTCGCCGATGAGGTGCGGCGTCTGTCCGCACAGACGCAGGAGGCCACCACGCAGATCCGTTCGCTGTCGGATTCCATCAGCAGCGAATCGACACGCACCGTGACGCAGATTCGCCAGACCCACGACGACTCGCTGACCACCCTGGATCAGATGTCACAGACCGCCACGGAGATCGAGCGGATCCAACTGGCGGTGCAAAAGATCAAGCACCTGTCGGATGACATGTTGGGCGCCATGGAGCACCAGGAACAGGTGTCGAAAGTTGCTCACGGCTATGTGGCGTCACTGGTGGATCTGAATTCCAGCGTGGTATCGGCCAACCAGACCCAGGCCGTCTCGGAGGCCGACCTGCAAAAGCTGGGCCTGTTTCTGCGCCGGAAGATCGAACGCTTCGAGACCAGCAAGGATGGCTGGGACGAGTCCCTGCGCTCCCGCGGAGACAGGCGCCCCGAACGCCCGCCCGCGAATGACGGCGCTCACGACGCCTCGGCGCCCGCCGATGCCGGAGAGGTGGAGTTGTTCTGAGTGTAACCTGAATCCGTACCTTCATGACGGCGCATAGCACAAGCTCTTGATTCCACAGCGCTTCCAAAAAATGCCCGCTTATCCGCGGGATACACTTCGATAACCTATGGGTGAAGCTAAGATTTTTTGAAAACACTGTGAAACCAATATCTTGCACTCCGCATCCGCCCTGAAGATACGGATTCAGGTGTAACCATTCAGCTCGCCACAGAGACACCGAGTTCGCGGTGAAGTGAAATCCCGGTCTGTGGGCGCATGAATCGATGCCATCGTCGGGCCAGGCCACAGCACCTTCCGTCATTCATCCCAGGGATGCATTCTCTGTGTCCCGTGCCTCTGCAGTGAACGGGTTCTTCTGGGTTTCATCCGGCGCCATCGGTGCTACCCTTGGTCCGCGGGAATACCGCTCCCTGTAATCGCCAGGCATGAAAATGGACAAGGCACTGACCATCGGCAGGCTGGCAAAGGCCGCCGCCGTCAACGTGGAAACCATCCGCTACTATCAGCGACAAGGCCTGCTGCCGGAACCGGCGAAGCCCGCGCAGGGCTATCGTGTCTATGCGCCGGAAATGGTGGCGCGGCTGGAATTTATCAAACGCGCCAAACAACTGGGATTCACCTTGCGCGAGATCCGCGACCTGCTGACCCTGGGCGATGGCCAATGCCGGGAGGTACAGCACCTCGCCCGGGAAAAGGCCGACGAGATCGAAGCGCGCATCCGTGACCTCAACGCCATGCTCGCTGCGCTGCGGGCATTGCTGAGCCACTGTGACCATGATCAACGGCAGGCCGCGCAATGCAGCCTGCTGGCCGCGTTGCGGCGTTAGTCGATTTCTTCCGTGACACCGAAAGGCCACATCATGTAAACCGGCATGCTCGGCCTCGCCGTATTTTCGTTGGTTGCTTTGTCTGCCCGTGTTTCCAGCAGTAAATTCGGGGTGGACGTGGCCGAGAGGGATGCGATTCGTGAGTCGTTGCAGGGCGGCTAGCAGGAAATAGGCGGCAATTGCTCGAAGTGAAACACGAGCTTGTTGCTGGGAATGGCATGAAACGCAAAGGCACAGAGGCACAGAGGCGCAGAGGACGCAAAGGCTGGTTGAAAGGGGTTTCTTTGTGTCTGCTGCGCCTTTGCGTTCTCTGCGTCGATTCTCGTGATCGATTCCGCGCCCCGTGTCTCCTGCTGTCGACGCAGGAGTGTCTGCAACGACTGGTGTGGGCCGGGTGGATCAAGCGGAGGTCGCTAGCTGCCCCCGCTCGATCATTTCCTGGGCGTGTGAGCGGGTCTGTTCGGTAATCTCCAGTCCGCCTAGCATGCGGGCGATTTCTTCCACTCTTTGTTCGGCATCCAGGGGCGTGACGGTCGTGGCGGTGGTCTTTTTTCCGCTGTGTTTGCGCACCTGCAGGTGCTGGTGGGCGAGGGAGGCGACCTGTGGCTGGTGGGTGACGCAGAGCACCTGCCGTCGGTGGCCGAGGTCGCGTAGCAGGCGACCGACGATCTCGGCGATGCCGCCGCCGATGCCGACGTCGACTTCGTCAAAGATCAGGGTGGGAATGCTGCCGCTGCCGACGGTGATGACCTGGATGGCGAGGCTGATGCGCGCCAACTCGCCGCCGGAGGCGACCTTGGCCAGGGGCTGCGGCGGCTGACCGGGGTTGGCGCTGACGAGGAATTCGATCCGCTCCAGTCCAAGGGCGGAATAGTTGTCCTGCGTCTCCAGGACAATCTCGAAGCGGCCATCCTTCATGCCCAGCCGGCGCATGTTTTCCGTGACGGCCTTCGACAGTTTTTTCGCGGCGCGCTGGCGGCTGGCGCGCAGCTTGTCGGCAGCGGCGCGGTAGGCCGACTCGCAGGCTTCCAGTTCGCGCGTGGTGGCGTCCAGTGCCACGTCGGCGTCTTCCAGATCGGCCAGTTCCGCTTCCAGCTGCTGTTGCAGGGCGGGCAGTTCCTGCGCGCTGACCTGGTGCTTGCGCGACAGGTCGTGGATCAGGCCGAGGCGCTGGTCGATCTCACTCAGGCGCTCGGGGTCGAGGCTGAGGCCTTCGAGATAGTCGCGCAGTTCGTGGCCGGCCTCGCTGGTCTGGATGGCGGCGTCGCGCACGGTCTGCACGATGTTGCCGAGACCGGCGTCGAAGCCTTGCAGGCGTTCCAGTTCCGTGGCGGCTCGCTCCAGGGCGTCGGCGAGGGCGCTGTCTTCGTTGTCGATCAGCAGATGCAATACCTGCTGGCTGCCTTCGCGCAGCTGGTTGAGGTTGGCGAGGCGGTCGTGCTCTTCTTCCAGCGCGGTGAGTTCGTCGCCGTTGAGCGCCAGCTCCCGCAGTTCCTGCACCTGGTAGCGCAGCAGCTCCAGACGGTCCTCGCGCTGGGCGCGGCTGGCGGTCAGCTGGTCGAGTCGCTCGCGCAGGCTGCGCCATTTACGGTATTCGCTGGCGACGTCGTCGAGCAGTTTCTGGTGTCCGGCATAGGCGTCCAGCGCATGGCGTTGCGCGTTGCGGCGCAGCAGGGACTGGTGGGCGTGCTGGCCATGGATATCGACCAGCATTTCACCCAGCTCGCGCAGCGTCTGCATGGGCACTGGGCGGCCGTTGATGTAGCCGCGGGAGGGACCTTCGCGGTTGATGGTGCGGCGGATCAGGCACTGGTCGTCGTCGTCCAGCTCATGCGCGCGGAGCCAGTCACTGATTGTCGTTAGGCCGGCAAGGTCGAAGTCGGCGCTGATTTCGGCGCGTGCCTGGCCGGCGCGGATCACGCCGCTGTCGGCGCGGTCGCCGAGGGCCAGGCTGAGGGCGTCGATGAGGATGGACTTGCCGGCGCCGGTCTCGCCGGTGAGCACGGTCATGCCGGCTTGCAGGTCGAGATTCAGTTCATCGACCACGGCGAGGTGGCGAATGTGGATGTTGCGTAGCATGGACGGATGTCTTTCCCGGTTACAGGCGTTTTCCCCAGTGCAGCTTGGCGCGCAGGATGCGGAAATAATTGTACTCCGGCGGGTGGATGAGGCGGATCGGCCGGGGTTTCTTTTCGATGCTCACGCGGTCGCCGTCGCTGAGGGCGAGGCTGGTCTGGCCGTCGCAGGTGACCTGGGCGCTGGTGTGGGTGAGATCGTGCACGACGATGTCCACGCGGCTGTTGCCGTCCACCACGATGGGCCGGTAGCTCATGGTGTGCGGGCAGATGGGCACCAGCACCAGGGCGTTCAGCGAGGGGTGCACGATGGGCCCGCCGCTGGACAGGGCGTAGGCGGTGGAGCCGGTGGGGGTGGAGACGATGAGGCCGTCGGAACGGGTGGTGTTGACGAACTGGTCGTCGATGAAGGTCTCGTATTCGATCATGCGCGCGGCGTTGAACTTGTGCACCACCACGTCGTTGAAGGCGGTGCTGTCGCCCACCGTCTCGCCGTCGCGGATCACCCGCGCCTGCAGCAGGTGGCGCGACTCTTCCTTGTACTCGCCGGCGAAGATGCGGCTCAGGTTGGTGCTCAGGTCGGTGGGCGGAATGTCGGTGAGAAAGCCCAGACGGCCGAGGTTGATGCCGAGCAGGGGGACGTCGTGGTCCACCAGGTCGCGCGCGGCGTTGAGCAGGGTGCCGTCGCCGCCGACGACGATGGCGAGGTCGCAGCGCCGCCCCAGCTCGTCGCGCTCCACCAGGGTGGCGTCGTTGCCGAGATCCTGGGCGAGATCGAGGGAGTCACGGTCGAGCAGGACCTCCAGGCGCTGCTTGCGCAGACAGTGGATCAGCTGTTTGACGGTGTCGCTGGCCGAGGAGGCGCCGTGCTTGCCGATGATTCCGACGATTTTGAAGGGGGTCGACATGGGTTTGTTTTTGCCTGTTGTCTGGGTGCGTCCCGAGTGTCCGGCGAACGTTAGCATGCCGCTGCGGGTGGGCCAACTCGGGAGGCGGCGGGGCATGCCGATGGAGATTTAGCACTCCGCCGGCGGGGGTGCTAAAGTAACGGCTTTTGTCGGCCGATTCAAAGCCTGCTACGCCGGCATTTGAAATTATTCGCGCAGACCTTATAAGGTTAGCCTGAACCGACGGATTCAGGGTTAGCATTCCGCCAAGGTGAATCATTAGCTGTTGTGACCGAACCTGCCATCAACGAACGCGCTCAGCACCTGCTCAAGGCCCTCATCGAGCGCCATATCCGCGACGGCCAGCCGGTGGGCTCGAAGACCCTGGCGCGGGACAGCGGCCTGGATCTGAGTCCGGCCACCATTCGCAACGTGGTGGCGGACCTGGAACGCATGGGCCTGGTGCATGCGCCGCACACCTCCGCCGGTCGCGTGCCGACCGAGCTGGGCTATCGCCTGTTCATCGACAATCTGGTGTCCGTCAAGCCCCTCGGCGCCCCGGAGGTGCAGACCATCGCCGAGCAGCTGGACGCCGAAGCCGATACCTCCACCCTGATGGAGAGCGCCTCGGCCATGCTGTCCGAACTGACGCGCATGGCCGGCGTGGTGATGTTGCCGTTCCAGAAACACGAGGCGCTGCGGCATATCGAATTCCTGCCCCTGTCGGACAACCGCGTGCTGGCCATCCTGGTGATCAACGAGCGCGACGTGCAGAACCGCGTCATCCAGACCGCCCGGCCCTACGAGCGCGCGGAACTGGATCGCATCGCCAACTACCTCAATGCCCAGTTCGAGGGGCAGGACCTGCCGACGGTGCGGCGCAAGCTGCTCGACGAAATGCAGGGCGACCGCGAGCACATCGACCGTCTCATGCGCTCGGCCATCGACATGGCGCAGCAGGCCTTCGAGGGCGAGGCCGGGGCGCAGGACTATGTGCTGGCGGGCGAGACCAACCTGATGGGCTATGAAGAGATGGCCGACGTGGCGCGCCTGCGCCAACTGTTCGAGGCCTTCAACGAGAAGCGCGCGATGCTGGACCTGTTCGACAAGTCTTTGCAGGCTCAGGGGGTGCAGATCTTCATCGGCCAGGAATCCGGCTACGAGGTGTTCGACAATTGCAGCGTCGTCACCGCCACCTATTCCTCCGCCAACGACGAAGTGCTGGGCGTGCTGGGGGTGATCGGTCCCACGCGCATGGCCTATGACCGCATCATCCCGGTGGTGGACGTGACGGCGAAATTGCTCGGCCGTGTCTTGAATCCCCGGAATTAGCCCATACCTCCCCCACAGGCCGCGCCGCATCGGCGTGGTGATGGCCTGTGGACAGCAACAGCAACATAATTTGAGGGTTGTGGAGACCAACATGACGAATGACAAGCAATCGACGCCAGACGCCCCGACCAGCGAGGGCGACGCGGAAGGTGTGGTTGAAGAGAAAACGGCGCAGGACGAACAGGGCGAAACCCCCAGCCACGATGAGCTGACCCTGCTGCTGGAAGACGCCCGCAGCAAGGCGGACGAGCACTGGGATCAATTGCTGCGCGTCAATGCCGAGCTGGACAACCTGCGCCGGCGCGCGCGCCAGGATGTGGAGAACGCCCACAAGTACGCGCTGGAGAAATTCGCCCAGGAATTGCTGCCGGTGAAGGATAGCCTGGAGATGGGGCTGGCGGCCGCCAGCGGTGAAGTGGATGCCGCCGAGGCGCTCAAGCAGCTGCGCGAGGGCACCGAGCTGACCCTGAAGATGCTCGGCACGGCGATGGAAAAGGCCGGCATCAAGGAGATCAATCCCGTCGGCGAGGCCTTCGACCCCGAACTGCACCAGGCCATGTCCATGCAGGAAAGCGAAGAACACGCGCCCAACACGGTGATCGCGGTGATGCAGAAGGGCTACCAGCTCAATGACCGCCTGATCCGGCCGGCGATGGTGGTGGTGGCAAAGGCCAAGGGCTGAACGGCGGGGCTTGAAAAGACAGCAATCACCCCTATCTAGTAATGCAAAGCGCAACAGTCAGAATTTAAACAGATATTTCGGAAATAGAACGGAGAACCAACCATGGGAAAGATTATCGGCATTGACCTGGGCACCACCAACTCCTGCGTGGCAGTGATGGAAGGTGGCGAACCCCGGGTGATCGAAAACGCAGAGGGTGATCGCACCACGCCATCGGTCGTGGCCTTTACCGATGACGGCGAAGTCATCGTCGGCGCGCCGGCCAAGCGCCAGGCCGTCACCAACCCCGCCAACACCCTGTACGCCATCAAGCGCCTCATCGGCCGCAAGTTCACCGACGACGAGGTGCAGAAGGACATCGAACTGGTGCCCTACAAGATCGTCAAGGCCGACAATGGCGACGCCTGGGTCGAGGTCAACGGCAAGAAGATGGCGCCGCAGGAAATCGCCGCGCGCGTGCTGCAGAAGATGAAGAAGACCGCCGAGGACTATCTCGGCGAGACCGTCACCGAGGCGGTCATCACCGTGCCGGCCTACTTCAACGATTCGCAGCGCCAGGCCACCAAGGACGCCGGCAAGATCGCCGGCCTGGAAGTCAAGCGCATCATCAACGAGCCCACCGCCGCGGCGCTGGCCTTCGGCATGGACAAGAAAGAGGGTGATCGCAAGGTCGCCGTCTACGACCTCGGTGGCGGTACCTTCGATATCTCCATCATCGAGCTGGCCGACATCGACGGCGAGCACCAGGTGGAGGTGCTGTCCACCAATGGCGACACCTTCCTCGGTGGCGAGGACTTCGACCAGCGCCTGATCGATTACCTGGTCGAGGAGTTCAAGAAGGATCAGGGCATCGACCTGCGCAACGACCCGCTGGCCCTGCAGCGCCTCAAGGAAGGCGCCGAAAAGGCCAAGATCGAGCTGTCCTCGACCCAGCAGACCGACGTCAACCTGCCGTACATCACGGCCGACGCCTCGGGTCCGAAGCACATGAACATCAAGCTGACCCGCGCCAAGCTGGAGTCGCTGGTGGAGGACCTCATCGAGCGCTCCATCGAGCCCTGCAAACTGGCGCTCAAGGACGCCGGCCTGTCCGCCAGTGACGTGGACGACGTGATCCTGGTGGGTGGCCAGACCCGCATGCCCAAGGTGCAGGAAAAGGTGAAGGAATTCTTCGGCCGCGAGCCGCGCAAGGACGTCAACCCCGACGAGGCCGTGGCGCTGGGCGCCGCCATCCAGGGCGGCGTGCTGGGCGGCGAGGTGAAGGACGTGCTGCTGCTCGACGTCACCCCGCTGAGCCTCGGCATCGAGACCATGGGCGGCGTGATGACCAAGCTGATCGAGAAGAACACCACCATCCCCACCAAGGCGACACAGGTGTTCTCCACCGCCGAGGACAACCAGACCGCGGTTACTGTGCACGTGCTGCAGGGCGAGCGCGAGATGGCCTCGGCCAACAAGTCGCTGGGCCGCTTCGACCTCTCCGACATCCCGCCCGCACCGCGCGGCGTGCCGCAGATCGAAGTGACCTTCGACATCGACGCCAACGGCATCCTCCACGTCTCGGCCAAGGACAAGGCCACCGGCAAGGAGCAGTCCATCGTCATCAAGGCCTCCAGCGGCCTGACCGATGAAGAAGTCGAACAGATGGTCAAGGACGCCGAGGCCCATGCCGAGGAAGACCGCAAGTTCCACGAGCTGGTGGACGCCCGCAATCAGGCCGAAAACCTGATCCACTCGACGAAGAAGTCCATGGAAGAGCTGGGCGACAAGATGGAGGCCGGCGAGAAAGACGCCATCGAGGCCGCCATCAAGGACCTCGAAGAGGCCCTCAAGGGCGAGGACAAGGACGCCATCGAGGCCAAGACCAAGGTACTGGTCGAGGCCTCCGGCAAGATGGCCGAGCGGGTCTACGCCCAGCAGCAGGCGCAGGGCGCGGGCGCCCAGGCGGCGGGCGGCGCGGGCGCGGCAGGCGCGGGCGCCGAGGCCGGGCAGGGCAGCACCGCCGGCAAGGACGATGTCGTCGACGCCGAGTTCGAGGAAGTCAAAGACGACAAGAAGTGATCCCGGCTGTCGGCTGAAGATCGCAACGCAGGCAAGGCGCGACAGGTGGGGAGGCCCGCCTGTCGCGTTGCGCCGTCTGAAGGAAAGTCTTCAGAATCCACCGTAACCAACTGTAGTTGAAGTGATATGTCCAAACGTGATTACTACGTAGTACTCGGTGTGGAGCGCAATGCCACCGAGGTCGAACTGAAAAAGGCCTTCAAGCGCCTGGCCATGAAACATCATCCGGACCGCAACCCCGACAATGCCGAGGCGGAGGAGAAGTTCAAGGAGGCCAAGGAGGCCTATGAAGTGCTTTCCGATCCGCAGAAGCGCGCCGCCTATGACCAGTTTGGCCATGCCGGCGTCGATGCCGGCATGGGCGGCGGCGCCGGCGCGGCCGGTGGCGCCAGCTTCAGCGACATCTTTGGCGACGTGTTTGGCGACATCTTCGGCGGCAGCCGGGGCGGTGGTGGCGGCCAGCAGCGGGCCCGTCGCGGCGCCGACCTGCGCTATCACCTGGAGCTGAGCCTGGAAGAGGCGGTGCGGGGCACCACGGTGAAGATCCGCGTGCCCACCGCCGTGACCTGTTCCAGCTGCGGCGGCAGCGGCGCGAAGAAGGGCACCTCGCCGACCACCTGCACCACCTGCGGCGGCATTGGCCAGGTGCGCATGCAGCAGGGCTTCTTTTCCCTGCAGCAGACCTGCCCGCAGTGCCGCGGCAGCGGCCAGATGATCAAGGAACCCTGCACCACCTGTCACGGACAGGGCCGTGTGGAAGAGCAGAAGACCCTCTCGGTGAAGGTGCCGGCCGGCGTCGACAACGGCGACCGTATCCGCCTGGCCGGCGAGGGCGAGGCCGGAGATCGTGGCGCCCCGGCGGGCGACCTGTACGTGCAGATCAGCGTCAAGGAACACCCCATCTTCGTCCGCGAGGACAACGACCTCTACTGCGAGGTGCCCATCAGTTTCGTCACCGCGGCGCTGGGTGGCGAGCTAGAGGTGCCGACCCTGGATGGCCGCGTGAAGCTGAAGATCCCCGCCGAGACGCAGAGTGGTCGCCTGTTCAAGCTGCGTGGCAAGGGTGTGAAATCGGTGCGTGGCGGCCCGGTGGGCGACCTGTTGTGCCGGGTGCTGATCGAGACACCGGTCAACCTCAACCAGAAGCAAAAAGACCTGCTGCGCGAATTCGAGGGCACCATGTCGGGCAGCAGCACCCACCGCCCGAAGGAGCACTCGTGGCTGGATGGCGTGAAGAAGTTCTTTGAAGACATCAAGTTGTAGAAGTAACATAAAGTAAATTGTTATCAGGAGGGGCGGCGTCATGGGCAGAAGTGGCCAGACCGGCAGTGGATTTCACGACCACCGATATTTACTGCCCAGCCTCTGGATAGCCCTGTTTTTCTGGGCGGCCGCGGGCGCAGCCTTCGCAAGCGATGAGGACGAAGAACTGCGCTTCCCCGGCGATCCGCCGGATCACAAGCTGGTCTACCAGTTCAACAAGGCCGACGAGGCCTATCAAAAGGCGGTGCTGTTTTCCGTCGGCGCCATGCTGCGCAAATATGGCGACAACATTCATATCGTGGTGGTGGCCATCGGCCCGGGCCTGCACATCCTCGCCAGGGAGCCAAAGCGGCCGGTGAGCGAGGAGACCCGCCAGCGCGTCTCCAGCCTCAGCCAGTACGGCGTGGAATTCCACGCCTGCGGCAACACCATGAAGGCGCTGGGCTGGGAGGCCAAGGACATGCTGCCCTTTGCCAGCATCGTGGAAGTGGGCGCCTCGGATCTGATGGAATTGCAGGAAGATGGGTACGCCTATATCAGCTGGTAGGCTTTTTGCGCCACGGCGACACGGAGGCACGGAGAAGAACATGCCTTCATTCCGGCGAATGCCGGAATCCGGATGTGCATGGCTTGTTTTATGGCTGGATTCCGGGGCTGCGCTTCGCGCCGCCCGGAATGACAAGACGGCCTTTCTCTGTGCCTCCGTGTCTCTGTGGTGAAATACAATCCTTGCCGCCCACACAGCGGCCAACCAGAACAACATCTTCGGGAGAGACATGATCAAAGTAGCCATTACCGGCGCCGCCGGGCGCATGGGCAAGACCCTGCTGGAGGCCGTGCGGCAGACGCAGGGCGTTGAAGTGGCCGCCGCCATCGAGCGGACCGGCAGTTCCCTGGTCGGCAGCGATGCCGGCGAGCTGGCGGGCATCGGCCGGCTGGACGTGGCCGTGGTCGACGACCTGCAGGCCGCCGATGAGTTCGACGTGCTCATCGACTTCACCCTGCCCGAGGTCACCCTGGCCAACCTGGCCGTGTGCCGCGCGCGCGGCGCGGCCATGGTCATCGGCACCACCGGCCTCACGGACGCGCAGAAGGCCGAGCTGGCCGATGCCGCCCAGGACATTCCCATCGTCTTCGCCCCCAACATGAGCGTCGGCGTCAATCTGTGCCTGAAGCTGCTGCAGATGGCGGCCCGGGTACTGGGCGACGAGGTGGATATCGAGATCATCGAGGCCCATCACCGCCACAAGGTGGATGCCCCCTCCGGCACCGCCCTGCGCATGGGCGAGGTGGTGGCCGAGACCCTGGGGCGGGATCTCAAGGAATGCGCCGTCTACGGCCGCGAGGGCCGCACCGGTGAGCGCGAGCGCAAGACCATCGGCTTCGAGACCATCCGTGCCGGCGATATCGTCGGCGAGCACACGGTGATGTTCGCCGACATCGGCGAGCGGGTGGAGATCACCCACAAGGCCTCCTCGCGCATGACCTTCGCCAACGGCGCGGTGCGCGCCGCGCTCTGGCTGGCCGGGCGCGATGCCGGGCTCTACGACATGCAGGATGTGCTGGAGCTGACCTGAGCCTGCGGATTCCGGCCTGAATCCGCACCGTCGGGCGGGAACTCTCTCCCGCCCGGCGTGGTCTATGCACACGCCCCACGGGGCGACAGACAACAGGCCGGCGCAAGCCGGTGTGACGAACAACGCGCGAGACACACGCAAGACGCACGAGAGAACAACAACCGTGTCAAGGACCGTCCCCTACCTGTGGCGCAAGCCACCCCCCTTCTGATATTCCCTGGCGCTGCGCACTGACCCTGGTGCCGCCAGCTGCCGCTTTCCGTTTTCTGCCAGTTCCCCGTCACGGGCCGGTCGCCTGTTGCTGGCGCGCCGCCGTGGCGGAAGCAAAACCCCTGTCAGACAAGGAGTTGATCCATGATCCGGGTAGAACACCTGACGCGCCGCTATGGCGATTTCACCGCGGTGGACGACGTCTCCTTCGAGATCCGTCCCGGCGAGGTGGTGGGGCTGCTGGGCCACAACGGCGCCGGCAAGACCACCATCATGAAGATGATCACCGGTTTTCTGGAGCCCACCGCCGGCAGCATCCACGTCGACGAACTGCAGGTCGGGCGCGACACCCGCGCCATCCAGGCCCGCATCGGCTACCTGCCGGAGAACTGCCCGGTGTGGCCGGAGATGACGGTCATCGACTACCTCGACTTCCAGGCCGCCCTGCACGGCGTGGCGGAAGAAAAGCGCAATGCCGCGGTGGCCCGGGCGATCCGCCGCACGGCGCTGAAGGACAAGGCCGCCCAGCCCATCCAGACCCTGTCGCGCGGCTATCGTCAGCGCGTCGGCGTGGCCCAGGCCCTGTTGCACGAGCCGGACATCATCATCCTCGACGAGCCCACCAACGGCCTCGATCCCACCCAGATCCGCCACATGCGCGAGCTGATCCGCGAGCTGGCCGAGAGCGCCACGGTGATCGTCTCCACCCACATCCTGCAGGAGGTGCAGGCGGTCTGCGAGCGGGTGCTGATCCTGCGCGCCGGGCGCCTGGCGGTGGATGCCCGCATGGACGAGCTGCGGGCGGGCCGGCGCCTGCTGGTAAGCGTCGACGGCGAGGCCCGCGACACCCTGACGCGGGTGGACGGGGTGGCCGCGGTGGAGGACCGCGGCGAGGCCGACGGCCGCCGCCACTACGCCCTGGACGCCCCGGAGGATGCCGCCCCCGCGGTGGCCGATGCCCTGGCCGCGGCGGGGCGAAGGCTCTACGCCCTGCAACCCGAGCGCCGCGACCTGGAGGCGGTCTTCGCCGAGGTCAATGCCGGCGAAGCCCCGGTGAAGGAGGTGGCCCATGGCTGACGCGCAGCATCCCGCCTGGCGCATCGCCCGCAAGGAGTTCCGCAGCTTCTTCGCCTCGCCGGCGGCCTTCCTGTTCCTCGGCGCCTTCCTCGCCGTGACCCTGTTCGTGTTCTTCTGGGTGGAGACCTTCTTCGCCCGCAACATCGCCGACCTGCGGCCCCTGTTCCAGTGGCTGCCGGTGTTGCTGATCTTCCTGGTGGCGGCGCTGACCATGCGCGCCTGGTCCGAGGAGCGCCGCGCCGGCACCCTGGAGTCCCTGCTCACCAGCCCGGTCCACCCCCTGCAACTGGTGCTGGGCAAGTTCCTCGCCGCCCTCGGCCTGGTGGCCCTGGCGCTGGCCCTGACCCTGCCGCTGCCGGTGACGGTGGCCCTGCTGGGGCCGCTGGACTGGGGACCGGTGATTGGCGGCTACCTGGCCACCCTGTTCCTGGCCGCCGCCTACGTCGCCATCGGCCTCTACATGAGCGCCCGCACCGACAATCCCATCGTCGCGCTGATCCTCACCAGCGTGGTCTGCGGCCTGTTCTACCTGCTGGGTTCGCCCACCCTCACCAACCTCTTCGGTCACGACGTGGGCGGCCTGCTGGCCCTGCTGGGCACCGGCTCGCGCTTCGAATCCATCACCCGCGGGGTGCTGGACCTGCGCGACCTCTACTACTACCTGTCCATCGTCGGCGTGTTCCTCACCCTTAACCTGTTCACCCTGGAGCGCCTGCGCTGGGCCGGCAATCCCGCCTCCCCCCGGCACCGCCGCTGGGGCTGGGTGGCCGGGCTGGCGGCGGCCAACTTCGTCGCCGCCAACCTGTGGCTGCAGCCCATCGGCTGGGCCCGCGCCGACATCACCGAGGGTCACATCCATTCCCTCTCCGAGGCCACGGACAACTACCTGTCCCGGTTGCAGGAGCCGCTGCTGATCCGCGGCTACTTCTCCGCCCAGACCCACCCCCTGCTGGCGCCGCTGGTGCCGCAGATCAAGGACCTGCTGGAAGAGTACGCCGTGGCCGGCGACGGCCGGGTGACGGTGGAATTCGTCGATCCCCACCAGGACCAGGCCCTGGAAGAGGAGGCGGCCTCGCGCTACGGCATCCGCCCGGTGCCCTTCCAGATGGCCAGCAAGTACCAGGCCTCGGTGGTCAACTCCTACTTCGACATCCTGGTGAGCTACGGCGACCAGTACGAGACCCTGGGCTACCGCGACCTCATCGAGGTCAAGGGGCGCGGCGAGGGCGACCTGGACGTGATCCTGAAGAACCCCGAATACGCCATCACCCGCGCCATCCGCAAGGTGATGAACGCCTGGCGGGCCGGCGGCAGCCCCTTCGACAACCT